>Ga0302187_10000115_pt1 | contig 75373 bp, 73 predicted proteins | sample II_Bog_E1_3_FD_202120 | JGI IMG/M metagenome (GOLD analysis project Ga0302187, IMG submission 202120) | Peat permafrost microbial communities from Stordalen Mire near Abisko, Sweden - II_Bog_E1_3 | ecosystem: Environmental > Terrestrial > Soil > Wetlands > Peat | place: Sweden: Abisko...
CTGAACATGTTGTGGGGTAGCTTCTTTTGAGTTGGCGCTCAGGGTAATAACCCGGGAAGTCTTACCCCGCAACCCTTTCTGCACCACCCACAAAAATTATCCCGGACAGTAGTGCGCGTTCGCGGGGGTGACGGAGTCCTTTTTATACCCTGTGCCCGGCATCAACGCTCATTTAACCAGCACCAATAACCAAACCATTGTTTCCGGCGCTAGGAGCCATCACTCCGGTTGAATGGCAGCACTTCTCGGGTTAAGTTAGAGCCTGTTTACGATCAGGCAGCCTGAGCGCCGCAGCTCACGGCGGGCAGGCGCAGCAGCACAGCAAGCGTAGCGAAAAAACCACAACATAGTCGCAATCCGGTCGCGCGCCAGCGTGTGACCGTCTGGAGCTTTCATGGATATTACCGAACTGCTGGCTTTCAGCGCAAAAAACGGCGCTTCCGACCTGCACCTGTCTGCCGGCCTGCCGCCCATGATCCGCGTTGACGGTGACGTGCGCCGTATCAACCTGCCGCCGCTGGAGCACAAGGAAGTCCACCGCCTCGTTTATGACATCATGAACGACAAGCAACGCAAGGACTACGAAGAGTTCATGGAGACCGACTTCTCCTTTGAAGTGCCGGGCGTGGCCCGCTTCCGCGTCAATGCCTTCAACCAGAACCGGGGCGCTGGCGCGGTGTTCCGTACCATTCCGTCCAAGGTGCTGACCATGGAAGACCTGGGGATGGGCAAGGTGTTCCAGTCCATTTCCGACTATGCGCGCGGTATCGTGCTGGTGACGGGCCCTACCGGCTCGGGCAAATCCACTACGCTGGCGGCGATGATCGACTACATCAACAATACCCGCTACGAGCATATCCTCACCATCGAGGACCCTATCGAATTCGTGCACGAGTCCAAGAAGTGCCTGGTCAACCAGCGCGAAGTGCACCGCGACACCCTCGGCTTCTCGGAGGCCCTGCGCTCGGCCCTGCGCGAGGACCCGGACATTATCCTCGTGGGCGAAATGCGTGACCTTGAGACCATCCGTCTGGCGCTCACCGCCGCTGAAACCGGCCACCTGGTGTTCGGCACCCTGCACACTACCTCGGCTGCCAAGACCATCGACCGTGTGGTGGACGTGTTCCCGGCGGAAGAAAAGTCCATGGTGCGCTCCATGCTCTCGGAGTCCCTGCAGGCGGTCATTTCGCAGACGCTGATGAAGAAGAACGGCGGTGGCCGCTGCGCCGCGCACGAGATCATGATCGGCACCCCCGCCATCCGTAACCTGATCCGCGAAGACAAGGTGGCGCAAATGTATTCCGCCATTCAGACCGGCGGCAATATCGGCATGCAGACCCTCGACCAGTGCCTGAAGGGGCTGGTGCAAAAGGGCCAGATCTCGGTGGCGGTGGCGAAGGAAAAGGCCAAGATTCCCGACAACTTCTAGGCCGAAGGCAGGGGACGGGTGTGGACCTTCACGGCCCCGCCAGCCGCAACCCAAGAACAAGCTTAACAATATCAGTGGCTTGCGTTATAGCCCGACAGCCAGCGCGATGCTGCTGGTGGGGCGAACCGGGCACCGGTCAACCCCTGGCCAGGGCCTGCCTGGGGTTTGCCAGGCTTGGGCGCCAAGGGCCGACTCCCCACTCCAGAAGCACCGCACCGGGCCGAACACAAGCGCCGGGCAGATTTTTTTTGAATACTGTCGAACATTACCGCGCCGGCCTCCCCACAAAGCACTAGAATGGAACTAGAACCCCTTGCCGCCTGCGCCCTTGTCCAGACCACGCAGGCAGGATGTGCATGGTTTACTTTTATTGTTGCCGGGGCGCGATGCGGTCTCCGGAGGGTTGAGCAATGGAATTTGAAGATCTCCTGAAAATCATGGTGCAAAAGGGCGGTTCCGACCTTTTCATCACTGCTGGCGTGCCGCCCTCGATCAAGGTCAACGGCAAGGTGATGCCAATCACCAAGACACCACTGTCGCCCGACATGACCCGCGAAGTGGTGCTGGGGGTGATGTCCGAGGCCCAGCGCAAGGACTTTGCCGCCACCAAGGAATGCAACTTCGCCATTTCCGCGCGCGGCATCGGCCGCTTTCGTGTCAGCGCCTACTACCAGCGCAACCTGGTGGGCATGGTGCTGCGCCGCATTGAAACCAACATCCCCAAGGTCGAAGAACTGAAGCTGCCCGAGGTCGTCAAGGAACTGGCGATGACCAAGCGCGGCATCATCATCTTCGTGGGCGCCACCGGCACCGGCAAGTCCACCTCGCTGGCCGCCATGATCGGCCATCGCAACGCCAACTCGCGCGGCCATATCATCACCATTGAAGACCCCATCGAGTTCATCCACCAGCACAACGGCTGCATCGTCACCCAGCGTGAAGTGGGGCTGGACACCGAGAGCTTCGACATCGCCCTCAAGAACACCCTGCGCCAGGCGCCCGACGTGATCCTGATCGGCGAAATCCGTACCCGCGAGGTCATGGACTACGCCGTGGCCTTTGCCGAAACCGGCCACCTCGTGCTGGCCACCCTGCACGCCAACAACGCCAACCAGGCGCTGGACCGCATCATCCACTTCTTCCCCGCCGACCGGCATTCGCAGCTGCTCATGGACCTGTCGCTGAACATGCGCGCCATCGTCGCCCAGCAGCTGGTGCCCACGCCCGACGGCAAGTCGCGCCGCGCCGTGATCGAGGTCATGCTCAACTCGCCGCTGGTCTCCGACCATATCCGCAAGGGCGAAATGCACCTCATCAAGGAACTGATGAAAAAGTCCCGCGAATTGGGCATGCAGACCTTCGACCAGGCCCTGTATGACCTTTATGTCGCCGGTGAAATCACCTACGAAGACGCCCTGCGCCATGCCGACGCCGCCAACGACCTGCGTTTGATGATCAAGCTGGGGTCGGAGTCGGACTCGCGGTATCTGGATCAGGCGACGCGTGGGTTGACGCTGCAGTCGGCGGATTGAGGGATACGGCAGACCAAGGCCTGATGCGCTGTTTTTATTCGGCACTGGCTGCTGATGACCTTGAAGACATCGCTGGCTACATCGCCTGTGACAACCCACAGCGAGCCCTGAGCTTTATTGACGAGCCGCGCGAACGCTGCGAGCAACTCACGGCCTTTCCGACCGCCCCAGCCCTGCGCCCCGATATTGCCGAGGGTATCCGCCTCGTGCCATTCGGGCGCTATCTGATCCTCTTCAGTGTCAGCACCGATCAGCTGCTGATCGAACGCATTGTGTATGGCTCGCGTGATGTTCCGCAGTTGTTCAGGGCAAAAGACCAGCTCGAACCACGCTGACGAACAGCTTGAACTACACTCACAATATACTGTTCATATAGACAGTAATACCCTATAGTCTCCCCAGCGGAGACACCCATGAGCCAGACACCATCCGGCGCCCGCAAGGGGCGCGGCGCTACTTACAACCCGGACAACCGTTTCTTCAGCACCCGCAGTGAGGCGGTGGATGACGGCTGGACGCAGGAGGCCGGGGAGTTGCCACCGCTGAAGACGACGGTGACGGTGCAGCAGAGCCGTACCATCATCTCCCGCAACCAGTCGCCGGACGTGCCGTTTGAGCAGTCGATAAACCCGTATCAGGGTTGTGAACATGGCTGTATTTACTGCTTTGCCCGACCAACCCATGCCTACCTCGACCTCTCTCCCGGCCTCGATTTCGAGACGAAGCTGTTTGCCAAGCCCAACGCTGCCGAGCTGCTGCGCAAGGAGCTGGCGCACCCGAAGTACCAGTGCCGCTACATCAACCTGGGCGCCAGCACCGACCCCTACCAGCCCATCGAACGCGAATGGAAGACCACGCGCAGCCTGCTGGAGGTGCTGCTGGAGGCGCGGCACCCGCTGACCATCGTCACCAAGGGCGCGCTGATCCTGCGCGATATCGACCTGCTGGCCGAGCTGGCACAGCTGGGACTGGTGCGGGTGATGATGTCGGTGACCAGCCTCGACCCGGCCCTGAGCCGCATTATGGAGCCGCGCGCCAGCTCGCCGCACCGGCGCCTGCAAGCCATTGAAAAGCTGAGCGCGGCCGGGGTGCCGGTTGGCGTGCTGGTGGCGCCCATCATCCCCTTCATCAACGACGAGGAGATCGAGAAAGTGATCGCGGCAGTGGCCGGGGCCGGGGCGCGCAGCGCCGGCTATGTGCTGCTGCGCCTGCCCTACGAGGTGCGTGACCTGTTCGTGACCTGGTTGCAGGAACATTTTCCCCTGCGCGCGGAGCGGGTGATGGGCGTGCTGCGCGATGCGCGCGGCGGCAAGGACAACGACCCTCGCTTCGGCCTGCGCATGCGCGGCGACGGCCCCTACGCCAGCCTGCTCAAGCAGCGCGTGGCCCGCGCCTGCCGCGAACACGGGCTGAGCGGGCGCCGGCAGATGGAGCTGCGTACTGACCTGTTCCGGCCGCCGAAGGTGAGTGGCCTGCAGCTGGGTTTGTTTGACTGAGGGGGCTGTCTGGTGGCAAGGCAAAGAAGCCTGTCTTTTGGGAGCCGATCTCAGCGGCAACTTTTTCCTGCGTCATTGCGACGGTTCAGTAAGGTATTGGGATCACTCAAAACAAGCTGACGAAGTCATCGCAAACAGCGTCAGCGACTTTGCCAGAAATCTGGACTGGGACGTTTGAGCCCTCGCAAGTAAAAATCATTCCGAATGCCCTGCCACCTGCAAAGCACCGGACCTCGTAAGACTTGCATAGGGGTCTCACGCCGCCAGCGGCAGCGTGACCTCAAAGCACGCCCCGCCCTCCTGCTGGTCGCGGTAGTGCAGCTCGCCGCCAAAGCGGCCGACGAGGCGGTTGGTGATGTAGAGCCCGAGACCAAGGCCGGGGGTGCCGGACTGCTCGGCGGAGCGGTAGTACTTGTCGAAGATGCGCTCGCGGTCGGCCGGGCACACGCCAGGACCGTGGTCGCGGATGCTCCAGCTCAGCGCGCCGGTGGGTTCGAGGTCGATGGCGACGACGATGGGTGAGGTAGGCGGGGAATACTTGCAGGCGTTGTCGATCAGGTTGAGCAGGGAAAACTGCAGCAGCGTGGGCTGGGCATACACGAACAGGGCGTCGTAGCGGGTGTCGAGCCGGGTGCGCGCCTGTTGCTCGGGCGTCAGTTGCAGCAGCAGCTCGCGGGTGAGGCCCACCACGTCTACCCGCACCGGGATAGCGGGCGCCTCTTCGAGGTGGTCGCGGCTGACGGCGAGGTTGAGCAGGTGATCCACCCGGCGCACGGCCTGGCTGATGCGCTCGTAGCGCTGGGCGCGCTCGGGCTTCCGGGCATTGGGGTCGATCATGCCGAGTGACTCGGCAGCGGCGCTGATGACCGAGAGCGGGGTGCGGATTTCGTGGGTAATCATGGCCAGGAACTGCTCCTGCTCGGCGGCCACGCGGCGCTGCTGCTCGGAGGCCTGACGCGCCTGCACCATGTCGCGCTCGGCGCTGCGGCTGCGCAGCATGATGGTCAGTTGCAGCAGCAGAAGATGAGTGCAGTTGCCGATCTTGCCGATCAGCATGCCGGTTTCGGTGGCGGGAATGAAGCCGATGCCGCGCAGGGCGGCGCTGGAAATGAAGACGATGTAGCCAACGAAAGACAGGGCAAAAATGCGGTCTTGCAGGCTGCCGTGTATCAGGCGGCGGCCCAGCGTGCTCAGGCTGACGAAGACGGCGAGGTGCAGGCTCAGCAGCAGCAGCAGGGCCATGTGGCCGTAGAGGCCGAAGGCGGCGGCGAGTGCCGACAGGGAGCCGATCACGGCGACCCCGTGAAAAACGCGCAGGCGCCAGCTGCTGCCGTCGTGCAGGTCGAGCAGGCTGGCGAAAAACAGCATACCGAAGACCACGGCCAGGCTGAAGCTGACGCTGCCAAGGTGGGCGGCAATCAGGGGGTAGTCGGGGAAGACGTATTGGGCAAACAGGCCGTAGGAGCTGAGCACGATGCTGAGCTGGCAGAGCAGGTAGGCAAGATAGATGGCGTACAGGCGACGGCGCCAGATCACCACGTAGACCGAGCTGAGCAGGATCACGGTAATGATGACGCCGAGATACAGGCCGGCCTGTAGATACTGGTGGGTGGCAGACTCGGGAAAGGTGCCGACCTTTTGCAGGCGGGCCATCACTGACAGCGAGCCGCTGGCATGCACGCGCAGGTACACGGTGGAGCGGCCCTGCGGCACGCTCAGGCGCAGCAGGAAGTTGCTGTAACTGGCGTCGCGGGTAGACATGGGCAGCAGTGCGCCGGTGTGGCGCTGGTAAACGCTGCCGTCGGGCCCGACCTGATACAGGGTGATGTCGTCCAGCGAGGGCGGGCGCAGGTCCAGCCACCAGTCGGCCGCCCCACCCTGCCGCTGCATGGGCAGGCGTAGCCAGTAAACGTCGCTGGTGAAGCCACGGGTAAAGTTCTCGTGCACCGGCTGGAAGTTGCTGCCCTGCGCCTGGACATCGGCCAGGCTCAGCGTACCGCGCTCGTCGCGCAGCCAGCCCATTTCGCCGTGGGTCAGCGGCAGGGCGTCGGGGGTGTGGTCGATATCCAGCGGCAAGGCGCCCGCGCGGGCGCAGAGCGCCAGCAGCAGGAGCAGTGCTGCGCCCGGAAGGCGGCCGGCCAGCCTCAACATAGCACCTCGGCAAAGGGCGGCACGCCACGGCAGGGCGCCCGCCAGAATGATAGCAAGCTGCGAGCATAAACCCGCCGGCGTGCCGGGGGCTGACAAATGCTGACAGCGGCCTGACGGTCACGGACTGCGCTAGAATGTTTGAAAACCACCACACCGGATCGGCTCCCGCCATGCCCACCCGCCTGCTCTACCAGTTTCCCGGCTCCCACTTCTGCGAGAAGTCGCGCTGGAATCTTGATTACAAGGGCCTGCCCTACGCGCCGCGCAACCTGCTGCCGGGGCCGCATCTGGTGCAGGCGCGGCGGCTGGTGGGTAGCAAGACCTTGCCCATTCTGGCCGATGGTGGCCGCTACATTGCCGACTCCACCGCCATTGCGCTTCACCTTGAGCAGACCTGCGCCACGCCCGGCCTGCTGCCCACCAACCCGGCTGACCGCGCCCGTGTGCTGGCGCTTGAGGAACGCTATGACAAGCTCGGTGAAGATGTGCGGCGCTGGGTTTACAACTACCTCATCCCGCTGCCCGACTTCAGCGCGATTTTCTTCCGCGACTACGCGCTGCCCGCGCGCTGGCTTGGCTATGCCATGACCCCGGTGCTGCGCCGGGTGCTGGTGCACGACTGCCGCATCAAGCCTGCAAACGTGCTGCGCTCCCTGCAATTGCTGAGGGCCAGCCTTGACCAGCTGGAGGCCGGGCTGGGCCATGACCCGGCGCGCTATCTGGTCGGTGGCCGCTTCACGCTGGCCGACCTGAGCGCCGCCGCCCTCCTCGCCCCCCTGCTCGGCCCGCCCGGCAGCCCCTGGGCTGACGCCACCACCGTGCCCGAGCTGCTGGCCATGCGCCGGGAGCTGGGCCAGCGTGTGGCCGGGCAGTGGATTGCGCGGCTGTACCGTGAACATCGTCGTCCGGCGGGCGCCCAAGGCGGCGACAGCGTTGAGCAGGACTCGCAGGAGGGCGCGCAGCAGCGCGAGGATGGTGTCGGTCATGGCGGCCTGATCATTAAGCGTTAGGTAGTTATGCTTACCTATAGCTTAACCGCCTGACACTGGAAAGGGAAGGGGAAATGTCCCCAAAGGCGATTTTTAACGCGGCTCTGCCGACACACAAACACATGTTTTCTTGAAGATGAAGATGAAGATGAAGATGAAGGGCCCTCACCAAGCCACGCGGTGGGTGAGTGTTTTTTGAGCACTGCACCCTCGCGAGGGAGTTTCAGGAGCCCGCCGCCAGCACCATGACCGGGCCTGTTAACCCGAATGGGATAACCATTAACCCCTGTTAACAGACCACAAGTTCTAGCCCCGCTGCAAACAACCCCTGCGCTGCAAGACGGCGAACACCTCCTCCACGCACTGCACGGGGCTCATGAGGTCGGTGCGCAGGCTGATGTCGGGCTGCAGGGGCGACTCATAGGGCGAGCCTATTCCGGTAAAGTCCCTGATCTCCCCGGCGCGCGCCCGTTTGTACAGGCCCTTGGGGTCGCGCTGCTCGCACACGGCCAGCGGGGCTTCAACGTAGATCTCGATATACTGCCCGGCCGGAAACAGCTGGCGCAGCAGCTCGCGGTCGGCGCGGTAGGGTGAAATGAAGGCGGAGACGACGATCAGGCCGGCGTCCACCAGCAGCCGAGACACCTCGCCGGTGCGGCGGATATTCTCGCGGCGGTCGTCGGCGGAAAAGCCGAGGTCGCGGTTCAGGCCATGGCGCATGATATCGCCGTCGAGCACGTAGCTGTGCAGCCCGCGCCCGTGCAGGCGCTGGTCAATGGCCTCGGCCAGGGTGGATTTGCCGGCACCGGACAAGCCGGTCAGCCAGAGCACGAAGGGGCGCTGCCCCTTCATGGCGGCGCGGGCCTCGGCACTTACCGGGCCCATGAGCCCTTCGCTATTGTCCTGCGCCATCGTCATGCGTCCATTCTCTCGGGCATACAAACACGGGGCTTGCTCAATCCGCCCTGCCCGCCTGCGGGAAAACCCGCCCCAGGATCAGCTCCACCTCGCCTTCCCGCGTGCGGTACGACTCCAGCTCGCCCACCGTGTTGACGGTGAGCTTGAGCTTCTGGATATAGGCCCGGCAGTTGGGGCAGATGAGCAGGTGCATGCGCACGGCCCACAGCTCGGGGCGGTTCAGGCCATCGTCGAGGTAGGCGGTGCCCAGCTCCAGCATGTCGCGACACTTCAGCATTCGCCCACCTCCTCGAAACGGTCGATCACGCCCAGCAACTTCAAACGCGCCCGGTGCAACAGCACGCGCACATTGGCCTCGGTGGTTTCCAGGCACTCCGCAATTTCGCTGAAGGCCAGCCCGTCCTGGTCGCGCAGCATCAGCGCCAGCCGCTGTGCGCGCGGCAACTGCTGCAAGTGGGTATCCAGACACCCCGCCAGCTCGGCCCGGTCGAGCAGTTCCTCGGGTGTGTCGCCGGACCAGGGCACCAGCGGCTTGTCCCAGTGGCCAGTGCCGTCGAAGCGCTCGGAGAGCGGCATGTTTTCATCCGAAAAATCGTCCCAGTCCACGGTCGGCATACGCTTGTCCTTGCGCAGTTGCTGGCGGGCGCCGTTGAGCACGATGCGCGTCAGCCAGGTCTTCAGGCTGGAACGCCCCTCAAACTTCGGCAGGGCCTTGAAGGCCGCAATCCACGCGTCCTGCACGATATCCTCCGCCTTGGCATCGCCCACCAGCGCCCGCGCCACTGCGCGCAGGCGGCCATGGTGCAGGCGCACCAGCTGCGCGCAGGCCAGCCGCTCCTGCCGCAGCAGGCGGTCTATCAGGTCTTTTTCATCCACCACGATCAGCACAGCATTCCTCCCTTGATGGCTGAGAGCTTAGAGGAGGAGGCCGCAAGACGAAAGCCCCACGGGCCGTCGCCTGTTATTGATGCATGAAGGGAGGCTTTGTTACAGCATGTTAAGCGAATCTCCTTCACCCCGGCGCCTGCCGGCAGGAATGCCCGCACACCATGCGGAATGACAGATAACGCTCAGGATGGCCAGAGCTTGGGTGGGTCACAACGGGGAACCTGACGATGGCTGGTGCATGAGGCGGGTGTGCCTGCAAGCCCTTTTCTGGTGGCGCACCTGTCAATACTGGCAGGCTGCTGAAAAAAATCCTCATGGAATAATAAGCAAGAGCTGTCCAGGCCGGTACCGGCAGGAAATTTCCGGGTCGTGCAGGAGTTTCGTGGATATTGCACGTGAAGGCAGGGTTTTGAAAAAGCAGGAATGAGTCGCTGGCAACTCCTGAAATGGCGCCCGCCTCCGCTTGCAACGAGCCTGGACAAGGCAGCGTGCCGTTAACTATTTATTGACGAAACAGGAGGAAAACAGGAATAACCATCATGTTCGCCTGATGAATAGTTAATATGCCCGTGTCAGGCATTTTTTATTTAATGCCGAAACACCGTGACACATCGCCGATGCCAACCATCGCCGGCCGATCGAGGCCTTCGTAATCCATCAGGAGAATGCGTTTTTTCTGCAATACAACGCAGAAATTTCCGGCGTATGCCCGCACAATGCGGTCCGCCCGGAAGCCAGGAAACGCGCGGTTTTTTTGTAACCCGACCCGCCGCGTGCCACACTTGAACATCAGGATCGGCAATTGTTTTTGAGGAACGACGTGCCAGCCAAAGGACAAGCACTGCTGAAACTTTACCGTGCCGCTCGGGAACATTCCATTGCTGATTTTTCAGAGCTTGCATTCTCCTTATTGCAACAAGTGTTGTTCTTTGATTCCGCGCGCCTGATATGGGGCAATCTGCACGAAGGCGGCCTGGACGCACAGGGCACCTTTCTTTATCGGCAACCCACCGACAGCATCATGGAGCGCGAATCGATACATCTTGTCGATCCGGTTTACCAGACCGTGCTGGCCGAGACTGGAGTATGTCACCGCCTGCATATGCCCAGCGTGTATGCTCCCACATACCTGCGCCGGCTGCGCCTCCATGCCGAACGCTACCGACAGCTGAATACACTGACGATTGCCCATATCGACGCCAGCGGACCGGAGCAGCAGACCAGGAAAACACTGTTCTGGCTTGCGCTCTGGCACCATGATCAGGATCGGCATTTTTCCGATGCCGACTGCAAGGTCATCGAGTTTTTAATGCCGCACCTGGCAGAGGCTTTTCATATAAACACCGAAATAGGGCTGCGCCGCCTGACCGGCGACGCTCTGGCTGGCTCGCCCGATGCCGCCATCGCCATGGCCAGACCGGATGGCCTGCTTTATTTCGCCGGCGCACATTTCCACAGCCTGCTGCGCCAGGAATTCAGGAACTGGAACAGCGCCAAGCTGCCTCAAGCCCTGCTGGACATATTATTGCACGGGATGACAGCGCAGCATAAAAGCCGCTTTGCCGGCGTGGCCATTACGGTCACGTCACGGTATTTGCAAGATGTACTGGTACTGCGCGCCAGCATCGTCAATCCGCTGCAATCCCTGTCAACACGCGAGTTGTGCGTGGCCAACCTGTATGCGACCGGAAAGTCATACAAGGATATTGCGCAAGAGCTGACAATTACTCCAGTTACGGTGCGCAATTTCATTCAGCGTATTTACAGCAAGCTGGCACTGCGCAATAAATCCGAGCTGATTACCCTGGTCCTTCGCGGCGACCACTCGTGACCTCGTAGTCGCTACACGGCATTCTCCTTGCTCTACATCATTGCGTGTAATTGCCACGTTTCCGATTGTAAAAATTTTTATCTTCAATAAATCCTGCGCACTGCCTCTGAAAATCTCCCCACGCAACTGTGATGCATTTGCATCATGGTATCGTCAACCCAATAGGGATATGTTGCAGCCTGGTCGTGGCAGCTGCGCCTGCACAGAAGCATGTGCCGATGCAGCAGAAATCCATCAGGCACGACAAATAGACATACCGTGCACGACAGATCGTCAGCGCCCGGTGACACAGTAATAAAGCGGACAATAAAAAATGTTTTTCCAGGGAAGGGAAGCTTTGTCACGACTGGCAGGCTTTCAACCGGTTGCTGATTTTCTGACAAGGTGTGGTGCTCATGGTGCGTGAACCGGCGTTTTCATTCCTGCGTTTTCTATGCCTGTGCCTGGCCATTATCGTCCTGGCCGGCGCGCGTGCGCAGGCGGCCATCCCGCTCTCTGACGGAGATCTTGAAGGCGTGACCGGCCAGGCGCTGTTTGATACGACCGAGACGCAAGGCACGGGCAGCAGCAGCGGCATTACCTTCTATACCATCGGGCTCGACGCCACGATGGCGATGAACGTCAATATCCAGAACATGCAGCTGGGCTGCGGCGGCACCAACACGGGCGCCGGCGATGGCAGCTACTGTGATCTCGACGCCAAGGACTTCAGCCTGAGTGGTACGCCTGGAGTCACGGCTGGCTGCCCCAGCGGGGCCGCCAATACGGCCGGCTGCGACGCGATCCTTACGCGCCCCGCCATCACCCTGGCCATTTCCAACGACAGCTCGGCCTTTCGGCAGGTGGTGGGCGCGCAGTTGGGCGCGCAGAACATCTCCGGGGAACTGGGCGTGGGCAGCTTCAATACCTTCAGCGGCTACCTGTCGGCCACCGGCAACATCAATATGACGGCAGGCACCAATGTGGCCGTTACCTGCACCACCGGCACCTGCCAGGGCGGCGCCGAAACCTACTGCGGCAGTACGTTTTGCAGCGGTGGTGCGGGCGGTACCGGCTTTCTGACCGGCTACCCCACCGGGTTCAGCAGCAGCTACAGCGGGGTAAGCCAGTACGCAGGCAGTGTTACCTCTTCGCTCGGTCTGCTGGATGACTACGCCTGCGCCTTGCTCTGCGCGGGTTTCGATTCGATCACGGTCAATACGCCCGCCGAGACCACCTCAAATATTCCGATCGTGCTGCAGGGCAATCGCCTGACCCAGTCCATCCTGCCCGGCAGCTCGCTGCAGTTGGGCACCCTGGTGCACAATGTGTCCGAGAACATCACGGTAAACCAGTCCGAGGGCCTGTCTTCGGGTCTGCTGAACGCAATTATCGGGCTGATCGAAAGCGAGATGGAGCAGAGCATCGACAACCAGCTTGGCGCCGCGCTGACCCCGGCCAAGACGGGCCTTTCCGGGAACGCCTGCGAAGGGACGGGGTGTAATGGCACCTATACCGAAGCCGAACTGAACACCGACAGCCTTCCCTACAACATCAACAACCTGCATCTGGTTGATATCAACTCCAACCAGTTTGGCCTCTCCTTTGAAAAGCAGGCCTTGCAGTGGCCGGGCTATGTGGCCGCCGTACCCACCGGCTGGGCCATGTACCTGCCCAATGCCTTTACCCTGAACATCACGGACCCGATCTCCACCTTTACCAGCAATATCGTCGGCGGGGCCGCCGCTGCCGGCAACGTCGTCACTCTGGCCGGGCCGCCGCAGAACTGCTATGGCTCCTACAAGTTCTGTTGAACCAACAGCGGGATGGGGAAGGAATGTTTGTGTTTTGCAATGGCCTGATCAGGTCGGGGTTTCTGCCATGAGGCAAGGCGTGCCATCACATTCGAGCCACAAAGAACTGTTACGGCGGGGAATGCCGTGGGCAGGGCTGGTGCTATTGCTGGCGCTGGCACCGACCGCGTGGGCGGATGACTTCAAGCTGGGGGGCAGTTGCCTGGTGTTTGACTACGACACCAACTTCCCGGCGGGCAGCACACACAGCAGCAGCTATCGATGGACGGGCGCCTGCGATGCCGAGGGTTATGCCACCGGGCCAGGCACCCTGCAGGCGTTCTGGGACGGCCGCCTCGATGAGGCCAGTGTCGGCACACTGGTCAGGGGCCATATCGAGGGCCACGCCGTGACCACTACCCCGCAGGGCGGGCGCTTTGAAGGCGCCTACCGCGAAGGCCGGCGTACCGGCTATGGGGTGGCCACATGGATCGGCAAAGCGGGGCTTGTCATGCGCTATGAAGGCGGCTTTGTCGACGGTCAGGCCGATGGCTATGGAGTGGAAACCCACGGCAACGGCTGGCGCTACGAAGGGGAGTTCGTGCACGGCCGCCGCGACGGCCATGGCATTGAAACCGGCCTGACCCCACCCGGCATACGCTACCGCTACGAGGGCGACTTTGCCGCCGGCTCCTGGTCCGGCCAGGGCCGGGTGCAATGGTCCACAGGTGACCGTTACATGGGCAACTTCAAACAGGGCAAGTGCGACGGCTATGGCACCTGGACCTGGGTGAGCGGCAAGGAGTACCACGGCCTGTTTGTGCAGGGTCGGCCTCAACGCCAGGACCCGCTGGCCAGCGCTGGCGGCGGTGTGGCGATGGCCGGCTTTCCGGCTGACATACCCACTCTCCCGGAAAACGATTTTTAGCAGGCAGCATTCTGGGCAGGCCGGTGTGGCCGGTTTGCCCTTCCCTACCGTCAGCTCCACCCATCCTGCGGTTTATGATTGCAGTCAATCGCTGGGGGCGTCATGACAGCGGCCAGTCGGCAATGACCGCATACTCCGAGCCCTGCGGCGCCAGCCGCGAACGCACCAGCACCAGCGTGTCAGCGCGCCATTCCAGCACCGGCCACACCGGCAAGGAAGCTTCCACAAAATGCAGGTCACGGGCGACGGTAATGTGCGGCTTGTAGCGGCGCTTGTCGGTGGCGATGCCGGCCAGCTTGAGGCCGGTGCCCAGTTGGCCGACCAGCCTCAGCAAGTCTGGCGTGTCATCGGCACGCAGCGCGGCGAGGTCGGCCTTGCCCCAGGCTTCGAGGCGGTCAAAGCGCAGGTTGATGGCGTTGGCGGCGGCGTCTTCGGCTAGCCGGCACAGTTCGTTGGTCAGGTCGGCGGCGACATCGCCGAGGAAATGCAGGGTCAGGTGCAGATTTTCAGGCGGAATCCGGCGCCCGCCCCAGGGGGCGAGCAGTGTGTCGGTGGCGTCATACCATTCACGCTGGGTGGCAGGCGTGGGCCAGAGGGCATAAAACAGGCGCATGGAGTGTCCTGCCGGAGGCAGGCGGGCGGGGAGTTGAGGGGCAAGGATAGCATGGGGTTGCGGTGGGGTGGCAGGGGCCGCTGGTCTTGGCGATGGGTTGAGGGGGAATTGTACGGCGTACCGGCATCTCCTGGGTTACGACCCACAAGGATGTGGGGAGTGCGGTAGGCCGGCCTTTTGGCCTGACCCAAGCGATGAGACTCCGGAAGGCGGGCTACGTCAATTGCTGGTCACGACAGCCAGGCAGGGCGGGTGTAACCCGCCATGCTGCCTCTGCGGCGGCGGGTTTCACCCGCCCTACAACTGCGGCAGGCTTAGGACAGCGCCAGCACTACACTCCCCTCCATCACCCGCCCCATGAACGGCGTGTTCTTGCCCTCCGACAGCAGGGTTTCCGCCTCCACGGTCCAGCGCTGCCGGGGGTCGATGACGAGTATGCCCGCCCCCTCCACCGACACCTGCCCGGCCTGCAGGCCGAGGATTTGCGCGGGGGCGATGGTGAGGGCGTTGATGAGCACATGTTCCGGCAGCACGTTGGCGCGCACCAGTTGCAGGCCCAGCGGCAGCAGGGTTTCGAAGGTGGACATGCCGGGCTCGGTGCCGGGAAAGGGGGCGAGCTTGGCGGCGGCGTTGAGCGGCTGGTGGTCGGAGCAGATGGCGTCGATGATGCCATTGCGCACGCCTTCGCGCAGGGCCTCGCGGTCTTTCTCCGAGCGCAGCGGCGGGCGCACGTGGGCGAGGCTGTTAAAGCCGTCGATGGCCTTGTCGGTCAGGTGCAGGTGGTGCATGGCGACATCGGCGGTGACAGGCAGGCCCTTGTCCTTGGCGATGCGGATCAGCTCCACGGAGCCCTTGCAGGAGAGCTGGCCGAAGTGGGCGCGCACGCCGGTCTGCTCGACCAGCAGCAGTTGGGTGGCCAGGGCGATGGTTTCGGCAATGTCGGGAATGCCCGGCAGGCCGAGGCGCGCGGCCATGAAGCCGTCGTGTGCGCAGCCGCCGGCAAGGCTGGGCTCCTCCGGCGAGAAAAACACGGTGAGGCCCAGGGTGGCGGCGTACTCAAGGCAATGCAGCAGGGTTTCGACGCTGGCCATGCTTAGGCGGGCATTGCCGACGCCGATACAGCCGGCGCTTTTCAGCCCGGCCATATTGCTCAGGGCCTTGCCTTCCAGCCCGCGCGTGAGCGCGCCGATAACGTGCACGCTGGCATAGCCGGCCGCGCGGGCGCGCTCGCAAATGAGTTGCGCGGTGGCGCCGGAGTCCACCACGGGCTGGGTGTCGGGCGGCACGGCAAGGTGCAGGAAGCCGCCGTTGCGCGCGGCCTTGGTTTCGGAGGCAATGCTGCCATGGGCACGCTGCCCCGGCTCGCGCAGGCGGGCACAGGTATCGACAAAGGCGGGGGTGATCCAGCAGCCCTGCACGTCGCGCGTGGTGGCCTTGACGCTGTGCGCCTCGCGGCCCCAGTGGGTGATGCGGCCGCCGTTGACGACAACGTCGATGATTTCATCGCGTCCGCTCGCGGGGTCGATCACGCGGCCGTTGACCAGTCGGATTGCGCTCATGTTGCTTCACCATTTTTCACGTCGGCCTGCCCCTGCATGGTCATGTGCAGCACCGCCATGCGCGCGGCGATGCCGTAATTCACCTGTTGCAGGATGAGCGACTGCACGCCGTCGGCCACTTCCGATTCGATTTCGACACCGCGATTGATGGGGCCGGGGTGCATGACGATGGCGCCCGGCTTGGCGTATTTCAGCTTTTCGCGGGTCAGGCCATAGAGCGCGTAAAACTCCTCGCTGCCGGGAATCAGCGCCGCCTCCATGCGTTCGTTCTGGATACGCAGGGCGATGGCGACGTCCACGTCTTCCAGCCCCTCCTCCAGCCGCTCGAACACGTGCACGCCGAGCTGGCTGAAATCCTTGGGCAGCAGGGTACGCGGGCCGATCACGCGGATTTCCTGCGCACCCAGCGTCTGCAAGGCATGAATTTCGCTGCGGGCGACACGGGAATGGCGGATGTCGCCGATGATGGCCACCTTGAGCTTGCCAAAGGCGCCGGCATGGCGGCGGATGGTGAGCATGTCCAGCATGGCCTGCGTGGGGTGGGCGTGGCGGCCGTCGCCGGCATTGATCACGGCGATATGCGGCGTGACCTGGCTGGCGATGAAGTGCGCCGCGCCGGAGTGGTTGTGGCGCACCACAAAAATGTCGGCGGTCATGGCCTCAAGATTCCACAGCATGTCGCGCAGGGTTTCGCCCTTGCTGGTGGAGGACTTGGAGATGTCGATATTGAGCACGTCGGCGCCCAGACGCTTGGCGGCCACCTCGAAGGTGGTGCGGGTGCGTGTGCTGGCCTCGAAGAACAGGTTCATCACCGTGCGCCCGGCGAGCAGGGGCACGTTGCGGATGCCGCCGTCGGCTTCGAGAAAGCCGTCGGCCCGGTCGAGAATCTCGGTCAGCAACTCACGGGACAGGCCCTCGGTGCTCAGGAAGTGCTTGAGACGGCCCCTGGAATTCAGTTGCAGGCGGCTGGCCTCGTGGGCAGAGGAAAAGTGCATGGACGACTCCCTGGGCGACGTGCGGGGGATTGTAAACCAGACGGGGGTATTAGCGTAGCGCTAGCGAAGCGGCCCACAGGGTGACAGGCGTCGATTGGCGCGGCGCTATTGGTGTACGTTAAACCTGTGCTAGCATTGGGATATACTATAAGTATCTACCGGAGAACATGCCGTGATCGAGGCCAAGTTGTTTATCAGCAATAAAAGCCAGGCGGTGCGCCTGCCCAAGCCGGTCGCCTTTCCCGGATCGGTGAAAAAGGTAGAGATCATCGAGATCGGCAGGAGCCGCTTGCTGACGCCCGCCGATGCCAGTTGGGACAGCTTCTTTGATGGCACCGCCGCGACCAGTGACTTCATGACCGAGCGGGAGCAGCCTGCCATGCAGGAGCGGGAGGGGCTCTGAGATGCTGCGCTATATGCTGGATACGAATATCTGCATCTACGTCATCAAGCACAAGCCGGCGGCGGTGCGCGCGGCTTTCAACCAGCACGCCGAGCATCTGTGTGTGTCCTCCGTGACCGTGGCGGAGTTGATGTATGGGGCGGAAAAATCCGCCCAGCAGGCCCACAATATCACGGTGGTGGAAGGCTTTCTGGCCCGGCTGGCCGTGCTGCCCTTTGTGAGCAAGGAGGCCGCGCACTTCGGCCAGATTCGCGCCGCGCTGGAGCGTGCTGGTACACCTATTGGTCCATATGACCTGATGATTGCCGCGCATGCTCGCAGCCAGGGTTTGACGCTCGTTACCAATAATCTGCGGGAGTTTGAGCGGGTGCCGGGGTTGATGGTGGAGAATTGGGCGGGGTAGGAAAGCCTGGAACGTGTCGGGATGTGTGACTGCAAGATCTGACCCAATACTGTTCGGTTTGAGGCCCCTCGCTCGCACAGAAACACAGACTGCGCACCCTACCGTTCTAAACGAACAGTATTGAGACCTGACCCTCCCCCTGCTTATATAGCGAGTATATTATGGATGGTTTTTTGACGTTGGCTTTCAGGCTGTCGACAGCTTTTTTTATAGGGTGCTGGGTTGTTATTGTAATTTCATTTATTATTTATCCAAAATATGGATTTTATCCTGCCGATTCATCTTCTGATAAGTCAGATATTTTTTTTTATTCGTTACTGATATTTTTCTCTCTATTAAACGCCATCAAAGTGTCTATGGCTGACTATAATGCTCAAAAATTAATCATAATAATTTCTTTCTTTATGTTTTCGTTTTTGACTGCCTTTCTTTTTAAGATATCCACCCTTCCGACCGGCATTGATATTGTATTGACGCACTGGCGTGGGCATAAATATGGTGTTGCCCTTAAAGTAGGTGAAAAAGAAATTTATTATTCTCGAAACAAGAAATGTAATTCGATGATATTGAATGAGTCCAGTGAATACTATGGATACAATTCGCTGTTTTTTGTGTTTCGGATGATGATTTTTGGCGAGTTTCTGTTGGTGATGAGGTGATGGTTTATAAGCTTGAGTCGAAATACGGTATGGAGCTGACTGGATATAAGTTGTAAGGCATGAGCAAGCGTAGGGCGCAATAACCAAAGGGCATTGCGCCGTATTCAACGCGCGTATGACGGATTTGGTGTAGGGCGGAACCCCGAAGGGTTTCCGCCGCATGAAGCAGGACAAATGAGATTGGGGGCACATTTTTAGCCCCCGTTGCCAATTTGAAGCGCGGCCCCTCTACCGGCTGCGCTCCCGGCGCAGCCCGGACTACCCCCCATCCCTGGGGGGCAACCCCTGCCCCTCTCCCGGAGGGAGAGGGGACATCGTCGCTTGATGGCGCCGAGCCTGAAATCAAGCCTCTATATATTCCCCTTACTTCCCCGACGTCAACCTCTCCAACTTCACCGGCAATTTATCCGCCGGCACCGGCAGCGTCGTGAAGTTGATCGGCATGACGTAATCCGCCGGCACGCTCCAGCGATATTTCTGCACCACCTGATGAAGAATGGCCTTGATCTGCATTTCGGCAAAATGCAGGCCGATGCACATATGCGCGCCGCCGCCGAAGGGCACGAACTGGTAGGGGTGTTTCTTGTGTTCGTTGCGGGCCGGGCTGAAGCGTTCGGGGTCGAACCGGGTGTGGTTGGGCCACCATTCTTCCATGTGGTGGGTGATCATGGGGCTGGCAACGACGTAGGTATTGGCTGGTATGGTGTGGCCCATGAACTCCACGTCTTTCACGGTCTTGCGCGGAATCACGTGCACGGGAGCGACCATGCGCAGCGATTCCTTCATGACCATGTCCATTACTTCAAGTCGGGCCAGGTCTTCGTGGTCGATATAGTGCTTGTTCAGGCTCAGCGCTTCCTGTCGCACCTTTTCCTGCCATTCGGGGTGTTTGGCGAGGTAATAAAAAATGCTGGAGAGCGTGATGGTGGAGGTGTCGTGGGCGGCCATCATCATGAAGATCATGTGGTTGACCACGTCTTCGTCGGTAAAGCGCTGGCCGTTTTCATCTTCGGCCTGACAAAGGCGGGAGAAAAGATCATCGCCGGGGTTGGCGCGCTTGTCGGCAATGCGGGAGCGGAAAAAGTTTTCCAGCAGGCGGCGGCCATCGAGCCCTTTTTTCCAGCGCCCGCCCGGCACCGGCAGGCGCACCACGGAGGTGGGCGCGGCCACGCAGTCGACAAAGGCGCGGTTGACCTTCTCGGCCTCCGGCCCCAGGCGCTCACCCATGAACACATCGGTGGCGATATCGAGCGTGAGCTGCTTGATCTGCGGCAGCACGCGGAATTTGCCGCCGGTGTCCCACTTGTCGATGCCGTGGTTGATGGCGGGGTTCATGCGCAGCAGGTATTGCATGAGCACCGGCTTTTTGAACGCGGCCTGCATGATGCCGCGATGAAAGCGGTGCTCTTCAAAATCGAGCAGCATGATGCCGCGCTTGAAAAAACGGCCGAGAAAAAAGCCCCAGCCGAGGCTGTTGGAAAAGGCATGGTCGGGGTTGCGCAGTATCAGCTGGTTGGCTTCGGGGCCGATCAGAATGACGGCGGGCAGGCCGAAGGCGTCGCCCCGGATCACGGCGCCGTGTTTGGCATAAAAAGTCAGCCCGGTGCCCACCGGGTTGGTGATGAAGCTCAGGGTGTGGCCCAGAAAGGGCAGGCCCGGCTCATACGGAATGGTGTTCAGTTGGCGGCGGGATAATTTGGACAGGGCAGTGAACATCGGAAACACTCCGGACAAATGGGTAAGCCCCGGCGCGGCGCACTCGCGGGGCGTGCTGTTATTTTCCCTGTTACATGCTGGCCGGGTGATCCGCTCCGGGCCGGATAATGTCGTGCTCGCTGTCGCCGAACAGGGCGGCCAGCATGTCGCGCTGGGTCTGGCGGCCCTTGCGCTCCTGCGCGGCGCGCAGGCCGGGCACAAAGCGCCGGCCGGTGTAGCTGACAAAGCGCGGCGGCAGGGTCAGCAGGGGGAACCAGGAGGTGATGTTCTCCGGCAGGCCCAACTGCGCCATTTTCTGCGTGCCGAGGAAATACTGGGTGGTGCTCAAGTGGGTGTGGTAGTCCCACTGGCGGCGCAGGCCCTGAAAATGGGCATAGGTGCGCTCCAGCGGCTCGTTCGCCAGCCCTTCGGCCAGCTCGCGCGTGGTCCAGTCCGGGCGGCTCTGGGTCATGAAGGTGTGGTTGAGCAGCAGCACGCCTGCGCTTTCGGTGTGCACCAGCCATTTCTCCTCAACACCCATCAGCCAGCAGGCATAGCTCCACAGGTGCAGCACCGCCTTTGACTCGCGCGGGGTAACGGGAATGCCCAGCTTGCGCAGGCCGCCCAGCATGACCACGCTGAAGCCGAGATAGGTGGCTACCATGTCGATCTGGTTCAGCGGCAGCGCCCACATGGCGCTGTCCCACTCCGGCCTGGCGGCCAGATTGCGGCGCACGAGGCCGTGCACCATGCGCACGTGCAGGGTGGACTTGAAGGCGGGGCCAAAGCGGTCGAGGCCGTCGGGCTCGGTACAGTCCATCCACCATTTGCCGGTTTCCGCCACGCGGCGCGAGGTGCCCTTGCTCAGCGCACCCGTCATCACCAGTGACTGGTTGAAGCCGGACAGCAGGTAACCACCCATGAGCGCGAGATCACGCAGCACATAGAGGGCGGACATGCCGGTGCCGTGGATAAAGTGCGCGCCTTCGTTAACAAGCTCGCGGTCCAGCCAGGCTGGCGGGGTATCCACGCTCCTGAAAAAGTCGATGAGCGGCTGCGGGCAGTCCTTGATGCTGCTCACGCCCTTGTCCAGCGCCTGTTCGAACAGCGGGCGCGCCTGGCGCGGGCCGTAGGCATACATCCAGTCCACCAGCGCGTCCATGGCCTTGTCACCATCCCAGGTGGCGTCGCACACGGCGTCGTATTCCTGCCGCGTCGGCGCCAGCTCGCGCCCCAGGATCAGCTTGAGCAGCTTGGGGGTGGTCGGCGTGCGCGTCTTGGCAAAGGGACGCACACGACCAGGCGCGGGACGGGAAAGGGGGGCGTTCATGGTGGATTCTCCGGCAATGGGGCATTTGCTGGCATACACCATATTGCGAATATATATTCGCGTTCAATTCGCGTTTGGGGAAATTGGATGGAAAGGGGCTGAATGGCGGGTTGAGGGGCTGGATTGGGTAATGTTGTGGCGCATGAGGGGAGTCGCTGCCGTGAACCCTGGCTGGCTGCTCCGGCATCTCACCGGGCAAGCAGGTCAATCTGGTTAGCTGGTTTTGGTGACTTGGCAGGAGCTACCTAAAGCTGTCCATATTCTGCACGGTGCGATAAAAGAAACTCCGTCACCCCCGCGTTCGCGGGGTGACGGAGTCCTTTTCAGGTCCTCTGCCCGGTATCAACGCTAGCGCTCGTTTGACCGACACCAATACCAAACCAATGTTTGCATGTTTGCAGCACCGTCCTAGCGCAGCGGCGCCCGCGGATTGATAAACAACCGCAAATACCGCCCTATCGTTTTCACCACTTCCCACATGGCCTGCCAATGGGTGTTGTCGCGCTCAAGATCCAGCAGTTCTTCCGAGGGCCCCTGCCCGAGATAGCCGGTAAGGGCTTCGCGCAGGCTGGCGCGCTCGGCGGGTGAGAGCCTTGGCAGGCTGAAGAAGTGGGTTTCGCCTTTACCAGTGTGGAAGGCGAGGAAGCGACGGCCGGCGATCTGGTAGAACAAATCCCAGGCGTCGATATCGGCCAGTGGCAGCCGGCTGCTGCCGCGCCAGCCACCGGGCTCGAGCAGCAGCTCGCCGTTTTCTACGCTCAGCTTCATGGGTGGGGATTTTCCAGAGGGTCGGTTGTTGCGGGTATTTTACCTGCGATGGTGGTTGGGGGCGATGAGCAAGAAAATTGGCTCAGACTGCATGAGGCATTAGTACGGCCAGTGCTGGATTCCCCTCACCCCAGCCCTCTCCCGGAGGGAGAGGGGGGCAAGCCAACCACCCTCACGGCGTGGCCAGCGGCTCCTCCCGCGCGGTCGCCCAGCGTTCTATCAGCTGTGCCAGCGCCGCCAGCTTGACGGGCTTGGCCAGAAAATCATCCATGCCGCAGCTGATGCAGCGGGCTTTTTCTTCGGGCAGGGCGCTGGCAGTCATGGCGACGATCACCTGACGGGCGCGGCTTTCGGCCTGCTCGGCATCGCGGATGCGCTGCACGGCTTCGTAGCCGTCCATGACGGGCATCTGGCAGTCCATGAAGACGATGTCGAAGCGGTAGGCATGCCAGCTGCGCAGGGCTTCTTCGCCGTTGCTGGCGAGGGCGACGCTGTGGCCGAGCTTTTCGAGGGCCTTGCGCGCGACGGTCTGGTTGATGCGGTTGTCGTCCACCACGAGGATGCGCAGACCCTTGCGCCCGATGCTGGGCGGCAGGCCGGTGATGGGCGGCAGGGTGATCTCCTGGTGCACCGCCGGCTGCAGGGGTATGCGTACCCAGAAAGTGGAGCCCTTGCCCGCGCGGGAATCGACACCGATGCTGCCGCCCATCAGCTCGGTGAGCTGCCGGCAGATGACGAGCCCGAGGCCGGTGCCGCCGTAGCGGCGGGTGGTGGAGGATTCGAGCTGGGAGAAGCTCTGGAACAGGCGCGACATGGCCTCGGCGGCGATGCCGATGCCGGAGTCGCGCACGCTGATGTCCAGCCACAGGCGGGCCTCGCGGCTTTCAGTGCGGGCGCTGATGATGACACCGCCTGTGTCGGTGAACTTGATGGCATTGCTGAGCAGGTTGAGCAGCACCTGCCGCAGGCGCATGCCGTCGCCACGCAGGGCCATGATGGTGCCGGGAGCGAATACGGCCTTGATCTTGAGGGCCTTTTGCTGGGCGCGGCCGGAGAAGGTGTCGACGACATTGCCGATAAGGGCGGCGAGGTCGAAGTCTATGCTTTCCAGCTCCAGCTTGCCGGACTCGATCTTGGAAAAGTCGAGCACGTCGTTGACGATGCCCAGCAGGGCGTCGGCGCTGTCGCGCACAATGCGCAGGCCGTCGTCCTGTTCGGGGTTGAGCTTGCTGTCGGCGAGGATATCGAGCATGCACAAAATGCCATTCAGCGGTGTGCGAATTTCGTGTGACATATTGGCGAGGAAGATGCTCTTGGCCTTGGCCGCGTCTTCCGCCGAACGCTTGGCCTCGGCCAGCTGCTGCTCCATGAGCTTGATGGAGGTGATATCCATGGAAATGCCGCCCAGCATACAGCTGTTGTCGGGCATGACCACGGGGAACTTGTAGGAAAGGTAATAATGGCGGCTGCCGTCCACGTGGTCGGCCTCCTCCACCACGTTGATGGTTTCGCGCCGCTCCATGGCCTGCCGGTCGAAGTCTTCGGTGCTGAGTGCAAAGTCGGGGCTGAGCAGCTCGCCGGCAGTCTTGCCCATCCACTCCTGGCTGTCGATGCCGAAGCCTTCGGCAAACTTGCGGTTGACGTAGACGAAGCGGTAGCTGTCGTCCTTGAGCCAGGCGTAGCCGGGGAAGTAGCGCATGAAATGGGCAAACAGCTCGCGCGACTTGATGATTTCCATTTCGGCGCGCTTGCGGTCGGTAATGTCGCGCAGGCAGGCCTGCAAGACATTGCGGCCATCGTACTCGAAGCGCAGCAGCACCACCTCGCAGGGAAACTCTTCGCCATCGAAGCGCCGGTGCACCCACTCGAAGCTGATATGGCCCTCGCGGAAGGCCTGATGGGCATAGCTCTTGGCAACCTCCAGCGAGTTGCGTCCGTCGGGCTGCAGGGGTGGCGACAGCTCGCCGGGGTGTATCAGGCTGAGGGTGGCGCGGTCGATCTGGAACATGTCGAGCGCGCGCTGGTTGCAGTCGAGAAAGCCGTTGGCATCGAACAACAAAATACCGTCGTGGGCGGTTTCAAAAATCTGGTGGCTGAGCGTGGCACGGCCAATCAGCTCGGCCTCGCGCTGGCGGGCCTGCTCGCCGGTGGCGATACCAAGCATGGCCAGCGCCCGGCCCCGGTCGTCGCGGATGATCTCCATGCCTTCGGAGACCACGATGGTGTGGCCCTGCTTGTGGCGGTAGGTCCACTCCCAGCGGGCGCTGGAGACTTTTTTCAGGTAGGCGTCGAACAGGGCCAGCTCGGTACTGGCGGCGCCGCCGACCACGGCGATCATCTCGACCGTGTAGCGCTCCATCTCGGTGGGGTCGGCCAGCAAGTCGTCGACGGGCTTGCCCATGACCTCACGTGCGCTATAGCCCAGCAGCTTCTCCGCCCCCTGATTGAATACCACCACGCAATGGGCGGCATCCACCCCGACCAGGACGAGGTGGGGCGAGCTGTCGAACAGGCGCACCAGGCCGGACTGCAAGGCTGGATGAGAGTGGTCAGTGGACATGGCAGATACCGGGGCACGGACACCATCAAGTCTACATGAGGCCCCAAGGCTTGTGTGAGCGGCTTGTCTGCGCTGGCCGGGGCTCTGTCCAGAATCAACCGGCATAAGGGGCAGGCGGGTGCTGCAGGTGGTCAGGGGGATGGTTGTTCGTAGGGAGCGCTGTGCGCACGCGTGGGTGGTCCAAATCCCGCACCGGCCCATGGCTCCATGCCGACCTGTCACGCGTGCGCACAACGCACCTGAGCAAAAGCCCATGCGGCGGTCTGCTGCGCTCCCGGCGCAGCACGACACTTCCCACATCCCTGTGGGTCGGAAACCCTTCGGGGTTCCGCCCTGCAAAAACCGTCCTAGGGCAACACCCGCCCCGGCGCACCCAGCCACGACTCCAGAATAAGCACGGCGGCGGTGGAGTCCAGCGAGGGCAGCTTGCCTTTGCGCCGCTCGAACACACTCTCCAGTTCCGAGCGGGCGGCGCGGCTGCTCAGACGTTCGTCCTGCATGAACACGGGCAGGCGGTAGCGGGCGTGCAGGCGGCGGGCAAACTTGCGGGCGAGGCGGGAAAGTTCGGACTCGCTGTCGTCCATGTTCAGGGGCAGGCCTACCACCACGGCCTCAGGCTGCCACTGGCTGAACAGGGCGTCGAGCTGGGCCCAGTCGGGAATGCCATCACGCGCGTTCACCGGCGCCAAGGGCGCGGCAGTGCAGGTAATGGCCTGACCAGTGGCCGCGCCCATGCGCTTGGTGCCAAAGTCAAAACCGAGCAGGCGCTGGAAGTCAGTCAAGTCAGGCGTGACCGATCTGGTCGGAGAGCAGGCGCATGTCTACCCCGAGGCGGCTGGCGGCGGCCTGCCAGCGCTGCTCGTAGGGCAAGCCGAAGAGCAGGTCGACGTCGGCATCGCAGGTGAGCCAGGCGTTCTGGCCCATTTCGTCTTCCAGCTGGCCGGGGCTCCAGCCGGCATAGCCGAGGGTGACAAGGTAGTCGTGCGGGCCCTTGCCCTGGGAGATGGCGTCGAGAATGTCGCGTGAGCTGGTGATGTAGATATCGTCTTCCACCTGCGTGCAGGCGTTCCAGGCGCCCTCCTCGCGGTGCAGCACAAAGCCCATTTGCGGCTGCACCGGGCCGCCATAAAGCACCGGCATTTCCACCGGCGCGGCTTGCAGGCGCGGCAGGTTGATCTCGGTCAGCAACTGCGAGAGCGACAGCTCCAGCGGCTTGTTGATGACGAGGCCCACGGCGCCATCATGGTCGTGCTTGATGATATAGGTCAGGGTCTCGGCAAAGCGCGGGTCCGCCATGGCAGGCATGGCGATGAGGATTTTGTGGGTGAAATTGGCGTCAGTGAATTCCATGCTTTTATAGTAGCAGGACGGACGGGCGGCCGATATTGCTTCGGGAAGGCTTGCTGCAACGTGCATCGCATTTAGCGGCCGTTGGCGAGGAAGTTGTCGGCTTGGGGAGGAGAAAAGCCCGGCAAGCCCTTGCGCAATGCGGCAATCTCCCCCGTCGGCAGCCCGTGCTTCTGCCCCAGTTCGATATAGCTTTCCAGCATGGTACGCGTTTGCCGGCCGACCTTGGAAAAGTGGTAGTCCAGATACACCTCCAGATCAAAGGGAAACAGTTGCCGGATCAGGGGCAGCAGCAGGCGCCAGGTGAGGGGCCGCAGAAAGGGACCGAGCGCGGCGGTGGAGGCGCCGGTTTCGGCGGAGGCGACGGCCTCCGCTTCACGCGCCGCCGCCAGACCCTGGCGCAGGGCGGCACTGCCGGGCAGCTTGCCCAACTGCCAGTGGTTGGTTTCGAGTGCCGCAATCAGGGACTGGAACATGGCGGTGTTGGCGGAAGTGGCACGGGAAAAATCGTCAACCGCACGCGCCGCCAGCCCGCCGGCCCTGAGCGCGGTGATGACTGCCTGCGCCCGCCCGGCCTCACCGGCGATCAGCGTGGGCGTAAGCGGGGGCAGGAAAAAGGCCATGCCCTCGGGGCCACTCTGGCCCGGCAACGGCGAGTGGAAGCTGATGAAGGGAATCATGCCCTGCACCACCTGCTGCGGCGGCACCAGCGCACGCACAAAAGCGGCATCACTGATGCCGGGCGGCAGGCACACGACAGTAGCCTTGCCCACGGCACCCAGCAGCTGCGTGGCCAGCTCACTGTGCAGGGCGTCGGACGACAGGGCCAGCCAGACCTGATCCCATTGCCGGGCGGCAACCTCGGCGATGTCGGTGACGATGCCATAGCCTTCCAGCCGCTCCTGCCGGCTGGAGAAGCGCCCCAGCCTGTGCAGGGTCAGGCCCCCGGCCAGCTCGGCGGCGTATTTGGGCTTCACGAAAAAACTCAGCTCATGCCCGGCCCGCGCCAGATGCAATGCGTAGACCTGCCCCACCGCGCCCGCACCCACCACCAGAATCTTCATGCCTGACCTCCTATGCCCTTTCATGGCCGCTATCATACCCCAATAGATTGATAGTTTGACAAGTGTCGAATTGAAGATTATTGTTCGCTCCATCGGCTGCCAGGCCAAAAGCACGCCACACTGATTCCACCACCTCCGAGGACACGATCATGAGCAAGACAGCAACGCTGATTACCGGCGCTTCCAGCGGCATTGGCGAAGCACTGGCCCGCCAGCTGGCGGCCGAGCAACAAACCCTCGTGCTGGTGGCCCGCCGCCGCGAAAAGCTGGAGGCACTGGCGCAGGAACTGCGCCTGGCCCATGGCATCACTGTGGAAGTGATTGCCGCCGACCTGGAGCAGGTCGGCGCCGCCGCCCATCTCATCGCGCAGGTGGAGGCTTTGGGTTTGAGTGTAGACACACTGATCAATAACGCCGGCTTTGGCATCAACGCCGAGTTTGCCGACATGGCCGCCGACCGCGTCAGCGCCATGCTGAACCTGAACGTGGTGGCGCTCACCGAACTGACCCACGCCGTGCTGCCCGCCATGCTGGCGCGCAAGACTGGCCGTATCATGAACATTGCCTCCGTTGCCGCCTTCCAGCCCTGCCCGCGCTTTGCCGAATACGGCGCCAGCAAGGCCTATGTGCTCTCGTTCACCGAGGCGCTGGCGGCGGAAGTGGCCAGCCAGGGTGTGAAGGTTACCGCCGTGTGCCCCGGCGCCACCCGCACCGAATTCCACGACGTGGCCCATAACGATGGCGTGTTCGCCATCCGCTTCATGGACAGCGCTGAAGACGTCGCCAGCGCCGGCCTGCGCGCCCTCAACGGCGGCACCCGCGTGATCGTGACCGGCCTGATGAACAAGCCCCTGCCCCTGCTGGTGCGCCTGACCCCGCGCCGGCTGGTGGTGTGGCTGGCCGGCAAGACGGTAACGCCGAAAGCGGCGTGATGGGTAGTTTTTGACAGGTACTTTTTAGCCGACAGTCCTCTCCGGGGCTGTCGGCTTTTTTTCGTTTCAGAGATGGGACGAGCCCGGAGTTTGTCGGAACACAGCTGGTAGAAGGACAGCGCCTCAAATTAACCCCCGTTGCTGGTTTGGGCGCTCGGTCCCTCTACCGGCTGCGTTCCCGACGCAGCTCGGACCACCCCCCATCCATGGGGGGCGACCCCTAGCCCTCCCGAAGGGAGAGGGGACGAGCCCGAATTTAAGGGCTGTGACATGGCCTGGAAAGAGCGCAATGACGCGGGCTCGCCTGCGCCCTGAATCTCAGCGTTTCAAATCCGCCAGCGAGCTCAACACCGGACAACCCAGACGCTGGTCATGTGTGCCGTCCATCAGGCTGAGCAGGGCCTGGCGCATACGGCTGAGATCTTCGATACGGCGGCCGAGGTCGTCCAGCTTGGCCCGGCCCAGGCGCAGGGCTTCGTCGTCCTGCGGTGGGCCGAGGCTGGCGAGCTGGAGGAAGCGGCGGATTTCTTCCAGCGCAAAGCCCAGTTCCTGCGCGCGACGGATAAAGCGCAGTTGCCGTACTTCGTTGACGCTGTACTGGCGATAGCCGGCGCTGCTGCGCCGGCCCGCCTCCACCAGCCCCTGCCGCTCGTAAAAGCGCAGGGTGGAGATTTTCAGGCCGGCAGCCTCGGCCGCCGCATGAATGGTCAGCATGGCAGCGCCTGCCGGCCCGGCAGGGTCAGCGCCCGCAGCACCGCTCCCCCTTGTACGATCAACCATAGCAACTCCAGCACCAGGAACACGGCGACAATCGACGAGGCGCCCGTGTGCAGGGCCCAGGCCATCCAGAGTACGAAGAACAGCCGCCCGGCGCTGTCGACCGCCCCGTTGACCAGGGTCGGTTGCCACAGGCGCAGGCAGGCCCACATCAGCACCACGGTGCCGAAGAAATTGATATACAGCATCATCACCGGGCTGGCCACCGCCAGCGCGTCGCCACCCAGCCCAAGGTGGGTGTGCAGGGTGGAAAGCTGTTGCAGGACGATGGCCGCCGTCCACGGTGTGGCAAAGGCAGCGGTGACGATCAGGTCATAAAGCGCGCTGCAGAAAATGATGCGGCGGGTCATGGGGGATGTGTTCATGGCAAGCTCCGGTCAGGCTGCAGCGACGGGCTGGCAGCACAAGGGAGATGCTAAAGTCTGCACCATGGTGCAGGGTCAAGAGGATTTTGAAGGGCTGGCTTGGGGCTGAAAAACGGGGTTGGCTCAGCCCTCTTCGGTGTCCAGCGTTTCGGTGAATTTCCAGGTGCGGATGATCTGCAACACGTCGGTATCACGGCGGATTTCCAGCGGGAAGGGCGGGAAAGGCGCGGCCATGCGCACGGAACGCACGGCCGCGTCATCAAGCAGGCTGTAGCCGGAACCTTTCAATACCGTGATGGACTTGATGCTGCCGTTGGACTTGAGGGCCACCAGCAGGCGCACATTGCCGACCATGTGGGCAACGCGCGCCTCCATGGGGTAGTCGCGGTTGCCGATCTGCTCGACGCGGGAGCGAAAGGCGTCGAGGTAGGCAGCGTCGCGGTCGGAGCGGGTGGAAATGCTGGTCAGTGTGCGCACCCGTGAGCGCTTGGTGTAGGCGTTTTCCTCGGCGGCGAGGCGCGCTTCGAGGGTGGCGATTTCAGCGGATTCAGGGCTGGTGGCCATCTGCTCCTGCTGCGCCTGCGTCTGTTGTTGCTGCACGTCCTGCGAGACGCTGTTGTCGTGCTGGAACGGCGACTGGGCGGAGGTGGCTATCACCTGCCGGCGCACCTGATCAACCTGCTGGCTTTGCTCGGTCTGCTCGACCGGCTGCACTTCGTTGCTTACATCGGTCTTGAAGGGCGACTGGTGCGCGCTGGTGAGCAGGCGGGGGTCGTCGGTGACGCCGCCGCCCTGCTGGTTGGCCTGGGCGAGATAGTCGGCCGTGGGGTTTTCCTGATCGCTGCGGTGCAGGGCCAGAGTCACTTCCATGACATGGGGCAGGCGGATCCTGGGGGCCGTAAAGGTAAAACCGAAGAACAGCACCACGTGCACCGCCACGGCAATAAAGAGCGTGAAGGTCAGCGGATCAGCGGACTTGAAGGTGGCGGATACGGACATGTTTCCAGACTGGGCGGGAGCTTCCTTGAAGCGGCAAGTCTGCCTGTAGTGGCGGGGCTTGTCCATGGGCGGGGGACGGGGGGTCTCAACAGCCTGGGCGCTGAAAATGCCGGAGCCTTGAGGATAGACCGTGGTATCTGCTGCAATGAGGCCACCAGATAAGCCCTTGACGCATAAAAATATAACCGTCATCCCCGCGAACGCGGGAATGACGGAGTATTTTTTAATCCATTGCGCCGAGATCCATTGCGCCCAGTTCAATCAAGACTCCGCCGCCCACGGTAAAAGCGCACCCGCCGAAACTCGTCGAACTCGTTCAGGTCGGGCAGGGTTTCCGCTTCTACTTCCTCCAGCAGTTCATAGGGCGGCACACTCAGGCTTTTGACGCGGGAATCGGCCACCAGCGCCTCGGGTGCGCGCTCCAGAAACGCATTCAGGAAACCGTGATTGACGCGGTCATAGAGCACATCGGCTGCCACAATCAGGTCGTATTCATCGGTCAGTGTAAAGAAATCACCGGCGGTTTCCACGCTCACGCCGTTCAGCGCTGCATTGGCCGTGCAGGCCAGCAGCGAGGCCGGGTCGATATCGCAGGCCACCACCCGCGCCGCGCCCGCCATGGCCGCCGCTACCGCCACCACGCCGGAGCCGGCGCCAAAATCGAGAACGCGCTTGCCCTTTACCAGCTCGGGCTCGTTCAGGATTTTACGCGCCAGCGCGAGGCCGGATGCCCAGCAAAAAATCCAGTAGGCGGGTTCGTGCAAGGCCGCGTACATTTCCTCGGGGCTGAGGGCGGATTGGGGGAAATCGGCGTTGAGGAGATAGAGCCGGAGATTGTGGCAGTTGGGCAGGGTGATGGGGACGATATGGGCCTGGGAGAGGGTGGTGCGTATCAGGTGTTCCAAGGTTTCACGGTGCGCCTGCATCTGGAAATGCTCTCATACTATTTGGCTGTTATGGCAGGCAGCGCACCGCCACCGCCATTTGGACATGTAGTACATTCTCTACGGCATTCGCGGGCATTGAGGTATTTTCCAGGCGTCAGCGAACTTGCGAACAGAATCAAGCTCTCGACCGCACATAGATGAATTTCCACACAATGCGTTTCACAAATGTCGGCAGACAAAATTGGACAGTGATAAAATCTGTAACTTGCTGTATCCGTGTCTGTAATTACACACAATCTGCATGTCATTGTCCTTCACCACTTCGCGCAGAATTGCCGTTTTGTAGGGTGCGCTATGCGCACGCGGGAAAGCGAATATTATCGTGCCGTCAGTACCTTGCGCTCAATAACCGCCATCAGCCTGTCTGCAATCCCATAATTATACTGCGCATCAATTTCCCGAATACAGGTCGGGCTGGTCACATTGATTTCCGTGAGATAATTCCCGATCACATCCAGCCCCACAAAAATCAGGCCGCGTTTTTTCAGCTCGGGGCCGACCTGCCCGGCGATCCAGCGGTCGGTCAGGTTGAGCAGGCGTGGCTCGCCAATGCCACCGGCAGCGAGATTGCCGCGCACTTCGTCGCCCTGCGGCACGCGCGCGAGGCAATAGGGTACAGGCTCGCCGTCTATCATCAGGATGCGTTTGTCGCCGCTGACGATTTCGGGAATATAGCGCTGCGCCATGATGGGAATGGTGCCCAGCAGGGTCAGGTTTTCCAGCGTGGTGCCGATATTCTTGCCGCCGTGCCTGAGTTGGAAAATGCCGGAGCCGCCCATGCCGTCGAGCGGCTTGACGATGACATCGGTGTGCTCGGCAATGAATTCGCGCAGCAATTTTGCCTTGGCGGTGACGAGGGTCGGCACCATGCACTGCGGGAACCAGGTGGCGTAGAGCTTTTCGTTGCAGTCGCGCAGGGATTGCGGCTTGTTGACGATGAGCACGCCTTCCTGTTCGGCCTTTTCGAGGATGTAGGTGCTGTAAATGAAATTCATGTCGAAGGGCGGATCCTTGCGCATAAGGATCACATCCAGCTCGGCCAGCGGCGCGTTTTTCGGCGTGCCTTTTTCAAACCAGTGCTGGTAGTCCTCGAACACGCGCAGGGGTGTTTGCTCTGCGTATGCGCGGCCTTCGCGCACGAACAGGTCGCCCGGCTCCATGTAGACCAGCTCGTGCCCGCGCCGGGCAGCGGCCCAGAGCATGGCCATGGTGGAGTCTTTCTTGATCTTGACGGACTCGATGGGGTCCATCACTACGCCGATTCTGAGGGTCATTGCTATTCCTGAATGCTTTTAACTCCCTCCCCCTTCGGGGGAGGGCGGGGGAGAGGGGAAATTGCTACTGACGGTGGTTAACATCCCCTCTCCCTGGCCCTCTCCCGAAGGGAGAGGGGACTAAAAAACACGTTAAATTCCAAACTCGGCACGATAATTCCGTATCGCCTGCAAATGCTCCGGGTCAGTTCCCTTGCCTTCCAGATACGCAATAATCTGCTCCAGCTTTACAATCGACACCACCGGAATCGCAAACTCTTTTTCCACTTCCTGAATCGCGGAGAGGGCACCCTTGCCGCGCTCCTGCCTATCCAGCGCAACAACAACGCCGGCGGGGATGGCGCGGGCGCCCTGGATGATGGCCATGACCTCGCGGATGGCGGTGCCGGCGGTGATCACGTCGTCAATAATGAGCACGCGCCCGGCCAGCGGCGAGCCGACGATGGTGCCGCCCTCGCCGTGATCCTTGGCTTCCTTGCGGTTGAAGCACCAGGGGGTGTCTACGGCAAACTCGTCGTAGAGCTGTACGGCGGTAGCAGAGGCAATGGGGATGCCCTTGTAGGCCGGGCCAAACAGCACGTCGTAGTCAAGGCGGGCGTCCTGGATGGCGGCGGCGTAGAAGCGGCCAAGCTGGGCGAGGGCGGCGCCGGTGTTGAAGAGGCCGGCGTTGAAGAAATAGGGGGACTGGCGGCCGGACTTGAGGGTAAAGGAGCCGAAGCGCAGTACGCCACGGGCTATGGCAAACTCGATGAACTCACGTTGGTAGTCGCGCATGATAAACGGTTTGGGTCTGGCGGGTGGGGCCGTTATGATAGCGCCTCACCCGCCCTTAAACCATGGAAGGCCGCCATGCGCATCATCTCCGCCAACCTGAACGGCATCCGCTCCGCCGCCAGCAAGGGTTTTTTCGACTGGCTCAGCAACAAGAGCGGGGCCGACGTGCTCTGCATACAGGAAACCAAGGCCCAGGAGCACCAGCTGGACCTGCTGCACCGCCCCGAGGGCTGGTTCAGCTACTTCTTCGACGCGGAAAAGCCCGGCTACTCCGGCACGGCCATCTACAGCCGCAAGAAGCCCGACGCGGTGCGCAGCGGGCTGGGCTTCGACATTGCCGACACCGAGGGCCGCTGGATAGAGGCGCAGTTTGGCGAGTTGAGCATCGTCTCGCTCTACCTGCCCTCCGGCTCCAGCTCCGAGGCAGCGCAGGCCAAGAAAGACCGCTTCCTGACCGCGCTGATGCCGATGATGGCCCAATGGCGCCAGGAAGGCCGCCAGATGGTGGTGTGCGGCGACTGGAACATCGCCCACAAGGAAATCGACATCAAGAACGCCAAGGGCAATATGAAAAACTCCGGCTTCCTGCCGCATGAGCGCGCCTGGCTGACTACGCTGTTTGACGAGGTGGGCTATGTGGACGCCTTCCGCGTGGTGGACCAGCGCGCCGAGCAGTATACGTGGTGGTCAAACCGGGGCGCGGCTTATGCCAAGAACGTGGGTTGGCGGATTGACTATCATATTGTCTCGCCTGACCTGAAAGACAAGATTACGAGCGCCAGCATCTACAAGGATGAGAAGTTCTCTGACCATGCGCCGCTGATTCTGGATTATGCGATTTGAGTAATGGCATGACACGGTTAAAGCCTTACCGGTGTGGATTTGCTGCCGGCGCCTACTACTCCCACCGTCACCCCCGCGAACGCGGGGGTGACGGTGAAATAATATTTACCCAGGAATATTCAAAGCACCATGACCGAAAAGAAACCCGGCGCCCCCGATGCCGCCACCCTCGCCCGCTGGCGCCAGGACATACAATTTCCTGCCAGCGTGCGTGGTCAGGATTTCCGCTTCAACACCACCTGGGGCATTTTTTCCCCCGAGGCGCTGGACGAAGGCTCCTGCCTGCTGCTCGACCATATCGACGTGAAGAATGATGCCCACTGCATCGACCTCGGCTGCGGCTACGGCGTACTCGGCATGACCCTCGCCCGCCTCGCCCCCCAAGGCAGCGCCCTGCTGGTGGACAAGGATTTTGTCGCCGTGGACTATGCGCGCAAGAATATCGCGCAGAACCATATCGGCAATGCCGAGGTGCTGCTTTCCAACGGCTTTGCTCAGGTTCCCAAAGAACGCCGCTTTGACCTGGCCGTGTCCAACCTGCCGGCCAAGGTCAGCAAGGAACAGCACTATCTCTGGCTGTTTGACACCCATGCCCGTCTGAATGAAGGTGGCGCGTTTTACGTGGTGACGATCAACGGCCTGCGCGAGTTTATTGCGCGCACTTTCAAGGAAGTGTTCGGGAATTTTGACAAGGTGAAGCAGGGAAAGACTTATACGATTTCGCTGGCGTACAAGGAATAAGAACCGGGCCAGAACCAACTCACGAAACCCAACGTATATCTGAAAATATTTGAAGGTCAAGCAGGGGAAGCTGATCTGAAAACGGAAAGGAATAGTGACACACAGGAGTGTAGACTCATGGAAACCTCGGCCAGCTCAAACCCTACTTGGACGAAAAGCCCTTGGTGGAAGGCTCTGGCCATTGTCATGGCCCTGATTGGCCTGACCTCCCTGGTCCCGGCTTTTATGGCCACGGCATTCATGTTTGACGACCCCAGTGCGTCGTCCAATCCAGTGATGTATCTTGTGGCTGCTGCTTTCCTGGCCCTTCCTTTTCTGTGCATTGCCTGCGCCATTCTGCCTTACGTTTTCAGCAAACGGGAGCATGCACGGTTGATATTCCTGGTTCCACTGCTGGATTTTCTGCTCGTGCCCTTTTTCTGGTATTTATCAAGCTTCGTTTGTGGTGCAGGGGCCGTGTGCCACTAGGAGTACGGGGCGCAATAATTTAAAGGTGAGCGGATTTTTTCGCCACGCCTTTGCACCATCAGTGGTAACATCGCCCCCCGAACGGAGAAGGAGAAAAGACTGAATCCAAAAACAATATTCAGCACTGAATTAACTAATCTCCTTCACCATCCCCAACCCATTCGCCACCGTTTCCTTCAAAAAAACCTGCAACTGCTCAAAATATTCAAACAGCCAGACAAAATCGTCTTCCATCGCTTCCTTGTCATCAATATCTGCCCAGCGATCCTGCGGTGCTATTTTCAGCGCGTGCAGGGTGGCTGCATGATAGCGGCGCCGTAGTCGCTCACGGTCAAAGGGTGCCAGCGCCTGCGCAATCTCGCGGGTTTCTGCTGCGCTCAGGGCCATCCAGCCGTCGCCAGCCTCTCCAATAACGCTGCCACCGCCAATCAGGAAGCCCTGCGGATTAATGCCCTGCTGGGCAGAGCCGGTCAGCAGGAAATGAATGCCCGGCCAGGCCCGGTCGAGATCGAGCGTGGCGCCTTCAGGCGAAACAAATACCGGGGGGCTTTCCTGCGCGGCCTTTTTGGACACAAGAACGCTCGCCCAAAACCCCAGCGGCTTGCCAAGGTGCACCGAGTGCTCCATGGACTCCGCAATATCAGGATTGAGCAGGCGCTGGATATACGGGGGATGTTTTTTCAGGATGGCGATATTGCTGTCGCTCACCGCATAGAGCTGGAGATAAGTAGCCATCCGTGCTCGTTCCTTGCAAAAAATCTGTGCTTTGGCAGACGCCGGCAGAGGGCAACAGCTCCACTCAGGCGGTAGCCGTTACCTTCGCCATCGCGACCTGCTGCACCAGTTCCTTGATGATGTGCTTTTCCGCGACGTTGACACGATCATGCAGGCCATAGGGATAGTGCGTGACGGCACAGGCGGCGATGTCGATACAGTAATCCAGCACTGTGTCGAGGCTCAGCTCGGGCCGGCTGTCAGGGCTTACGGGCAGGGCCAGCAGCAACTGGCGCAGGCCATGCAGCGTTGCGGCGTCGTCATCTTTGCTCAGGAAACGGGTAAAGAAATCGTGCAGGGCTTTGTCGCTGATAACCTCGGTGCCGGCCTCCCGCGCCCAGGCGCGTTGCAGGGACATGGCGTACTCATAGACCAGCACCCGCTCCGTCTGCTGGCTCTTGCCGTCAGCCCAGAGCACTTCGATCAGCGGCACCAGATGCAGGAAAAAAATGGTCTCACGCGGCAGGCCAAACTCGTGTTCCAGACGGCATAATACGTCCTGACGGTCCATGTGCACGGGTTGGTTCAAGGCGGGTCTCCATGGCGTGAGCCGTTGGGTTTATAGGGCAGTTTGTAACACAGCTCGCAGTGCGTTGCGAGCCAGCGACGGACGATCACCCGCAGCCTCGATGCAGCGTAGCGGAATCCGGGATTTTCCGGCACTGGCCCCGCGCTGGCCCCCGGGTTCGGAGCACTAACCCTGAATCACCACCCCAAAACCTTCTGCTGCATCCGTATCAATTCCTGTATCCCGCCCTCCGCCAGCACCAGCATGGAGTCGGCCTGTGCACGGGTAAAAGGCTTGTCTTCGGCCGTGCCCTGAATTTCGACGAAGCCGCCGGCCTGGGTCATGACGACGTTCATGTCGGTGTCACAGGCGGAGTCTTCGGCATAGTCCAGGTCGAGCACGGGCAGGCCCTTGACCATGCCGACGGACACAGCGGCAACGAGGCCCAGCAGCGGGTCGTGCTTGATGGTTTTCTTTTCCAGCAGGAAGCTGAAGGCATCGACCAGGGCCACGGCGGCGCCGGTGATGGCGGCGGTGCGGGTGCCGCCGTCGGCCTGTATCACGTCGCAGTCGATCTGGATGGTATTTTCACCCAGTTTTTTCATGTCGGCCATGGCGCGCAGGCTGCGGCCGATGAGGCGCTGGATTTCCAGCGTGCGCCCGCCCTGCTTGCCGCGCGCGGCTTCGCGGTCGTTGCGGGTGTGGGTGGCGCGCGGCAGCATGCCATATTCGGCGGTGATCCAGCCCTCGCCCTTGCCCTTGAGGAAGCGGGGCACGCTATTGTCCACGCTGGCGGTGCAGATCACCTTGGTGTCGCCAAACTCGACCAGCACCGAGCCTTCGGCATGGCGGGTGTAGTGGCGGGTGATGCGGATGTCGCGCAGTTGGTCGGGGGTACGGCCGGAAGGACGCATGAAAACTCCTGAAGCGATTGACGGTATGGGCCCGGATTACACAGAGCCGACGCCAGTATACCCGTTCCGGGGTACAATCGCGCTCAAGCCGGTCTGACCAATACCGTAAACGCTTGCCGGGGAACCACCCATGATACGCAGTATGACTGCCTTTGCCCGCGCCGAGGGCCGGGAACCGTTCGGCCTCATCGCCTGCGAAATCCGCTCGGTCAACCACCGCTTCCTGGAGCCCGGCTTCCGCCTGCCGGAGGCCCTGCGCGAGGTGGAGTTCCCCCTGCGCGAAAAGCTGCGCAAGCTGCTGACACGCGGCAAGGTGGACGTGACCCTGCGCTTCGAAGCCGCCGACGCCGCCAGCGGCGATATCGAGATCAACCGCGAGCTGGCCAGCCAGTTCGTGGCCGCCGCCGAGGCCATCGAGGCCATGACCCGCCACGCCGCGCCGCTGAACGCCGCCGACATCCTGCGCCTGCCCGGCGTTATCCGCACCCGCGAGACTGACCACACGGAGCTGGCCGCCGCCGCCATCCGCGTCTTCGATCAGGCTATGGACGCCTTTGTCGCCATGCGCGAGCGTGAGGGCGCCGAGCTGAAGGCCCTGATCGAAGGCCGGCTCGACGCCATGCAGGCCGAGACCGAAAAGGTGCGCGTGCGCATGCCCGAGATCATCCGCCACTATCAGGACAGGCTGGTCGCGCGGCTGACCGAGGTAAAGGGTGAGGTCAACGCCGAGCGCCTGGAACAGGAGCTGGTGCTGTTTGCGCAAAAGATCGACGTAGCCGAGGAAATGGACCGCCTCAACGCCCACGTGGCCGAAATCCGCCGTGTGCTCAAGGAGGCCGGCGCCGTCGGCCGCCGCCTCGACTTCCTCATGCAGGAGCTGAATCGCGAGGCCAATACCCTGGGCTCCAAGTCGGTCAGCGCCGACAGCTCGCAGTCGTCGGTGGAATTGAAGGTGCTGATCGAGCAGATGCGGGAACAGATTCAGAATATCGAGTAGGGTTTGCTTTACGTCGGATAGCGCCCGCAAACCGGCGAAAACCTTGCTTTGCACCAGCATCTGCGATACATGACCTAGGGGTAAACGCGGTGCTTACACAGGGGGAGCTATGGGAGGTTTTCACCAGCAAGTAGAGACGCTAGACAGCGGCAAGGTCATCATGAAGGCCGTTGACGACGACGGCGTCTTGCTCGAAGAACAGCACAGCTACCCCACGATTGCCATCGTACTGCACTACCAGGACGGCAATGTCGTCAGCGAACACTACACGGTGAACGGTGAGCCGGCCTCGCAAAAGAAATACGAACAGGTGCGCGCAGGCTTTCCCGACCTGCCCGAAGCCGGCCAGGCCGAAGGCATGGTCGATGAGCTCAAGGCCACGCTCAAGGCCGACCACGCCCTCTGGCTTGAGCAGTTCAAGGCCCACAGCCCCGACCCCGTGCTGGCCCAGAACGAAGACGCCCATATCCGCGAACTGATTTCCCACGAAGACACCCGCGAACTGGACGCCGCCACTGACTCAGCGCTGGTGGTGTACTTCGACCAGCCGCCGGGCCAGAAGGTGCAGAGCCTGCACAACAAACTGGCCAAATACGGCATCAGCAAGGCCTGGCTGATCGGCGTGGACGAAGACCTGTTCGACGACGCCACCAAGATCGGCTGTGACGGCATTGCCGTCGAACTGCCGCAAGACCCGAAGCAGCGCAGCGCCTTTTTTGTCATGGCCGACAAGGCGGTGAGAGTGGATGGTTTTTCGGCGCCTATGGATAATGGGCAGGGGTTTACGTTTTTGAGCAGGGTTTAGGGTCTGACTCCAATATTCAGGGCTTGAAGTCCGGCGGAGGGGTGCCCGAGGCGAAAGCCGTGCACGGGTCCTGCAGTTTATGCGTCACTTTCTGCGGTGTTGATGCGCTGCCGCCAAATTTCCTGTAGCTTTTCCAGGCCGACTGGAGATCACTTCTGGAATCAACAATGCTTTCTCCGCTGGCATAGAGATCGGCCTTGTCAACATAGCCCGACACTTCGCCAATCTGGTGCTGGTAGGCGATCTTTTTGTTGGCATCCCTGATGGCCTCCAGATCCGAGATAATGCTTTCCTGAGCAGAGTAGGCAAGTGCATGCGGTGAGTTTTCGCAATCCTGCTGCTTCTTTTGCCAGGCCTGTTGCCGATCTGCCTCGGCTTTTTCGACCTCCCGCGCTTTCATCTCCGACAGCACCGCATCCACGCGCTTCTGGCGGGCAGCATCTTCAGCGGCTTGTTCAGCAGCTGCCGTGGCGGCAGCTATTCGGGCATCTTCAGCAGCCTTTTTAGTCTGGAAGTCTGCAAACTCAGCAACGGTCTTCTCGATTTCCTTTTTGAATGTTGCCGCCTGATCGGGGCTCATGACGCCATTGGCCACACAGTTATCCGCATTTTTTTCGTAAAAAGCCACTACGTCAGGAGTAAGGCTGGCCTGCGTCATGCCCTTGTAAGTGTCTGAAGTTTCATCGCCTACGGTAGCAGTAGGAGCCGTATATGCCAGTGACCATGCGCAGTTGATTTCAAAACGCCGCTCAAGCCCTGCAATGGTTATCATGGCACCACCCAGGTCATATCCGAAAGCCTGTTTGCCCGGCATAGCTTCCATTGACGGCGCATCTTCCGGCACCAGCATATTGTTTTCGACCTTGTGGAGCTGAATCAATCGCATAGTGGCATCAAACTGGTGATGCGCTATGCAGATATGCGCCATGGCATCTGCCTGACGAAAATCATTAGGACTCCAGCCGGCAAAATTGCCGGGATCGCCAAGCGCCAATGAACGATCCAATTCGGTGATGTCATCACATTTTTGTGTTTCGCCATGAATGGAGAATGTTGCCGTATCATTTCGTTGAACGACCACTATCTTCGGATAATTTCCGCTGTCCGGGCGCATGGCCATGAGAATGCCAACGCGACGGTCTGGCGCAAGATCGGCGTGTTCGCCTATCTCCATGTCTGATGCCGGGCAGGCCTTGCTCCACTTTATTGCCTCCCTGAAGTCCTGCTGTGACCACTCCGAATAATAGCTGTTGTCATACAGCACTATCGCCTTATTGAGCCCTTCGATGTCTTTGCAGCCGACATCTTGACCATGTATCGAGAAATGCATCTGGTCATCGGCAAAGGCAGGCACGACCAGCACGAGCAGCCACAGAAGGGCGAGCAATCTCATTGTCATTTACCGTCCTGGAATGAGGAAAACCATTGGTCATACAATTAAAACCTGCCGCAGTGCTCAGGGCCTGATCAGCGCAGAGCGCTTCTGCCGCCCCCACCGCTGCCTCCCCGTCAAAAAATAATACCACCCCAGCGCCGCCCCCAGATGCCGCAGCAGCTGAAAGCTGAAAGGCTCGGCCAGCGCCGCCAGCATGGCCGAAGCCGCATTGGTGGTGCTGCGCAGGCCGGTCCAGCGCCGGTACAGGCGTATGGACCAGAGGTGGAACAGCAGGTCAATAAAGGTCTTGGCAGCGATGATGCCCGCCACCGGCAGCAGCACGCTGAGGCGACCGGTGGCGATCAGGTAAAGCAGCAGGAAAAATGCCGTCAGGCCATACACCGGTTGCAGGGTGTCGATGGCTTTTACCGGCAGCATGACGGTGCCGAGCTTGCCGTAATGGCGATTGCCGGTCATGTCGCGGTTCCAGTACTGGGTTTGCAGGAAGCCGGCAAACCAGCGCCGCCGCTGGCGCAGGAAATCACCCAGCCGGCCCGGCGCGTCGGTCTGCGCGTGGGCGCTGCCGATGATCTGCACCTCCCAGCCCAGCTTGTTGTCGATGGCGTGGCGTTGCAGGCGGTGCACCAGCTCGTAGTCTTCCACGAGGCATTCTGGGTCAAAGCCGCCCACCGCCAGCAGGGCCTCGCGGCGAAAGCCGGCGAAGGCGCCGGAAATCAGCAGCAGGCTGTGCAGTTGCATCCAGGCGAAGCGCGAGAGGAAGTTGCGGATGTATTCGTAATTCTGGAACCACTGGAAAAAGCGGTTGCGCAGCTTTTTGCCACACACGGGGGTGAGGATGCCGCCCGCCGCTACCAGCCCCGGCCGCGCGGCAAAGGCCCTGCGCATGGCGAGGCTGGCGTCGGCGGCGAGCAGGGTGTCGGCGTCGATGGTCAGCACCACCTCGGTGTCGAGCTGGAGCAGGGCGGCGTTCAGCGCCCGCGCCTTGCCGCCATGGGGCAGGCGCAGCCAGCGCAGGCTGGGGTATTGGGGACTGGGAGCGCTCAGATAGCCTTCGGCGGCGGGGCTCAGGCCAAAGCGCTGATTGAGCATGGCGGCGGTGGCGTCGTCGGAACCGTCATCGGCAATCACGATCTGCTCGGCGGGGTCGAGCTGGCCAAGTATACCGCGCAGGGTCAGCGGCAACACCGCCGCTTCATTGTAGGCCGCCACCACGATGCCCAGTGTCGGGCGCGGGCCGACGACAGGCAGCGGCAGGGGCCGGCGCAGGCTTAGCGTTTGCCAGCCGACGAAAACCAGCAGCACGGTGTCGTACAGGGTATAGGCAATGCCGGTAGACCAGAAACTCAGACCCCTGCTGTAAAACGCCTGCCAGAGCAACGCCACCCACAGCAGCAGCACGCCGCCATGCAGCAACAGCCCCACCAAGGTCAGGTGGCGCGGCGACATGCGGGGTGAGTTGAGGGCAAAGGCCTGATCTAGCGGGGAGTTGGTAGTAATTCTTCTTCACCTGGACTGGTGCCAGCGACCCTGTCGGCATAATGCAAAAAAACCCGGCTAACACTATCATGCCCGGATGCCGCCCGCGACCGTACACCCGGCTGACGGGTCACACACAGGATGCCTGCGCATGAGTGATGCCACCGCCCGCTACACCCGCACCGCCATGCTGCTGCACTGGCTGGTGGCCGGCCTGATGCTGGTCAACGTGGTGCTCGGCCTCAGTGCTGACTCCCTGCCCGACGCCTGGGTGCGGCCGGTGATCGACACCCACAAGTCCATCGGCATTATCGTGCTGGGCCTCTTCATCCTGCGCCTGCTGTGGCGGCTGGGCCACACCCCGCCGCCCCTGCCCACCCACTTTGCCGGCTGGGAAAAGACCAGCGCCCATGTCGTGCATATCGGCCTGTACCTGGTCATGGTGGCTCTGCCCCTGTCGGGCTGGATGCACGACTCGGCCTGGAAAGACGCCGCCACCCACCCCATGCGCCTGTTTGGCACCGTGCCCTGGCCACGCATCAGCTACTTCACGAACCTTGACCCGGTGACCAAGGAGACCATGCACAAGCTGCTGGGCGCCGTGCACCGCAACCTGGGCTACGTGTTTTACGCGCTGTTCTTCCTGCATTTGAGCGGCGCGCTCAAGCACGAGTGGATGGACAAGCAGTCGGTGCTCTACCGCATGCTGCCGGGGCGGGCCAAGTAAGCCGCTGCCATGGCGGGCCCTGCCCCAAAATAGTAGTATGACCGGCAAATAACGATTCAGGACGGCAGCCCATGTCTGGCACGCTTTTCATAGTTTCCGCCGCCAGCGGCACCGGCAAGACCTCGCTGGTGCGCGAGCTGGTGGCCGCTGACCCCAATCTGGCGGTGTCGGTTTCCCACAGCACGCGCGCCGCCCGCCCCGGCGAAGTGGATGGCGTGAACTACCACTTTGTCAGCGCTGAAGCCTTCGAGGCGATGGTGGAAGAAGGCGCCTTTCTCGAAAGCGCCGAAGTCTTTGGCAACAGCTATGGCACCTCCGGCCAGTGGGTGCAGGAACAGCTGCGGCAAGACCGCGACGTGGTGCTGGAAATCGACTGGCAGGGCGCCGCGCAGGTACGCCGGCTTATGCCGGAGGCGGTGTCGGTCTACATCCTGCCGCCTTCGCGGGAGGCGCTGGAAAGCCGGCTCCGGGGCCGTGGGCAGGACACCCCCGCCGTGATCGCCTACCGGCTGGCCGAGGCCATCGCCGACATGAGCCACTATGTCGAGTTTGACTATCTGGTGGTCAACGACGACTTCAAGACGGCGCTGGCGGACTTGCAGGCCGTGGTGCTGGCGGCGAGGCTTTCCTACCGTTCGCAGTCGGTGCGGCAGGAGACGCTGATCGAGAAGCTGCTTTCGGGGAGTTGATGCGGCGTGTTTACTCCCTCCCCCCTCGGGGGAGGGCTGGGGAGAGGGGATGTGCCCATAGCCGAACGGGTTTGAGACAGCACAACAGTTGTCAGCCGGCCAGCGTCCGCGTAGAATCCCACCCCCTTATGAATCTGCTCCACCCCGAGGTTTGCCATGGCCCGTGTCACCGTTGAAGACTGTCTGGACAATCTGGAGAACCGCTTTGAGCTGGTGCTGGTTGCCGCCAAGCGTGCGCGCCAGCTGGCTACCGGTGGCAAGGAGCCCTTCCTGCCCTGGGAGAACGACAAGCCGACCGTGCTGGCCCTGCGTGAAATCGCCGAAGGCTATGTTACCCGCGCCATCCTGACCCAGAAGACCGAGGAAGAAGAAGAGGAAGAAGCCTTCCTGCCGCTCGATCTCGGCAATATCGCCGAAGCCTGAGCCACCACCGGGCAGGCCTGCCTGCCCGCGCTGTTCCCGCCTGCCGCCACTTGCCCCGGCACGGCCCCGGCACGGCCCCTGCACCCGCTTCCTCCCCCGTTATGGCGGAGCTTCACGGGTGCCCGAAAACCAATTCCCGCTCGTGCTGAACCTGTCGAAGCACGGCTATGGCAGCGGGTCTTGCCGGCTCAAGAACACCCTTTGCTTTAGCCACCCGGCCACACGCGCTCCCGGCATCCCTGTGGGTCGTCGATCTGCTCAGGGTGAACGGGGTTTGCCAGGACCTGTGCGGCTTCGTAACAAATTGCACGTTGAGCCTGTCCGGACAGCACTTGCCTATCCCGCGAATGCCCCCAACTTAGCTCCAAGCCCGGTAAAAACAGCCCCCGATTTCGCCGGTTTTCATAGCTGTGGAGCGGAAAAAGCATCAAAGAAAAGACCAATGACAGACGCTTTGCGAACAGAGGCCTTGACGTAGGGCCGGTGTCGCCGGAGACTCGGGCTATGAGTTCCGGCATAGATTCCCTCAGTCAGCGCCTCGCAAGCTACCTAACGCCCGATCAGATCGCCGATATTCGTCGCGCTTATCTGTTTTCGGAGTGTGCCCACGAAGGGCAGTACCGACGCAATGGCGACCCTTATATTACCCACCCGCTGGCGGTGGCGGATATTCTTTGCAGCATGCACATGGACCACCAGAGCATCATGGCGGCCATGCTCCACGATGTGATCGAAGACACCGGCATCAGCAAGGACGAGGTCACCCGCGAGTTTGGCAAGGCGGTGGCCGATCTGGTCGATGGAGTTACCAAGCTCACCCAGGTCAAGTTCAGCTCCAAGGCCGAGGCGCAGGCCGAAAACTTCCGCAAGATGATGCTGGCCATGACGCAGGACACGCGGGTGATCCTCGTCAAGCTCGCCGACCGCCTGCACAACATGCGTACTTTGCAAGTGCTGAGCCCGGAAAAGCGCCGTCGCGTGGCCACCGAAACCCTGGAAATCTACGCGCCCATCGCCAATCGCCTGGGCATGAACGACATCCGTATCGAATTTGAAGACCTGGGCTTTTTCGCGCTCTACCCCATGCGCGCCCGCCTGATTCAAAAGGCGGTGAAGACCGCGCGCGGCAACAGCAAGGAAATGATCAACACCCTGCGCGAGAGCATCGAGCAGCGCCTGAAGCAGGAGGGCCTGAGCGCCCGCGTGCTGGGCCGCGAAAAGCACCTCTACAGCATTTATCAGAAAATGAAGGAAAAGCGGAAGTCCTTCGACGAAATCATGGATGTATACGGCTTTCGCGTGGTGGTGGACTCGGTAGATGCCTGCTACCGCGCGCTCGGTATCATGCACAACCTGTTCAAGCCCATTCCCGGCAAGTTCAAGGACTATATCGCCATTCCCAAGACCAATGGCTACCAGTCCCTGCACACGGTGCTGAAGGGCCATCGCGGCGTGCCGCTTGAAATCCAGTTGCGCACCGAGGCCATGGAGGCCATGGCCAATAGCGGCATTGCTGCGCACTGGCTGTACAAGTCCGACGGCTTTACCAATACCTCGCAGACCCGCGCGCGCGAATGGATGAAGTCCCTGCTGGAAATCCAGAAAAACGCCGGCAATTCGCTGGAGTTCATTGAAAACGTCAAGATCGACCTGTTCCCCGACGAGGTCTACGTCTTCACGCCCAAGGGCAAGATTTTGACCCTGCCTGCCAGCGCCACGCCCGTCGATTTTGCCTATGCCGTGCACTCCGACGTAGGCAATAGCTGCGTGGCGGCGCGTGTCGATTCACGGCTGGCGCCGCTCAGCGTGCCGCTGACCACGGGGCAGACGGTGGAGATCATCACCGCGCCCGGCGCCCGCCCCAACCCGACCTGGCTGAACTTTGTCATCACCTCGAAGGCGCGCAGCAATATCCGCCACGTGCTGAAAGACCAGCAGCACTCCGAGTCCGTCGAACTGGGCCGCCGGCTGGTGGAAAAGGCGTTGAGCCTGCAAGACAGCGGCCTTGGCAAGATCGACAAGGCGACCATGAAGACCGTGCTTGATGAGCTGAGTTTCAAGTCGCTGGACGACCTGCTGGAAGACATCGGCCTCGGCAATCACCTGCCGCAGATCGTGGCCCGCCGCCTGCTGCCCGACGACAACAGCAAGCCGGCCATCAGCAACAGCACTTCCCCGACCCGCAGCATCGCCATCCGGGGCACTGAGGGGTTGGTAATTTCCTATGCCAAGTGTTGCCGGCCGCTGCCCGGTGACGAGATCATGGGCCACCTGAGCGCCGGGCGCGGCATCGTTATCCACCGTGACAACTGCAATAACCTGATCGCCGAACAGCGCGACAACCCCGACAAATGCATCCCCCTGCGCTGGGCCGACAAGGTGGAGCGCGAATTCCAGAGCGACCTGCGCATCGAACTGGCCAACCAGCGCGGCCTGCTCGCCGAAATCGCCCGGCAGGTCACCGACTCCGACGCCAATATCGAAGCCATCAACATGCAGGAAAAAGGCTCCCACCACGGCGTGCTCTCGCTCAGCGTCATGGTCAAGCACCGTGTTCACCTCGCGCGCATCATCAAGCGCATACGCATCATCAGCGGCGTCGAGAAGGTGACACGGGTAAGGGCTTGAGGTTTTGCTTCTGTCCACGGGAACGGGGGCGTCGTGGGCACCTGAAGTGGCGACTGCCGCTGCATTGACCCCAACGCCGGCCTCTACCGGCAAGCCTGCGAAGACTGATACGGCCGGGCGATGTTACCGTGATACCCTTCTCAACCGCCTCACGACAAGGACGTACCCACCATGCCTCTCCAGAAAAAACTCGGCATCGCCTTCGTATTTTCCTGGTTCTTTTTCGGTGGCATCGGCCACTTTACTGCCACCACTTTTTTCACCAGCATCGTGCCACCCTACATTCCCTACCCCGAGGAAGTGGTCTACATCAGCGGTGTCTTTGAGCTGCTGGGTGCGGCGGGCATTCTCATCAAACCACTGCGCTGGCTGGCCGGCACCGGACTTTTCCTGCTCACGCTGGCGGTGAGCCCGGCCAATATCAATATGTTCCTGCACCCGGAGCAATTCAGCGAAGTGCACATTGGCCCCATCGACGCCCACCTTACGCAGACAGGGCTTGGCGTGCGTCTCATCGTGCAGATTTTCCTGCTGGCGGTTATTGTCTGGTCGACCATGCTGCCGGTAAAGGAAGCAAAGGCGGCGGCTTGATTGGCTGGCGGTTCCCCCAACGGGGCCATCCCTGTCGCACAGCTGGAGAGGGAGGCGGGCCGAAAGCCGGGATCGGCTTTTTTCCCCCGGCGGCTAACAGCCCCCAGGCCCACGCTATATACTGCCGCACATAACGCCATCCGCCTGGAGCCCGCCATGTCCCGTCCCTTGCGCCTGCTACTGGTCAGTGCTGCCCTGCTGCTGGGCACGCTGGGCCATGCCGATACCGTGCAGGTGGCGGTGGCGGCGAATTTCTCGGCGCCCATGCAGGCCATCGCCAGGGCCTTCGAGCAGCAAAGCGGCGATCAGCTGTCGCTGTCCTTTGGTGCTACCGGCAAGTTTTATACGCAGATCAAGAATGGCGCGCCCTTTGCCGTGCTGCTGGCCGCCGATAGCAAGACACCGCAGCGCCTTGCCAGCGAGGGCAATGCCCTGCCCGCCAGCGAGTTCACCTATGCCACCGGCAAACTGGTGCTGTGGTCGGCCTCACCGGGGCTGGTCGACGCGCAAGGGGCGGTGCTGGAGTCAGGCAGCTACCAGCATCTGGCGATTGCCAACCCGGCGCTGGCGCCCTATGGCGCGGCGGCCATGCAGGTGCTGGCGCAGCGCAAGCTGCTGGTGGCGGTGCAAAGCAAGCTGGTGACGGGCGAGAACATTACGCAGGCCTATGACTTTGTGGCGACGGGCAATGCCGAACTGGGCTTTGTGGCACTGTCGCAGGTGTCGCTGAACGGGCAGATCAGCAAGGGCTCGGCCTGGGTGGTGCCGGCCAAGCTGTATGATCCGCTGCATCAGGACGCAATATTGCTCAATGCCGGCAAGGATCTGCCGGCGGCCAAGGCGCTGCTGGACTTCCTGCACTCTGATGCCGCCAAAACCATCATTCGCTCCTATGGTTATGATCTCTAAACCCCATGTCAGCCGATGACCTGCAGGCCCTGCTACTGACCCTGAAGCTGGCCAGCCTCGTTACCCTCTTGCTGTTGCTCTTTGGCACGCCGCTGGCGTGGTGGCTGGCCTGCGGGCGTTCGCGCTGGCGCACGCCCGTGGCAGCGCTGACGGCGCTGCCGCTGGTGCTGCCACCCACGGTGCTGGGCTTTTACCTGCTGCTGGCACTGGGGCCACAGGGGGCGCTCGGCGGTATCGCGCGGGCCGTGGGTGTGCTGCCCTTTACCTTTGCCGGGCTGGTGTTTGCCTCGCTGATCTACTCCCTGCCCTTTGTCGTACAGCCGCTGCGCACAGCCTTCGAGGGCCTCGGGCCGCGCCCGCTGGAGGCCGCTGCCACCCTGCGCGCCAGCCCGCTGCGGGCTTTTTTCACGGTGGCGTTGCCGCTGGCGCGGCCCGGCCTGATTACCGCCGCCGTGTTGGGCTTTGCCCACACCGTGGGCGAATTTGGCGTGGTGCTGATGATAGGCGGCAATATCCCTGGCCAGACCCGCGTGCTCTCGATCCAGCTCTACGATCATGTGGAGGCGCTGGAATACGCCAGCGCCCAGCACCTGGCCGCGCTCCTGCTGCTGTTCAGTTTTGCGGTGCTGCTGGTGGTATACCGGCAGCGGGCAGCCCTGCACCATGTCTGAGCCGACTGACAGCATCATCGTCCAGCTGCGGCTGGCGCGGCCTGGCTTTACGCTGGAGGTAGACCTGACCTTGCCCGGCCGGGGCGTGACCGGCCTGCTCGGGCGCTCGGGCAGCGGCAAGACAACACTGCTGCGCGCCATGGCCGGGCTGGAGCGTGCCAGCGGGCAACTGCTGTTTCAGGGAGAAATCTGGCAGGACGCCCGCACATTCCGCCCGGTGCACCAGCGCCCCATTGGCTATGTCTTTCAGGAATCCAGCCTGTTTGCCCACCTCGACGTGCGCGGCAATCTGGAATTTGGCTGCCAGCAGGTGGCCCGCCACGAGCGCTGGATGCACTGGGATGACGCCGTGGATTTGCTGGGTCTGGCCAGCCTGCTGCCGCGCCGGCCACAGGAGCTTTCCGGCGGCCAGCGCCAGCGCGTGGCCATCGCCCGCGCCCTGCTCACCAGCCCGCGCCTGTTGCTGCTGGACGAGCCGCTGGCCAGCCTCGACGCCGACAGCAAGGCGGAAATTGCCCCCTATATCAACCGCCTGTGTGCGCGCCTGCAGCTGCCCATGATCTATGTGAGCCATGTGCCGGAGGAAATCGCCCGCCGCGCCGACCAGCTGGTGCTGCTGGAGCAGGGGCGGGTGCAGGCCTGCGGCCCGGTCAACGACGTGCTGACCAACCCGGCGCTGCCCGTGGCCTGGCAGGAAGAGGCCGCCTGCGTGCTGGTGGCAACCCTGCGCCGGCACGACGAGCACTACCACCTGAGCGAGCTGGCACTGGGCGATGAGCGCCTGCTGGTCAGCCGCTGCGATCTGCCCGCCGCCGGACAGCCGGTGCGCGTGCGCGTGCTGGCGCGCGACGTGAGCCTGGCGCTGGCGCGGCCTGTGGGCAGCAGCATCAGCAATATGCTGCGCACGCGCCTGCTGGAGCTACGCCCCGACCACGACCCGGCCCGCCTTCTGGTACTGCTGGACTGTCAGGGCAGCCGCCTGCTGGCGCGCATCACCCGGCGCTCGGCCGACGAGTTGGGCCTGCAGCCGGGCATGACACTCTTTGCACTCATCAAGGCGGTGGCGCTGTTGGCGTAGGGGCCTGTTCCGCCACTTCATGCGTATTCCAGCCTAAAAACACCACCTCTTTATGCGGCAGCCGCTCCATGTAAAATAACCCATAGAGTCAATGGCTTGGCTACTCTCCCGGCGCAAGCCAGCCTGCAAGTACGATAGTCGCCATCGTGGGATCATTGACTGATAATAATATCAGTGATATTTAAATCACCATCGTAAAAACCTCGGAGGGGCCAGTCATGCCGCGTTCACGACATGATCCGAAAGCCCTGGAAGCCGTAGCAAATACTCGGGAGCGCCTGATCGTGGCTGCGTGCGAGGAGTTCCTGACGCTCTCTTTTCTTCAGACTGACTCCAACGCAATTGCCCGTCGCGCGGGCCTCTCTACGGGCACCTTTTACAACCATTTCGACAGCAAGGAAGCGATCTTTGTCAGCGCGTTTGAGCGCCTTGCCAGCGAAGAAACCAATGCCATTTCGCAGGCATGCCTTGAGCGCTTCAATCAAACGGAAGGTTCGCTGGCGGCCGTGGCGGAGGTCTTTGTTGACACGCTGGTGAAGAGTCGCCAGCGGCTAAGTGTCATTCGTCAGCAGGCGGAAATCCTGCTTCGAATCGTGCCAGAGGTGCAGGCCTGCAAGCGCCGGGTGCGCGATTTGTCCATTGCTGCCCTGGTCAACCATGCACAGCTCGCCGGCATCACCCTGGTTTCCCTGGAGGAGTTGCACGTGCGGATGCATATCATCAATGCGCTGGGCGACGCACTGGCAACAAGCGAGTTCGAACAATACGGGGTTGGCAACCAGTGCGCGCGCCAGCAACTGATTGCCCAGCTGACCGCTTGTATCAACGTGAAGTGAGGTTTCAGCCATGAAGCGATTTTTGCAACCTGCCTTATTGTTCATCGCCGGTATAGCCGTGCTGACGGCAGCTGCCTACAGCTATTTCTGGTTCAGTCCGGCCCCGCCGCCGCCCAGGCTGGGCGCTGCCATTCAGGCACAAACGATTCAGGTCGGGCCACGTCGGCGTGATTATCTGGCCTATATCCCAGCCTCATTGCACCCCGGCGCTCCGTTGGTCATTGTTTTGCACGGATCAGGCATGGATGCGGCGACCATGCGCCGCTGGACCGGCAATGAGTTCGACCAGGCGGCCGACCGCAAGGGCTTCGCCGTACTGTATCCCGAGGGCTTCCGGCACAACTGGAACGATTGCCGCAAAAACGCCACCTTTCCCGCCAAGCGGCTCAATAGTGATGACATGGGGTTCATACGGGCGTTGATTGCCGACATGGAAGCCGGACACGGCATTGATCCACACAAGGTCTTTGTTTTCGGCTACTCAAACGGTGGTCACATGGCTTTCCGGCTCGCGCAGGATGCACCAGACATGGTAACCGCCGTTGCGGCGGTTGCTGCCAGCCTGCCCGTGCCTGAGGAGTCTTCGTGCGTGGGCACGGGACAAACGGCACGTGTCATGCTGGTTGATGGTACCGATGACCCCATCAATCCCTATCAAGGGGGCGTGGTGACTCTGTTTGGCTTCGGCAAGCGTGGGGCAGTACTGTCAGCGCGTTCCTCTGCCGAACAACTGGCGGCCCGCAATGGCTTGGCGGCGGCGCCAGTGGCCAGCGTCCTTCCCCATATCAACGCCAATGACCCCACGTCAGTCGACAAGGTCGACTGGAGCGCGGCCGGTGTTCCTTACGTCGATCTCTACACCGTGCACGGTGGAGGCCATGTGGTGCCACAACCGGCGTTCCGTTTTCCCCGGCTCCTGGGGAGGACAGGCAGCGACCTTGACGCACCCGAAGCGGCCCTGCAGTTCTTTGGTATATGGTAGGGGCGTACGGCAGAAATCTTTAATCTGCTGAACTCAAACAGGCTTCTGCTGGCGTGCGCGTACCCGGCGCTTTGCTGACGCGTTGCGACTAAAGCCGGCATGGCGCTGTTTGCGCTCGTCAGGGCGGCGGCCTTGCTGGCTTTATCTTTATTTATGTATAAAATCAACCACCTACAGAATTTTTGACGAACAGCAGATGCCTGGGCTTCAGGCTTGCCCCCTCCAAACCTGTTCGTTCCATGCGGGAGGATGCGTTGTGCACACGCGTACGTAGCTCGAACCTGCACCTGCCACCTGTGCAGACCCTGCTGGCGCGGGCCACGGATATCACATCGAACAGAACCATAACCCGGGCAAGCTTTTCCACCGCGTAAGCTATGCTGAACATCCTGTGTCCCCTCTGGAGCCACCTGTGAATACTGTTGCTACTTTCGATACGCTGGTCCGGCAATATGCCGGCGTGCGCGCGCAGTCGCTGGCCCTGTGCGCCACGCTGGAAGCCGAGGACATGGTGATACAGTCCATGCCCGGCGCCAGCCCGGCCAAGTGGCACCTCGCCCACACCACCTGGTTTTTCGAGCAGTTCCTGCTGGGGCGCGACCCGCAGTACCAGCCGTATAACCGTGACTGGGCCTACCTGTTCAATTCCTACTACCAGAGCATCGGCCCCATGCATGCGCGCGGCCAGCGCGGCCTGCTCTCGCGCCCCACGGTGGCGGAGATCCTGCGCTACCGGGAGGCGGTGGACGAGCACATGCAGGCCCTGCTGGACGGTGAGGTGGACATCACCGCACAGGCTTTGCTGCAACTGGGCCTCAACCATGAGCAGCAGCATCAGGAATTGCTGCTGACCGACATCAAACACGCGCTGTGGACCCACCCCCTGCATCCGGCCTTCCGCCCGACAAGGCCACCGGCGGCAACAGCAGCGGCGCTGCCCCTGCACTTCCTGCCCGGAGCCGAGGGGCTGGCGGAAATCGGCTGGCAGGGTCAGGGCTTTGCCTTTGACAATGAAACGCCCCGGCACAAGACCTGGCTGGCGCCCCACGCGCTGGCCAACCGGCTGGTGACCAATGGTGAGTACCTGGAATTCATCAAGGCCGGCGGCTACCGGCAACCCACCCTGTGGCTGGCCGAGGGCTGGGACGCGGTGCGTGCCGGCAACTGGAAGCACCCGCTGTATTGGGAGGACGGGTTGGACGCCGAATACACGCTGGACGGCATGCAGATGCTGAACCCTGTGCTACCGGTCTGCCACATCAGCTATTTCGAGGCCGACGCCTATGCGCGCTGGGCGGAGGCGCGGCTGCCGACCGAGGCGGAGTGGGAAGTACTGGCCAGCGGCCACCCGGTCAGGGGCAACTTTGTGGAGAGTGGCGCCCTCCACCCACAGGCAGCGCCGACGGAGACCAGTGCCGTGCAGCTCTATGGCGATGTATGGGAGTGGACAGCCAGCCCCTATGTAAACTACCCCGGCTACAAGCCACTGGCCGGCGCCGTGGGCGAATACAATGGCAAGTTCATGGCCAGCCAACTGGTGCTGCGCGGCGGCTCCTGCGCCACCCCGCAGGACCACCTGCGCCCCAGTTACCGTAATTTCTTCTATCCCGCCGACCGCTGGCAATTCATGGGCCTACGTTTAGGGCGGGATGCGTGATTAGCTATTGATCCTTCTCCCTCCGGGAGAAGGTGCCCGAAGGGCGAATGAGGGACCGAGCGTCCAGATTTGCAACGGGGACCGATTTAAAGCGCAATCCTTGGCATTGTGACCATCTTGCTTGACCCGGAGAGCACATCGCATGAAGCCACTGACCAACACCCTGCCCTGCGCGGAGCAAGCCGACAGCACGATGCTGGCCGAAGTCCTGCACGGCCTGCGTGCGAGCCCCAAACAGCTGTCCTCGAAATTCTTCTACGACGCGACCGGCTCCGCCCTCTTTGAACGCATTTGCACGCAGCCCGAGTATTACCTGACCCGCACCGAAATCGGCATCATGCAGACCCATGGCCCGGCGATGGCACGGGCGCTGGGCGGGCGGGTGCGGCTGGTGGAATTTGGCAGCGGCAGCGGCATCAAGACCAGCCTGCTGCTGGCCGCACTGGAGGCCCCGGTGGCCTATGTGCCCGTGGAAATTTCGGCGGCCGCCCTGTGTGAATGTGTGAGCGCCTTGCAACGCGATTTCCCCGACGTGGAAATGCTGCCGGTGCTGGCCGACTTTACCCGACCCGTGCGCCTGCCGACCCCTGCACAGGCGGCAGCGCGTACCGTGGTGTATTTTCCCGGTTCGACCATAGGCAATTTTGATGACGAGTCAGCCCAGCGCATATTGCGCACCATCAGCAGCGAAATCGGGCATGACGGCGGCGCGCTGATCGGCATTGATCTGAAGAAGCCGGTAACCGAACTGGAAGCCGCCTATAACGACAAGGCCGGCGTGACCGCCGCCTTTACCCTGAACATGCTGGCGCGCATCAATCGCGACCTTGGCGCGGACTTTGACCTCGATTGTTTTGCCCACCGTGCGGTGTACAACACGGCCAACAGTCGTATTGAAACACATATTGTCAGCCTTGCAGACCAGCAGGTGACGGTGGGTGGGCACACAGTGCACTTCCAGCGTGACGAGGCGATGCAGGTGGAAATAAGCTGCAAATATTCCCTCGCCGATTTCCGGCAGATGTGCCGACGCGCGGCCCTGCACGTGACCGAGGTCTGGACAGACCCCCGGCAGCGCTTTGCTGTGGCCTACGTAATACCGGCGCATCTGGAGCGGGTACGGTAATTTTTACAAGCTCGTGCAAGCGGAGAACGGTATGCGCGCACTCTGGAAAAACACCTTGCTGGCAGAAAGCAGCGACACGGTGGTGGTGGAAGGCAATCATTATTTCCCCGAAAGCTCCCTGACTCAGGAACACTTCCGGCCCAGTGAACACCACACGCAGTGCCACTGGAAAGGCACAGCCAGTTATTACGATGTGGTGGTGGGCGATGCCATCAATCTCAACGCGGCGTGGTTTTATGCGGAGCCCTTGCCGGCGGCGGCGAATATCAAGGGAAGAGTGGCCTTCTGGCGCGGGGTTGAGGTCAAGCCCTGAGGCGGATTTTTTCTGCGCTCGAGATAGCTTTTGCAGGGCGCGCTGTGCGCACGCGTACGTGGCCCGAACCCGCACCGGCTACTCTATGCGGTTCCTGAGCGCGTGCACACAGCGCGCCCTGCAAACACACAGTCAAATCAAAAACGCCAGCCATAAAAAAGCCCCGCAAAGCGGGGCTTTTTTATGCATTCGGGGTGAGCCGAATTAGATAACCTGAATCTGCGAAGCCTGCGGACCCTTGGCGCCTTGCGTGGCGGTAAAGGATACGTTCTGGCCTTCGGTCAGGGTCTTGAAACCACCGCCAACGATTTCGGAGAAATGAGCAAAGAGATCCTTGCTGCCGTCAGTCGGGGTGATGAAACCAAAACCCTTCGCTTCATTGAACCACTTAACAACACCAGTAGCCATTTTAATCTTACCTTATAGAGAATGATGAGCAATGCTCAGAGTAAAGCATGAAGATCAAATGAGGTAAGCTGTATGACTGAAGTACCGAAAGGGACCAACAACAAACTAACACTACGCTGACTTGAAGATCTTGCTGGTGCCAACCATACGCGCCAGTGGGGACAGCGTCAAACCCTTTCGTATATTTCTGCCCACCAAAGCCCTGTTTCGGGCCTCAAAACCACGTAACCGGCGTTAATGCAGCCTACTCACGCTGTTGGTGGCGCTGATCAGGTAATCCGGCGCGGCAGCGGGCAAGTTGTTGACAGGTATGAGGTTATACAGCACGGCGGTGGCATAGTACTCGCGTGACCAGGGCACGGGCGTGCCGGCAATCGCCACCGTGGCGGCCCGGCCGCCGGTCTGCTGATGGATTTGCGTGAGCGCCACCGACAAGGGGTCAAGTTCCACCTCGGATACCCAGTGTTGCAGGCGCTGCTCGTTGGAAAACAGCAAAATCAGCACAAGACTGCTGCAGGCGACAACATACAGCCGCTTCTCGCTTTGCACGGCGGCCACCACCGGCGTGGCGATCAGCAGGGCGATGGCAGGAAAGACGGGGAATACATACCAGAAAAACCCGTTTGTCGCGCTGACCAGAAAGCTGAGTGGAATCGCTGTCCAGAGCAAGAGCAGAATGGACGTCGGCGACTTCAGGGTGGCACGGGCCGGTGGGTGTATCAGGGCGATGGCAGCCGCTATCAGCGCCAGCCCGAAACCCAGCTGTATGGAATTGAAATAATAAAAACTGTGTATGGCCTGGGTGCCCCCTACGGCATAGCGGCGGTCCAGCAGGTCAACCTGGACCATGGCGGAGAAAAATTGCAGGCCGTCATGCGCGTAGCGTGCGACCGCCCAGGGCAGCACCGGAATATAAAAGCAAAAAGGCAGCAACAGGCTGCGGCGCAGGCTCAGTCGCCCGATCCAGACCAGATAGAGCGTGTATGCAAGCGCCGCCAGCGCGTAGGGCAACGCATGAAAGCTCTTGGCCAGAAAGGCCAGCCCGAGGAAAAAATAACCGGTGGCCAGCGCTTTCGCACGGCCCCGCGAAAAGGCCAGCAGACCCAGCGTTGTCATGCCGATGAACAGCATGTCGCAGTCGGCAGAGCGGGCATTGTGATTGGTCACAAAATCTGGAATGGTGAACAGCAACAGTACCGCCAGCAGTCCGACGTAAAATCCGCGTGTGCGGTAGCCGTATAAAAAGGTGGCCAGCGCAGTAGCCAGCGCCGCCAGCAACGAGAAAAGCCTGACCGCCAGCAGCGGGGGCAGCGGCAGGCTATAGCCCGCCATGACGCCCCACAGCCCCAGCGGCGGCTTGGTGTTGCGGTAGTCGGTGTGCTGCCAGATCGTATTGACGATAAAATGATGGGCCTTGAGCATTTCAATGCCGGAGGCGATATACCAGCTTTCGTCAGTATACAGAATCGTCTGTCGGGACAGGTGGCAGCCGACATTGTAAACAACCAGTAGCAGGCAGAGTGCTGCCAGTGCGTATTTTACCGCGCGCATGTTTGACTCTTGTTGGCAACCGAAGGTGGTGCTGAATCCGGCATGACCCTGGCGACTACTTACTTTCCCCACTTCGCAAGATATTTGGCGTAGCCCCTCCGCCATGATTCACTGCCAAAGTTGCCACCACTTTCATGGATGATGGCTATGGGCCAGGTTCCCATGCGCAGCTGCTTTGCTTCGGCCTGGCGGCAAAAGTCGAGATCGTAAAAGTGGAAATCAAAGCTCTCGTCAAAACGCACGCCAGCTTTTTGCAGGGTTTCGCTGTGGGCCGCCACCAACACGCCATCCAGCAACTTCACCTCCTGTCCGGAGGGCCCGTAAACACTTACCTGGCTTGGCACAAAACCCTTGCCATGGCCGACGGTACCGCTCAGGTTCTCGCGCTGGTCCCACGATAGTTTAGAGTCGATAAACGCCCAGGCCGGCTGGTTGTCTACGCGACGGCGGTTACCGGCCAGACCGATAATATCAAAGGCCTGCAAACCCGCCCTGACCTGATTGGGCCAGAAGTAGTCGCTCAGGCATACATCGTCATGAATGAAGACCAGGATGGCCGGCTTCAACAAAGCCTCGGCCAGCGCCCGGTTGTACACGGTGGGCAGGCCAGCCTTGTTTTCGACAAATAGCCGCAGTTCCACATCTGGCCAGGGACACAGGGACAGCGACCGGCCCAACGCCGACTTCGCCAGAAAATCGGTCTGATTCATGCGGGTGGCGCAAATCAGCCGGATATGCGGATTTTCAGACATGTGGGTGATCCAGACTGGCAGGAGCAAAGAAGTTAGCGAGCTTGCGGGCGCTTGCCGCCGGAGTACATGGCTCCGGGTCGGCCCCAAGGCCGTCACTATAATCACTGGCCGGGCATCTTTCCAGCCCTGCAGTGTGGAGCCCGGGAGGCGCCCTTGACGGGAAAGGAAGCGGTTGGCCGGCTTGTGGCTGACAAAAGGTAGTTGCGCGGTGCCCGACGGCAAAGGCTCAGGGATGCTGTCTGGAAAAGAGGTGACGCCGCCGGCCCCGTAAATTACAATGACGGGTCATTTAAAAACTCTAAAAAAAGCCTATGCCGTCCTTCGATGAAACACTGAAATTGGCCAAGATCAGGTTGCTGAGAATGCACCGGGAAGCCAATTCCGGGCATCTTGGCGGCAATTTTTCCTGCATTGATGCATTGATGACCCTGTCTCATCAGGTCATGAAGGCGGGCGACCGCTTCATACTCTCCAAGGGGCATGCCGCTGGCGCTCTCTATGTCACCCTGTGGAGTCTGGGCAAGCTTCAGGAAGCGGACCTGGTGACCTTTTGCAAGGACAATACACTGTTGCCCGGGCACCCCAGCGGCGGCGGCATTCCCGGTCTGCTCTTTTCCACTGGCTCACTCGGGCACGGGCCCTCGCTGGCCGCAGGCGTGGCCCTGGCCGCCAGGCACCGGCAAACAGACACCCAGGTTTATTGCCTGTGCTCTGACGGTGAATGGCAGGAAGGCAGTTGCTGGGAGGCTCTGGCTTTTTCAGTTCACAACAGGCTGGGCAATTTGACCATCATTATTGACCAGAATGGCTGGCAGGGATTTGGCAGAACGGAAGACATTATTTCTTACAGTGATTTGACCTCCCGAATAGCGGCTTTTGGCGCAGATGTTCAGCGTGCCGATGGTCACAATACTGCAGAAATAGAGCGGGCCTTGAAAAATAAATCAGCCGACAGGCCACGTGTATTGATTCTGGATACCGTAAAAGGCAAGGATCTGCATTTTGCGGACACCATGGAGTCGCACTATCTTCCCCTGTCCGAAGAACAATATCTGGCAGCCTGCTCGAATTTTGACGGGGACGGCCACTCATGAGAAATGCCTTTGCCGCCGCCGTTATTTCCCGGTGCAATCATGATGACCATTTTTTCCTGACCGGCGACCTTGGCTTCATGGCGCTGGAGGAAGTGCAAAAGGCGTTTGGAGCGCGTTTTGTCAACGCCGGAGTTGCCGAGCAAAACATGGTAGGTGTTGCTGCCGGCCTCGCGCGCGAGGGCTTCAAGGTATTTGTCTACAGCATCGCTCCCTTCTGTTATGCGCGCCCCTTCGAACAAATACGCAATGACGTTTGTTTTGGCAAGCTGCCGGTATGCCTCGTGGGTAACGGCGGTGGTTATGGCTACGGCTATATGGGACCGACCCATCATGCGCTGGAAGATTGTGCGGCCATGAATGCCCTGGGGGTCCGGGTTCTGGCGCCGGCGTTTGATGATGATATCGCGCCCATGCTGACTACGCTGTCAGTCCCCAGTTATCTTCGGCTGGGTTACGACGTGCGGCCCAAGGGTAGCGAGGTTCCTGCTTATGCGCCCTGGCGGGAAGTGTTGAGCGGAGACAATGGCGCCATTGCCGCCCTCGGGCCACTGGCCGGCGTGGCATGGCAGGCCTTGCTGGACCTGCCAGCGGCTTCGAGGCCCTCGGTCTGGGCCGTAACCGAATTTGGCCATGATGCCATTCCCGATGCGTTCCTGGCCCAAATTACGGGGCGCAGGCTTTTTGTTGTCGAGGAGCACGTGGCGGCGGGCGGGTTGGGGATGCACCTGGCTTTGGCATTGGCCCGGCGCGGCGTGCATGCTTCCAGCTTTGTTCATCACCATGCGCAGGGCTACCCCACGGGTCGCTTCGGTTCGCAGGCTTTTCATCGCGCCCAGAGCGGTCTTGACGCAGAAGGCATCCGGGCCATGGTGCAGGGCAAGATGGTATGAATCTGGAAAGCAAGATCCGTAGCCTGCAAGGCCCTGTCCTCATTATCGGTGCCAGCGGTTTTGTGGGTGCCAATTTGCTGCGTTGCTGCCTGCAAAGTCGTGATGATGTAGTCGGCACGGCGTTCTTCGGCGATTCGTGGCGGCTCAATCAAATCCCGGCGGCGCACATTGCCTTTCTGAATCTTCAGGATCCGGTCAGCGTATTGTCGGTCTTTCATCGCATAAAACCCAAGACGGTATTTGATTGCTCCTCTTTTGGTGCCTACTCCTTTGAGCAGGAATTTGACCGCATACACGCCACAAACTATCTGAGCTTTATTGGCGTCATGGAGCAGGTCGCGGAGCTTGGTCTGGCGGCCTATATTCATGCCGGCAGTTCGTCTGAATATGGCTTGAACGCCTCGGCGCCTGCGGAAGCAGACGCCCTGCTGCCCAATAGTCATTATGCCGTCAGCAAGGCAGCCACCAGTCAATCCATCGCCTACTATGGAAAAGTGCGCGGTATTCCCGTGGCAAACCTGCGTCTGTATTCGGTTTACGGCCCCTGGGAAGACAGTTCGCGCCTGATTCCGGTGCTGTGCGAGAGCGGCCTGCGCGGCTGCCTGCCCACGTTTGCACGTGCAGAGGTTACGCGGGACTTCATCTACATAGATGATGTCATCGCAGCCTTTGTCGATGCAGCCCTGCGCATGGGCCCGGACGTTGCGGGAGAGTCGTTCAATATAGGCTCTGGTGTTGCAACCACGCTGGGCGCGCTGGCCACTACTGCCCAACAGCTTTTTGGTATTTCTGCTGCGCCGCAGTTCAGTCCGGGAGCGGGACGTGCCTGGGACGTAGACAACTGGTATTCCAACCCGGAAAAGGCTCGGGTGGTACTCGGGTGGTCGGCCAGGGTCGGTCTTGAGGAAGGACTTGCCCTGACGCGTGACTGGTGGAAAAACCACTTGCTCCATGCCGATTTTTCCAGGCTGACCAAGAAAAAGCAGACACGCAAGGAAAAGCACTCGGTATCTGCCGTTATTGCCTGCTACAAGGATGGGCAGGCCATTCCGTTCATGCACGAGCGGCTGACGACGGTATTCACCAAACTCGGCGTGGACTACGAGATCATCTTCGTCAACGACTGCTCTCCCGACAATTCCGCCGAGGTGATCCGGGAAATCAGTGCCCGTGACCCCCACGTGATTGGTATTACGCACTCGCGGAATTTCGGCTCTCAGGCGGCCTTCCGTAGCGGCATGGAGCTTGCCGGCAAGGAGTCCTGCGTACTGCTGGATGGTGATCTGCAAGACCCGCCCGAGTTGATCGAGAGCTTTGTGCGCGAATGGCGCGCTGGCGCCGACGTTGTTTACGGCCGTCGCGTCAAGCGCGAAATGTCGCCCCTGCTGGAGGTCTGCTACAAGGCCTTTTACCAGCTGTTTGCCGCCATGAGCGAAGTGCCCATTCCCAAGGATGCAGGCGACTTCGCGCTGATGGATCGTGCCGTCGTCTACTGGATGCTGCAGTGCCAGGAGCGTGATGCGTTTCTGCGCGGTCTGCGCGCCTATGTGGGTTTCAAGCAGGTCGGTGTGGACTACTCGCGGCCCGAGCGCATGTTTGGTGTCAGTACCAACAACTGGATCAAGAATATTGGCTGGGCCAAGAAGGGTATTTTTTCCTTCTCCCGCATGCCCTTGCACATGTTGACCGCCATGGGTGGCCTTACCACCGTTGGCACAGTCCTCCTGGCGGTTTACAGCATTCTGGTGCGCGTACTGTCGCCAGAGTCGGCACCCCGAGGGGTGACGTTTCTTTCGCTGCTCATCATGTTCTTTGGCTCCGCCACGATTCTGGGCATCGGGCTGCTGGGCGAGTACATCGGCAAGATATTTGAAGAGACCAAGGCGCGCCCGGCCTTTATCCGCCGCAGCCTGATCATGCGCGGGGAAATACGCCCTGCGGATCAAAAGGGGCTTGGCTAATGCAGACCCAGCCATCACCCGGCGCCGAGCGCTGCTGCCCGGTCTGCGGCAGTCGCAGCCATGCCCCTTTTGCGGACGAGCGTATTGATCCGGGCAGGGTGAACGATTTCACCTATGCCTCCCGCAAGCAGCCGGAGTTCATGTGTCTGCGGCTCGTGCGCTGCACGGACTGCGATCTGGTTTATGCGCCCACACCGCCAGCCCACGAGGTATTGTCGGCAGCCTATTCCGAAGCCGCTTATGACTCGGCCCCGGAAGCAAAAGCAGCGGCCGTCAGCTATGCCAAGGCCCTGGCACCCCATATGGCCGGGCTTGCCGGGCGCAGGGCGGCCGTGGATGTCGGGGCGGGTAGCGGGCCTTTGCTGCCCTGGCTGCTCGAAAGCGGGTTCTCGCCCGTGGTCGGCATCGAGCCCTCACGGGCGGCCATCGAAGGAGCGCCTGCCACCGTACGCCCCCTGCTGCGCGAAGGCATGTTTTCGCCGGCCATGCTGGCCGATGTCACGCCCTCACTGGTCTGCTCGTTCATGACGCTGGAACATGTGGCCGATCCCGGTGAGTTCGTTGGCGCCGCCTATGAGTTGCTGGAGCCGGGGGGCATGCTGGCGGTGGTTGTGCACAACTGGCGGGCGCCGCTGAACCGCCTGCTGGGCTTGCGCTCACCCATCATTGACGTCGAGCACCTGCAATTGTTCAGCCCGCAATCCTTGCGTACCCTGCTGGCTGGCGCCGGCTTTGAGGCTATCCACTTGCAGGCCATTGGCAATGCCTATCCGCTACGTTATTGGTTGCGGCTGACACCGCTGCCCGCCGGCATGAAACGGGGCCTGGCGACGGCCCTTGAGCGCGTCGGTCTGCTGAATGTTCATGTATCGCTACGTGTCGGCAATATGCTGGCCGTTGGCAAGAAACCGGTTGGGGACAGGAAATGACTCGGGCACCTGAGGTTACGACCAAAAAGAATGTCAGTCAGTTTGACGATGACGTCAGGCGAACCGGCTCCTATGCCTATACCACGGAGCGGCTGTCGGCGCAGTTTGCCAACGCCCGCATGAGCCAGGGCATTGCCCAGTCCTATGATTTTGCCGGCAAGACCGTTCTCGATCTGGGTTGTGGCGACGGCACCTATACCCTGGAATTCGTGAAGCTCGGGGTGAAGGAAATTGTGGGGGTAGACCCCGCTGCAGTCGCCATCGAGGCCGCGAACGCGCGGGCACGCACGCTGGGCGTGGATGCCACGGTAAAGTTCGAGGTCGGCAATATTTTTTCGCCTGATTCCTATATTGGCGATGAGCGCTTTGACTGCATCGTGATACGTGGCGTGCTGCATCACCTGCCCGACCCGGCGCGGGCCATCAGCGGGCTTGCCGCCTTCGGTGGCACTGTCATTGTGATCGAGCCCAACGGGAATAACCCCGTGCTCAAGCTGATCGAACGCTATTCGGCCTATCATGTCGCCCACGAAGAACGTTCGTTCTCGCCGGCGCTGATCCGATCCTGGCTCACCAGCGCCGGGTTCCGCGTGAACTCCACGGCCTTGATCAACCTGGTGCCCTTCTTCTGCCCCGACTGGATGGCAAGACTGCTGCGGATTTTCGAGCCTCTCGTTGAACGGCTGCCGCTGCTGCGCGACATCTCCTGCGGCCAGAGCATCATCGTAGCGCGCCGATGAAGAGCCGCATGACCGTCGTTTTCCTCGGGAGCATGATCGCCTGCATGGCAGCATCGCAGGTTTTCCTGAAGCTGGCCGGCAGCCATGCGGCAACCGGGAGGCTGGACGTGCTGCATGCCTTCCTCGCCAACACCTGGCTCTGGTGTGGCCTGCTCGCAACCGGCGCCGGCTTTGTATGCTGGTTACTGACCCTGCGGAACATGTCTCTGGCTGTCGCCTATCCCTGGACCGCCCTGATTTACATCATCACCCCGCTGGCCAGCGCCCTGCTTTTCGGTGATGTCCTGAACGGCAAATACGTGCTGGGCATGGCCAGCATTGTCGCTGGCGTTATCCTCACCACCGGAGGCGTCAGACATCATGTTGACAGCCAGTGAGCTGGGCCTTTGCCTGGCATCGGTGTTGTGCAGCAGCAGCTCCCAGCTTTTCATCAAGTCAGCAACGGCCCGGCCACGCTCGCTGAGGTCCCTGCTGCTGCTTGGCGTGGGAGGCGGCCTGCAGTTAAGCTCCATCCTGCTGGTTGTCGTGGCCCTGCGCACCATGCGGCTTTCACAACTGACCCCTTTTGCCGCCATTGCCTATCTGCTGGTGCCCATTGGCAGCCATGTTGTCTTCAAAGAGCGCCTCCTGCCACGATTCTGGGCTGGCGCACTACTGATTGTCATTGGTGTCCTGTACATAAATTCCTGACCGGTATTGTTGACGCTTGCCGAGGGCGCAAAACGCTATGCATGACAAAGTGGGTGGTGGACAAGTTCCCGTGGCCGGCCAAAGCGCAAAAATTGTTGTCTACCTGCTACTGCTCTGCCTGCTGCAAATAGGCATTTCCCTGATCTGGATGGACCCGAACCACATCAACGGGGACACCTTCTACTACGTCTCCATCGCCAACTATTATCTGTATGCCCCGGTAGTCCACATCAGGGATGCATTTACTGTAGGGCCAATAATTCCTGCCGTGATCGCCGCGACAAAATTCGTGGCCCTGAAGTTCGTGCGCTGGAGCCCGGATGTTGACATTGCCGTGCTCAAGGCGCTGTCATTTTCCTGCTATGTCGTCATGGTCCTCTCGGCTTACCGGCTGGTGGTTCACCATGTTGACCGGAAAAAGACCACCATTGTGCTGTTTTTCCTGTTCGGGCTGCTGGGCTGCGTTACCGATACCCTGTCGCTCAACGGCGAGCTGGTTGCCGTTGCGACACTTTCCGTGCTGATGGTTGTGCTGCTGCAACAGCAAAGAAGCCCGCTGCGCTATCTTGCCATCGCGATTCTGTCAACCATCGTCATCTACACCAAGATTCAGGCCGGCCCGCTTCTATTCCTGCTACTGGCCTCAGAGTCGAACAGCAGAAAAGAGCTGGCGACAATCATGCTCTATACAGGCTCCGTGACCCTGTGCGCCGAGGCCTTTCTTTACCTGAACGGCGTCGGCCTGGTAAAGAGCTTCATGTATATGTATGTCTATTTATCCAAGGGCGGTGTAGTGGAGTCTGTTTCCATTGACGCCCATCTCAGCCTTTACTCAAGATGCCTGAAATATCTGGAAGATCTGGACTGGCAACTGAAAAAAGCCATTGTGGACTTTTCGTTTATCTTCATTCTTGTGGGGTTGCTCCTGTTTGGAAAGGTCGGGCCACGAAAGAATCTGCTTTCAGACTGGAAGGTGTGGCTGGGCGTGAGTGTTTTCACGGTTGTGGCCCCTGGCCGGCATTTTGAACACTACCTGATGTTCATGCTGCCGTTTACCTTCCGCTTTGCAGGCCCGGCGGTAGCCGGTGTCCATAGCGCCCCCCTGAGCCCCAACGCATGGCGGTATTTTCAGGAAGGCATGGCAGTTTTCCTGCTCGTGGAGTTGGCCGCCGCCGTGCCAAACCTGAATCCGTACTCCTGGAAGTGGGCAAGTGCCTTCCCGGCGTTTGTCATCGGCAAGGGTGCGGCCGGCATGCAGGCCATCATCACGCACAATCCCGGCACAGCCTTTGTCAACGGCTGGGACTACCGGATGTATAGCTACACCAATACCTACAGCACCTGGGGCGAGCTACCTCTTGTGTGGCTCGGGGTCCTTGACGAGCGGGAATACGTCAACAACCTGATCAAGAACAGGTTCGATTACCTGATTGATGTAATTGATTACTCCGGCTCCATCCGGATTAAAAAATATGCCCTGTCTTCCCAGGGTATCGAGGCGGCCGTCGTGGCCAGATATTATGATCTCGCCTACGAGAAGGACAAGCTGCGACTGTACCGGAGAAAAACCGGCCAGCACCCCCCCTATGTTGCACTGGGCATCCCGCAGCGCATCACATTGTCACTGGTGAGCTCAACCCTGGGCTGCAAGGACTGCTTCCCCGATTACCCGGGCATCAGCAGCCTGCCAGGGGAGGATAAATTCGGCACGTATACCAGGAAGAAGGGACAGCCCACGACGGGTGAATTCGTGGTCAGCTACGTTCCGCAGGGTACAATCAACCAGATCAAATATGCCGTCGGGCTAAGTCCGGAGAGCCTTGGCATCGACATCTACAATGACTGTGTGGATGGACGCCGCATCAAGAGAAGCGTGGACATGGAGCGTGCAAGGTTCGATGTCGAAAACGATGCCTATTTCGACAACGACGTCTGCAGCACCCGACTGGTCGAGCTGCATTTTACGGACGCGGGTACGGGCCTGGGGCAGTGGCTGGGGCTGCTCGGCGTTGACGGGTATTGAGAGGAGGCTGCAGCAAGCTCCATCCTGCAGATTGCCATTGGCATCCTGTACATTACTTCCTGATTGGCTTGTTTCGGGATCGGCACCTGCGGAGGTTGTTACACACCATGCATAACAGATTGGGAGGAGTATCTCCTGTGACCTTGCGGGGCGCAAAATCATTTGCCGCCCTGCTGACCCTCTGCTTTCTGCTGACAGGAATTTCGTTGATCTGGATGGACCCGAACCACATCAACGGGGACACGCTCAACTACCTTGCAATTGCCAACTATTATCTGTACTCCCCGGTAGTCCATGTCAGGGACGCGTTTACGGTCGGGCCGGTAATCCCAGCCCTGATCGCTGCGACAAAATTTGTGGCGCTGAAATTTGTACCCTGGAGCCCGGACGTGGATATCGCCGTGCTCAAGGGGCTGTCGTTTTTCTGCTATGTCGCGATGACCCTGTCTGCCTTCCGGGTAATGACTCGCCATATCGAACGGAAACAGGCTTTTCTGGCGCTGTTTTGCCTGTTCGGGATACTCGGCTGTGTCAAGGATACCCTGTCGCTCAACGGCGAGATGGTTGCCTCCGCCGCACTCTCCGTGCTGATGGTTGTGCTCCAGCAACAACACAGGAGTCCCCTGCGGTACGTTGCTGCCGCCCTTTTGTCTATCTTCGTCATCTACACGAAGATTCAGGCCATTCCGCTGTTATTCCTGTTGCTGGTGTCCGAGTCAAACAGCCGAAGGGAGCTGGCGATAATCCTGCTTTACGTATTCTCTGCAACAATTATTGCCGAGGCGTTTCTTTACCTGAACGGCGTCGGCCTGGTAAACAGCTTTATCTACATGTATGTATATTTGTCATCGGGAAGTGTGGCGGGCTCGATTTCCGTTGGCAAAAGTGCGGGGTTTTATTCAGGGCTTGCGAAATATTTCCAGAATCTGACATGGCTGCTGGAAAGGACGACGGCGGATTTTGCGTTTGTCTATATCATTCTGGCCCTGCTCCTGCTTGGAAGGGTCGCGCCACGAAAGAACCTGTTTTCAGACTGGAAGGTGTGGCTGGGCGTGACCATTTTCACGATTCTGGCTCCGGGCCGTGATTTTGAGCATTACCTGATGTTTTTACTGCCGTTTGCCTTCCGCTTTGCGGGCCCGGCCGTGGCGGGTGTCCGCAGCACCGCACTGAGCCCCGCTCAATGGCGCTACTGCCAGGAAGGCATGGCGATCATCCTGTTCCTGGAATTGGCCGCTGCCGTGCCGGATTTGAATCCCGGTGACTGGAATTGGGCAGGGGCCTTTCCGAGGGTTGCCATTGACCAAAGTGTGGAGGGTGTGCGGGCCATGATCAAACGCAATCCCGGCACGGTATTTGTCAACGGCTGGGACGACCGCATGTATTCCTTTCTCAATACATACAACACCTGGGGCGATTTGCCCCTTGTGACGTTCGGAATAATTAGTGAACAGGAATATGTCAACAGGATGATCGGGAACAGGTTTGACTACCTGGTTGATGTGACCGGTTATTCCGGCGTGCTCCGGGATAAAAGATATGCGCTGTCTTCCCAAGGCATGGAGGCGGCTGTTGTGGGCAGGTACTATGATCTTGCCTTCGAGAAGGGCGGTCTGGTCCTGTACAGGAGAAAGACCGGCCAATTGCCCCCCTATATTCCACTGGGCAACCCGCAGCGCATGACATTATCGTTGGTGAGTTCAAGCCTGGGCTGCAAGGATTGCTTCCCCGATTATCCAGGTATCCGCAAGTTGCCGGGAGAGGACAAATTCGGTACGTATGGCAAGCAGGGTGATCCGGCTACGGGCGATTTTATCGTCAGCTATATTCCACAGGGCTCCGTCAGCGAGATCAAATATACGGTTGGCCCAAACACGGGCGGACTGGGCATAGATATCTACAATGACTGTGCGGATGGTAGCCGCATTAAAAGAAGTGTGTACCTGGAATATGCGAAGGTCTATGCCGAAAACGATGCCTACTTCAGCAATGCTGTCTGCAATACCCGGCGGGTCGAACTGCATTTCATGGACAATGGTCCCGGCCGGAGACAGTGGCTGGGGCTGCTTGGCGTTGATGGGTATTGAAGGAAAGGGCGACGCCAACTGCTTGGGAGATTGCAGCCCTGCCATTGATCTGCACCTGGGAGAGTACTCATGACATTCAACAATCCGTGCATGCTGGCCCTCACGACTTCGATCAGCGGGGGATGAAAAAGGGACTGGGTAATGTCTACAACGCAGTGCCGGTACGACCAGCAGTTCGCCCATGTTGACGGCCGCGCAGCGGTCGGCCAGGCCCTGCCGCGCAAATCAACATGAGCAAGGTTGCATCGCAACCTCCAGGGCAAGACGCCATTGATGCGCTGAAAAGAGCAGAGAATTCTTATGTCAGAGCGGTGGCAAAGAAAAGGAAAAATGATGCCTGCTTCGACGCGAGCAATACATGCTGGCGACTTTCATGGTGCAGAAAGATGCTGAACAGGTAGAGTGGCTTCCCGGCAAATCTTCAGTGGGTCGTCGACATTCGTGTAAATATCCTGGCAGTCTTTTGTCGGAGTGATGCCCAAAGCATCCTGCATGATTTTGAGGGCGTCCTGGTCGTATGGGTGTTCGACAATATAGACAGGGCCGGTATAGGTGGTGATTTCGTGGCGCAGCTTGTGCCGAAGGCCACTAAAATTGTCAGTGCCAATTTCTGGCACTATTCCTTCATAACGTACCCCGACGGGAGCTACCCCGGCAATGTCGAATAGCGGCGCCACGTAAGACAGTGGTATTCCATTCAAGACCACAAGACTATAAGGCTCGAGTTTGATCGGCTGCAGTAAAGCATAGGTGGCCGTAAAGTAACGACAACGACCCCAGAAGGGCACATGCGTCAGAACTGTTGCAGTGATTGCCATATACACGACGACCATCGTCAGGAATTGAGGGCGTTTGGCGGCGGCCATCAGGGGCAGATATTGGGCGATGGCGATCAGCAGAACCAATCCTGACAGGCACTCCATCGCCACAGTATAGCGATAGATGGAAAACAGGAATTCCCAGGTGTAATAGCTGAAACCGACATAGGAGAGTATTAGCTTGGCACTCGCCGGCAACACCGGCTGTAGTGCCGGATCACGCCTGTAGAACAGCCCTCTGCAGCAAACCGCAATTATCGCCACAGCAGCAAAGGCAAAGCGCGGGTCGGCCATGCCGATTTCACTCACCAGGGTATTGGTGCGCAGCCAGTAAAATGGATAGGCCAGGTATTGAAGCAGGCTTTGTGGCCGAAAAGCCAATATGTTGACGCCGCGCAACAAGTCGGAATGAAATACGCCGGGCAGGAGTGGAAACAGGGGGTCTCCCGTGTAGTGATACAAGCGCCAGCCCCACCAGCCAAATATCAGCAAAAATGACAGGACACAACCGCAGCAATACACAAGCATTGCACCAAGGCGTTGTTGTCGGTAGGTGGTGAACAATATTGCCAGGGCGGTTCCCATTGCATAGTCGAAGGCCGTCATTTTAAGTCCGGTCGCCAGTCCCAGGCACATCCCGGCATAAAAGCTGCCACGAACACTCAAGCGGCCGCCATCAAAACCGTAGACCAACGCGGTAATGCCGGCGAGTACCATGACCGCCACTTGCACCTCATTGAACGTAGTACCCAGCTGCGCAGCACCAGCTGCTCCGGTCATGCCGTATAGCACTGCTGCAGCCGTCAACAGGTGCCAGGCAAGACCTCGCCAACCCAGGTCATGCAATATCTTCCTGATGACTAGCCAGACCAGAAAGGCCAGCATGCCTGTGGGCAACCCTGTCAGGAATCCCACCACGAGTGGGTGTGCAGGAAGGTAAACAATGGCCAACAGATAGTAAGGCAAGTCAAGGAGGGGGTTGTAATAGCTCGGGATACCGGCAGCAAACAAATCCACACCCATGCGTCCGTGTAAAAAAGCCCAGGGAACGTATAAATGGTAGAGTCTTAAATCCCAATTGCAGTCCTGGCGACGTAGCAAGGAGATAGTGCCGCTGACCAGCAAACACAGCAGCAATACGGCCAGCCAATAAAAAGTGTGGCGCCGCTCGCGACCGTCCTCATGCACTGGTTTTTCCGAATACGCCGATGTTCTTTCGTTGGTGCTCATTAACCTTTCCCGTCATGACAGAAGTTCCTGCGCTGGCTAACCACCGTGATTCCGGCGCTGGGTACAGCACGGGGCATACATCTGATGATGGCGTCGGGGCAGGTGTTCATACTATTTCGCCTGTCGCCAGGACAGGCAGCGCGCCCCTGCACCCCTGCTCCCGCCCTGGCGCTAACCTCCGGCCCGGCACCGGAATCATCATTCAGGGATTATGGCGGCCAGCCTCCTCGGCATCAGCTGACAGATCAACCAGCCTGAATCATCAGACGCGCTGGAGTGGTAGCCGTTTTACCCACACTTAGGTATCATCGCCGCTCTTCGCGGGTGTAGTTCAATGGTAGAACTGCAGCTTCCCAAGCTGCTAGCGTGGGTTCGATTCCCATCACCCGCTCCAACTCCCCTGTTTCCGTCGGCTGCCTTCAGCCGCAGGCAGCGAACAGCCGCGCCCAAGCCCCGACGTGCCACCGCATGTCCGTCCGGTTTTTTGCTCAATCAATTACAAGGTATTGTGATACGGCGGCTGATTGCCGGGGCGCGCCCATGACAGCGGCCCGGCAACCAGCCGGGGAAGCACCGCCCCCTACCGACACTCCACAAAGCATTCCTGCGGAATCTTGTCTTCGATCAGCCGGTGATACTCCGGCAGCAGCGACCAGTGCAGAAACGGCTTGAGGTGGTGGGCGGTATGGTAGCCCAGGTTGCAGGTGCGGATATTGTAGAGCCTGCCAATACGGTTGCGCGAGGCGCCGTAGGGGTCTTCGGTATACAGGCCGCTGTGGTGCTCATAAGTCAGCCAGTACACATAGTTGAGCATGACAAAGGCGGGCAGCAGGAAAATGACCACATAGTTGAACAAGTCATGCCAGGCCAGGGCGACGTGTATGGCCAGCAAGGGGATGAGCATAAGCAGGAACCAGACCATGACCTGGGGCTTTTTCAGGCCCACGCGGTAGGCGTCGAAGGGAGCGCGAAAGAGCAGGTTGATGGTGTACTCGGTGCGACCCATCAGGCTGCCGTCGCGGCGGGCCCAGCGTGACTCGTCCTCACCCGTTGGCACGGGCGGCTGGTTCATGTAGTTGGGGTGGTGGCCGTAGTTGTGGTGCAGCACCCAGGCATAGGCGGTAATCATGGTCTGCATGCCCAGCACCAGCTCGAACAGGCGATTGAGCACGGGGGCATTGAACACGTTGTGGTGCTGCTGGTGGTGGTTGTAGATGGCGCTGCTGCCAAGCGGAAAGCACAGCAGGAAGCCGGCCACGGCCGCCGCCCAGTGTGGCAGGAACCAGAAAGCGAGCAGCTGCACGCCAAACAGGCCAACGATAAAGGCCACAGGCAGGCGGTCGGCTTTGAACTTGAACAGCACACCCTCTACCGCTTTGTTTTTTTCGTAAATCTCGTCAAGTGTCATGACTACATTCTTCCAGCATGGGGGCCCGGCACATGGCTACGCCGGGCAAGGAAAACGCCTGCAGGGGCTTGTTATCATATTTGCCCGCATCATTACCAGCACTACCTGCGACCAGCCGACCACGGGTTTACGCGGCCTATGGGCGGCCTGGGCGGCTTATTGCGGAATGATATAAACCATTTCGGTATAGGGCGTGAGGGGGTAGCCGTTGGCCAGCGGGCTGGCGGTGAATTCGAGCAGGATGCCGTTGCTGTGGGCGGTGCCATTGCTGTCAGTAACGGTGCTGGTGTTGTTCGCCACCAGAGTGCTGTCCACGGTCAGGTTGGCCTGTATGGTAGCGGTGTCAGTACCGGTGATGACCGGGGTGATGCTGTTGACGGTAATGCCTTCGCCAGCAGGGTTGCCACCGTTGGGCAACAGCAGCTGTAGATTCTGGGTAGATCCGTTGGTAATGCCGTTGTGGGCGCCCAGCATGGGAATCGAGGCAGTCTGCGTGGTCAGGCCGTTCATGGCAAAATCGACGATGGTGGGGTTGTCGGGCTGGCCAGAGGGCAACACGTTGACCACGAAGGTATTGTTGGCAAGCACGGCGGGCTTGCTGCTGTCGGTGTCGTTGGTAGCGGTAATGCCCAGCTCATAAATGCCCGGATTGGTCCCGAGATTGGGCTCCAGCGTGAGCAGGCCGGTTTCGCCGGAGGGGTCTACGCTGACGGTTTGCAGGTTGTCGGGGTTCGTGTTGATGGCTTCTTCGGTGGCATTGCTGAAAAAGTCATAGGCATTGACCAGCGAGCCGACGGGCACCGAGGCCTCCAGGTTGGGGCTGGAGGTGGCCAGGTTCAGCTCCGGGGGTATGTTGTCGGGCGGCGTTGTCCGGCAGGCGCCCAGCAACAGCAGCGGCGTCAGCACGAAAAGCAGCCCACGGGCACGCCGAGTCAGGATATTCATTGGCCCCAGGCCCCTTGCATGACAGATTTACAGGAAGGTAACGGCTGCGCCGGGCAAGCGTTGACGCCGGCCATGGTAAAGCGCGGCGCGGCGCTTGTCTGAGGCTTTTGGGTAACCATTTTCGGCAAGCAGGCCCTCTCAGGCCACACCCGTCAGCAGGTATTCCTCCAGATCGCGCAGGCGGTCTTTGCCAAACCACATTTCGCTGCCCACGAAAAACGTGGGTATGCCAAACACACCGCGCTCCACCGCCGCGTTGGTATTGTCGATCAGCGCCTGCTTGACCTCGGGATCGGCCATGCGCCGCAGGATTGTCTCCGCGTCAAACCCTGCATCGCTCAGGGTTTGCCGGAACACCTCCGGGTTGTCGAGCTGGCGCGGCTCCTCCCACATGTAGTGGAACATCGCCTCGGTATAGGCCACATGCTGACCCTCCAGCACGGCGGCCATGGCCCCGCGCATCAGGCTCAGCGTATTCACCGGGAAAAAAGGATTCATGCGGAAGGGCAGCCGGTGCTTTTGCACGAAGCGCATCATCTCCAGATTGTCATACTGCGGCTTGTTGCGAATGCCGGCAAAGGCGGTAAACGGCGACTGGTTGCCGGTGGCCTTGAAAATGCCGCCGAGCAGGCAGGGAATGTAGTTGAACTCCGCCCCCGTGCGCGCGGCCAGCGCCGGCAGTACGCGGTGGCACAGGTAGGCATTGGGGCTGCCAAAATCGTAAATGAAATCAACGGTGGGCATGGCTCTGGCCTCTTGATTGGGTAAATACGCTTTGCCTTGTGGGTATTCTTCGCGTCACGGGTATTCTTTGCCTTACAGGCGCTCAAGGTGCGAGGGCACGGCTATACAAATTAACTCACTGATTTTTAAAAAGAAAACCATCACCCCCGCGAACGCTGGGGCCCAGTGCCTTTCTCTGTACCGGTACCGGCCCACGTTGAGTCATCATCAATCGCCGCAAAACCCCACACAGGTTTGGCTCAGCTTCAACAGCAAAGGCGCTGGGCCCCCGCGTTCGCGGGGGGTGACGGTTTTCTTTTCAACGTGCGCTCCTGGTTGGCTCGGTGAGTGCCTGAACATGCATCATGCTTTGCAAGCAGAACAAAAATAAGTAAGCACTCACTTCTGTGCTATGACACATGCACCAAGGCAGTGCCGGAGCCACCACCTCACCCAATACTGTTCGTTTAGAACGGTAGGGTCTGTTTTTCTGTGCCGATTGGCCTTAAACCGAACAGTATTGCCGCCTCACCACTTTTCCATATACGGCCGCAGGTCCAGCTCATGGGTCCAGGCGTCGCGCGGCTGCACATGCAAGGTCCAGTAGTTTTCGGCGATGTGGTCGGGGTTGAGGATGCCGCCCAGAGGCAGGCGCTCGGCATAGGTGTCAGGCATCATCTCGCGGATGAACTGGGTGTCGATGGCACCATCGACCACCACATGCGCCACGTGCAGGCCGCGCGGGCCCAGCTCGCGGGCCATGCTTTGCGCCAGCGCGCGCAGGGCGTGCTTGGCGCCGGCAAAGGCGGCAAAATTGGCTGAACCGCGCAGGCCGGCGGTAGCGCCGGTGTAGATGATGGTGCCGTGGCCCCGCGCCACCATGCGTCTGGCCACCTCACGCCCGGTCAGGAAGCCGGCAAAGCAGGCCATTTCCCAGATCTTGAAGTACTTGCGGGCGGTTTCGTCGAGTATGGAACAGGGCACATTGGCGCCGATATTGAAGACAAACACCTCGATAGGGCCGACTTCGCGCTCGATGGTATCCACCAGCGCGATCACCTCCTCCTCCTTGCGCGCGTCGCTGCCAAAGCCACGCGCCTTGCCACCCTCGGCCTCGATCTGGCTGATGAGCGGCTCCAGTTTGTCGGCGCTGCGGCGCACCACGCAGGTGTAAAGGCCCTCGCGGGCAAAGCGGCGGGCGATAGCGCCGCCGGTGGCGTCACCCGCCCCTACTATCAAGGCGGCCGGTTGCAGATTGCTGGCAGACATATCCCCTCCTGCGAGTAAACGATCGTTTAGTCAGCGTAGGTTCGCCCGCTTGCGCCGCCCTGTCAATATTTATTTAACGGTCGTTTGTTAAACGATGGTTTTCTGCGAAGCGGCACTGTGGCATGCTAAGGCCTGTCAAACCTAGCCCATAACGAGCCCGCCATGCGCTACAGCCAGTCCCGCAAGGACGACACCCGCCAGCTGCTGCTGGAAAAAGGCGCCGCCGAAATCAAGCGCGCCGGTTTTGCCGCGACCGGGGTAGACAAGCTGATGCAGGCCGCCGGCCTGAGCGGCGGCGCGCTCTATGCCCACTTTGCCAGCAAGACAGCGCTGCTGGAGGCCATTGTGGAGGCCGAACTGGCCAAGAGCGTGCGCATGCTCACCGGCAACCCCGGCATGCCCACCGCAGAGGCTCTGGAGCGCTGCCTGGGCCGCTACCTGAGCCTCTACCACGTTCAGCACCCGGAGGATGGTTGCATCCTGCCCGCCCTTGCCGCCGAGCTGGGCCGCGCCAGCCCCGGCGTCAAGGCCGTGGTGGACGCCGCCACCCAGCGCTTTGTCGATTTCTGGGCCGGCAAACTGGGCAGTAGTGCCGCCGCACAAGCCCTGCTGAGCCAGTGCGTAGGCACGATCACGATGGCGCGCATGAGCGACGACGAGGCGCAGCAGTTGGCGCTGCTGGAAGGAAGCCGACGGTTTTTGCTGGGGAGTTTGTTGCCGGGCGGGGGACCGCTTTTGTAGGGCGGGCCATGCCCGCCCTACAAAAACCGCCAGCAGGTGTAGCCCAATGGAATGGACTCCCCCCTCCGAACGGCATCGGTGTGCCAGACTGGGTTTGGGAACTTGGTCAACGAAAGGGGGAGTCCGCGATGAAGCTTAGCTGCGTAGGTATTGATCTGGCAAAG
>Ga0302187_10000116_pt1 | contig 75229 bp, 67 predicted proteins | sample II_Bog_E1_3_FD_202120 | JGI IMG/M metagenome (GOLD analysis project Ga0302187, IMG submission 202120) | Peat permafrost microbial communities from Stordalen Mire near Abisko, Sweden - II_Bog_E1_3 | ecosystem: Environmental > Terrestrial > Soil > Wetlands > Peat | place: Sweden: Abisko...
GTTTTCGTAGCAGGTGCGCCTGCCGGCGCTTCTCCTCAAGAACCTCAGCTGATAGTTTGCGTGCGTCAATTTTTTCTTCCATGCGCGCAGTATATCAGATAATCTCAATTGCCGGGTTAATAGCAGCCTATACTGCCCGCCCGTAGATTTTGAAAGCCAGGATACATAGGCTTGCGCATCTTGCCAACTGACACATACCACCGGACTATTTCCACTCTGATCAAACCCCGGACTTCTCCAAGTAAGGCCATTTAAATTCGAACTTGGACAGTTTCCTTCAGGAACCTGTCCTGTTGCTTTTGCAAAAATTGAAAACTCCGCCAGCGTAACGGGATACAGTCCAACAGCAAATGCATGAGACAACACAACAAGATGCTGTGGCCTCTCATTTTCTTTAAATGCAGCATCCGGCCCACTCTTATTTGACCCTTCGATTATTTTTCCTGGAGGCATAACCATCATTTCCGGACAATCAACGCAATCTTTGAATATCTTCCCCGGCACCTCACTCTGCTCAATCTGATGGGCATCAGGCGCCTTGCACCCTACTACCTCCTTAGCATCTCTATCGGTAGCTTTTTGAAAGCTATTGACCACCTTGTCGTCATGAGCAAGCTGATCAAAATTATGGATTGCATCCAGCAGCCGACCGAAATCCTGACTCCTTTTGTTTTTAACCACAGGCAAGGACAGGCTGCCAGCCAGATAGCCAGTCATGTAATAGCCAGGATCATGCGCCTTTCCGGATAAACCGATAAAATCTGACTTATACCTTCCTGCATCTAAATCAAGATGAAATCTGTCATTCTCAATATAAATATACCCTGAAAACTCGTTATCATCCCCAGGGTGCCCACCGTCGTTATAACTGGGAATATACATGTAAAAATCCAGCTTTATCATTTCTCCATGATGACCATCATTTATTAATTGACCTTTCGAAACCTCCCGATCATATGAATCAGGCACAAAATCCAGAGTGGTATTCTTGTGGTACAGTGAACCAATTTCATCAACAACCTTAAATCCTGTGGCTTCGCGCTTTATCAGGTAGGCTTCTGAAGAAGTGGTATCGCCAAACGACATCAAAAATATTTCAACATACTTATCATCGGCAAATATCTCCAAATCGACATCGGCACTTCGAGATACATCATCCTCTGTACTTTTATCTATAAAATTCCAGTATTTATTGCCATCAAATATTCCTACAGCCGTATAGTTTCCATCCACCAGGAAATTTCCGATATCCAACCCATCAATATTTACTATCGATGCCTCAGTGTAACTATGACCATCTTTTGTTGTAAAGCTGTCACAGGCACTGGCTGTTACAACCCCGAGTCCACCAAAAAGAACTGAAAGCATAAAAGTCTGCAATACAAGGTAAAAAATATATATCGTTGATTTGTTACTCATAAATTTACCTCTGCTCGAAAAGCGCATTAAGAGTTTGTAGTTTCTTAAGCTGGATTAGCTTCACCCTACCTCTTGTTCTCGATCTTCATCTTGTTGGTCGGCAGACTGATCCTGGCCTGAAACACAAGCCCCAGTTTCTTGTCCTGTGTGGCGTCGTTCGAGACCTTGGTGATGATGCCCGTGAGGTAGCCATACCGGGTGTAGGGAAAGATATCGATCTTGACCATGGCGGTCTGGCCAGGATTGACGAAGCCGATGTCCTTGTTGCTGACGTTGGCCTCCACTTCCAGGGTATCGTCAGGCACGATTTCCATAAGGCTTTGCGCGGTGGTGACAACACCACCGACGGTATGCACGGCGAGTTGTTGCACGGTGCCGCTGACCGGGGCAGTGAGCCGGGTCAGTTCCTGGTGCACGTCGGCCTTGGTTTCTTCGTCTTTGGTTTGGGTGAGCTGTTGCTGGGCCTTGTCGAGGTCGTCGAGCTGGTCCTTGCGGAAGGTGGCGGTAGTGGTGTCGATGTCGTGCTGCTGTTCTTCGATGCCGGCTTTGAGTTCGTCGGCATGGCTCTTCTGGGCGGCCAACTCCTGGGTCTGCTCGATGGCGGTCTGTTCCTTGGCGAGGTAGTCGTGGGTGGCGACGTAGTTGCCTTTGGCCAGGGCCTTGTAGTCATCGGCCTGCTGCTGGGCGATGGGAGCCGTCTGGGTGAGCTTTTCGATTTCTTCGCGGGTGGTTTCCAGCTCGGCCTGGCGTTTGTGCAGTTCGGCGGTGAGGGATTCGACCTTGTCGCGGTATTCGTTCCAGGCGCCTTCGGCGTAGTGCTGGGCTTCGCGCTGGCGGTCAGGGGCGATGCCTGGGATGAGGCCATTAATGTTGGGGCTGATATACAACATGTGCCGTCCGGCGTGCGCTGATCACTGACTATACAGCCGTCCAGGCTGACAGCTGCTTTATTACCTACCTCTATCGCAGAAACGATCATCAGCGTCCAGCGGGGCATGTCGGCCAGTGTCCGGGAGAATGCACTAGGGCAGGCTGAACCCCTCCGCACGCAGGAAATCACACAGCGCCAGCAATGGCAGGCCGATCAGGCTGTTGGGGTCGCGCCCGGAAAAGCTCTCGAACAGGGTAATGCCCAGTCCCTCGGCCTTGAAGCTGCCGGCGCAGTCATAGGGCTGCTCGGCGCGCAGGTAGCGCTCTATCGCCGCAGGCTCCAGCTGCCGGAAGTGCACGGCATATACTTCCTCCGTCACCTGGCAGTATCCACTGGCGCTGTTGAGCAGGCACAAGCCGGTATGAAAATAGACGGTCTGGCCACTGGCGGCACCGAGTTGTTCTGCCGCCGCTTCATGACTGCCAGGCTTGCCCAGAATGCGACCATTCAGCAGGGCCGCCTGATCCGAGCCCACGATCAGGGCCGCTGGATAGATTGCCACCAGGGCTTCGGCCTTGGCCCGGCTCAGGCGCTGCACCAGTGCGCTGACGACCTCACCCGGCAGGGGGCTCTCGTCGATATCCGGGCTGGCATGGCTGAAGGGCAGGCGCAGCCGGCCCAGCAGCTCACGCCGGTAAGCTGAGCTGCTGGCCAGCAGCAGGGGCAGGGTGGTCATGGTGTTGTCATCTCCGCTCACGACGAATAGCTATCTATGCTACCGGCATTCCCGGGGCATGGTGCATAAATGGCCGCGGCCCCGGCTGCTGCCCCTTCAGGGTGCAAAGAGGCATGATTTTATAGGGTTTTTGCTTTGACAGGGCGGCACCTTGCCCGTATCATCCCGCGCCTATGTCAGCCAGCACCCTGCCTTTGCATGTCGAGCCGTTCAAATGGGCTGACCGTGGCGCCGAAGTCGATGTCACCGTCCCACTCAAGTCTTTCACCAGACTGCTGGGCGGTGCACTGAGCGACGAAGGTGTCGTCACGGTCCGCTGCGATTTCGCACGCGACGCGCAAGGGCGAGCCTGGCTGAGCGGCACGGCGGCGGCCACCGTCAGCCTGACCTGCCAGCGCTGCCTTGAGGCAGTACAGGTTGAGCTGGATGCCGATTTCCGGCTGGCTCTGGTCGGGGACGAAGCAGAAGCCGAAGCCCTGCCGGAAGAAGACGACTACCTTGTGGTGGGCGACGACAGCCTGGTGCTACAGGAGGTAGTGGAGGATGAACTGATCCTCGCACTGCCGCTGGCGCCCACCCATGATGACTGTGAACTGGCCTATGTGTCAGACGCCGCTGAAAGCGCCAGCGAAGAAAAGCGCGAGAATCCTTTTCAGGTACTTGCCGCCATCAAGGCGCAAGACCAGGACAAGTAACAACGTAACCAGTGCCGGAGTAAAACCATGGCCGTTCAACAAAATCGCAAGAGCCGTTCCGCCCGTGACATGCGTCGCGCGCATGACGCCATTTCCGGCCCGACCCTGAGCGTCGATCAGGAATCCGGTGAAGTGCATCGTCGTCACCACGTGACCAAGGATGGCTTCTACCGTGGCCACCAGCTGTTCGCGAGCAAAGACGAAGAATAAACCCTTCACATGCCGATCGCGATTGCAGTGGATGCAATGGGCGGGGACTTCGGTCCCCGCGTAACGGTTCCCGCGACGCTCGCGGTGCTGCGTGAAGCGGCGGATATTCGTATTTCCCTGGTGGGCGATGAAGCCCAGATCCAGCCCCTGCTTGCCAGGTTGTCGGCTGCCGAGCGCGCTCGCATCGACATCGTGCATACCACCGAGGTCGTCACCTCTGACGACAAGGTCTCGGTAGCCCTGCGCAGCAAAAAGAATTCTTCCATGCGGCTTGCCATCAACCTCGTCAAAGAGGGGAAGGTGCAGGCGGTAGTCTCTGCCGGCAACACAGGCGCCCTCATGGCCATCAGCCGCTTCGTGCTGAAAACCCATGCCAATATCGAACGCCCCGCCATTCTCGCGCCGCTGCCTACCACCACGGGTCATTGCCATGTGCTGGACCTGGGCGCCAACGTCGATTCCGAGCCGCTGCACCTGCTGCAGTTTGCGCAAATGGGCTCTGTTGTCGCCGAAGTGCTGGACGGCATAGCGCGGCCGCGCGTGGGCCTGCTTAATATTGGCGAAGAAGAAATCAAGGGCAATGACCTCATCAAGCAGACCCATGAGCTGCTGCTGACCTCCGGCCTTAACTATATCGGCTATGTCGAGGGCGACGGCATTTTCCATGGCGATGCCGACGTGGTGGTGTGCGATGGCTTTGTCGGCAATGTCATGCTCAAGGCCTCCGAAGGCCTGGCCAAGATGATGAGCCAGATGATCAAGACCGAAATCAAGCGCAACTGGCTGACCCTGATGGCCGGAGTCGTCGCCACACCCATCTGGAAGGGCATCAAGGAGCAGATGGACCCGGGCCGCTATAATGGCGCCAGTCTCGTGGGCCTGACCGGCATCGTCATCAAGAGCCACGGCAGCGCCGATACGCCCTCGTTTGCCCAGGCCGTGCGCGTTGCCATCAAGGAAGTGGAAAAGAATGTGCCGGGGCTGATTCTGGAGCGCCTGGGGCGCTCCGGGGCCGAAGCGGTTTAAACTTTCTTACAACTTGGGTGTGGCATTGTGGTGACCAATTGGTCATTATGCGCCGCGTCGTTTTACGGGGGTTTGATATGTCCAAGCTGGCTTTTGTTTTCCCCGGTCAGGGCTCGCAGGCCGTGGGTATGCTGGCCGATATCGCCGCCGCCTGGCCCGTCGTGCGTGAAACCTTTGCCGAGGCCTCCGAAGCCCTGGGCTATGACCTCTGGGCACTGACCCAGGACGGCCCCGAGAGCGAACTCAACCAGACCGAAAAGACCCAGCCCGCCTTGCTCACCGCCGGTGTTGCCCTGTGGCGTGCCTGGCAGCAGCAAGGTGGCAAGACCCCTGATTTCCTGGCAGGCCACTCCCTGGGTGAATACACCGCGCTGGTTGCCGCCGACAGCCTGAGCCTGGCCGATGGCGTGCGCCTCGTTGCCCTGCGTGGCCAGCTCATGCAGCAGGCCGTGCCGGCGGGTGAGGGCGCCATGGCGGCGATTCTCGGTCTTGACGATGCCGCCGTGCAGCAGGCCTGCCTTGAGGCCAGCACGGTCGGTGTGGTTGCCGCCGTCAACTACAATGCGCCGGGCCAGGTGGTGATTGCCGGCAGCACGGCCGCCGTGGCCCGCGCCATTGAAATCCTCAAGGCGGCTGGTGCCAAGCGTGCGCTGCCGCTGCCAGTGTCTGTGCCCTCGCATTGTGCACTCATGCAGCCGGCCGCCGAAAAACTGCGCGAGGCTCTGGCTGCCGTCAGTTTTAGCGCGCCTGTCATCCCGGTCGTGCAGAATGTGGGTGCTCGTATCGAGGCCGACACCGACGCCATCCGTGCCGCCTTGGTGCGCCAGCTGTACAACCCGGTGCTCTGGGTGGGCAGTGTTGAGGCCCTGGCCGGCCTTGGTGTGGGGCGTGTGCTGGAGTGTGGCCCCGGCAAGGTGCTGTGCGGCCTGAACAAACGTATCGTCAAGGAACTGGAAACGGCGTCACTCGAAAACGTGGCCAGCTTCCAGGCCGAGCTTGCCAGGTAGTTTTTCAGGCACAGCTTTCTACAGTAGAGACAGGGAAATAATCATGTCCATTGCAGGCAAAGTAGCATTGGTGACTGGCGCCAGCCGGGGTATAGGCAAGGCGATTGCGCTGGAGCTGGTCCAGAAAGGTGCAGTGGTCATTGGCACGGCGACCACCGAGGCCGGCGCCGAGGCGATTACCGCCTATCTGAAAGAGGCCGGTAATACGGGCCGGGGCCTGATGCTGAACGTGGCCGACACCGCCTCTGTCGAAGCCGTGATCGCGCAGATCGGCAGCGAGTATGCGGCGCCCACCATTCTCGTCAACAATGCCGGCATCACCCGCGACAACCTCATGCTGCGCATGAAGGAAGACGACTGGGACGCCATCATCAATACCAATCTCAGCTCCATCTTCCGCGTCACCAAGGCCTGCCTGAAGGGCATGACCAGGGAGCGCTGGGGCCGTATCATCAATATCAGCTCGGTCGTGGGCTCCATGGGCAATCCCGGTCAGGCCAATTACGCCGCCGCCAAGGCCGGCGTGGAAGGCTTTGGCCGTGCCCTCGCCAAGGAGATCGGCTCGCGCAATATCACCGTCAACGCGGTGGCGCCCGGCTTTATCGAAACCGACATGACCCATGCCCTGCCCGAAGAGCAGCGCAAGCAGTTGCTGGCCAATGTGGCCATTCCTCGACTGGGCACGCCCGCCGATATTGCTCACGCAGTGGCCTTCCTGGCCAGCGCAGAAGCGGCCTATATCACCGGTGTCACTCTGCACGTTAACGGTGGCATGTATATGGCATGATGTTCATTTGGCTTGGGCTTCATGCCGTGAAGAGTGCAAGAACTGACTTTAATTGTGTTAGCCAGTTTGTTGAGTTGCATGGTTTTTGTGTGTGGTTTTAAAGATTTTTCAGTATCAGGTTTTAGGTAGATGAAAGGCGCCTGTCGTGCAGGATGGCTGATGCCTTGTATCGTCAATCAAGGCGGCAACAGGCATTTTGCCGGCAAGCCCGCACAAGCTGTTACGGTTTATTAAAGGAGGCTTGCTTGCCACCCCTGCAAGCCTTCAATACACTAGCGCGGTTCCCACAGGGACACCGACCACAGAGGAGAAAAGGTGTGAGCACTATTGAAGAACGGGTCAAGAAAATTGTCGCCGAACAGTTGGGCGTCAAGCTGGAAGATGTTACCAACGAAGCCTCCTTCGTGGATGACCTGGGTGCCGACTCGCTGGACACCGTCGAGCTGGTGATGGCTCTTGAAGAAGAGTTTGAAACCGAGATCCCCGACGAAGATGCCGAGAAGATCAGCACCGTTCAGTCTGCCATCGATTACGTTGTTGCCAATTCCAAGCAGTAATCGGCGGGATGCATTCTGCAAAAGCCGCAGGCGCATGTTGTGTTCTGCGGCTTTTGTTTATGCGCAAGGCTAGGATATAAAGCCAGCAGCTGCTGTTTACTGTAGCTGTTGGTTTGTTGCGTCTGCATGAAGCGGTTTTGTCATTTATTCTTCATGTTCAGGCATCACCCTGCGCCCGTCCATCGTCGTAGTAGTGCAAGAGGAGCAGAGCATGTCGCGCCGTCGCGTGGTTGTCACCGGCCTGGGTATGTTGACCGGCCTCGGAAATGATGTGGAAAGCACCTGGGCCGGCATTGTTGCCGGGCGTAGTGGCATTTCCCTGATCGAGCATTTCGACACCAGCAATTTCCCCACTCGCTTTGCGGGAACCCTCAAGAATTTCAATGTTGAAGACTATATGCCCGCCAAAGAGGCGCGGCGTGTAGACGATTTCGTGCAGTACGGCATTGCCGCCGGCAGCCAGGCCCTGAAAGACTCCGGCCTTGCGATCACCCCGGAAAATGCCGGCCGTATCGGCGTGTCGGTGGGCTCCGGCATCGGCGGCCTGCCTGCCATCGAGCGCAGCCACAGCCTGCTGCTGGAGGGCGGCGTGCGCAAGATTTCGCCTTTCTTCGTGCCCGGTTCCATCATCAACATGACGGCTGGCCTTCTGGCCATGAATCACGGTCTCAAGGGCCCCAATATTGCCCTCGCCACGGCCTGCACCACAGGCTCGCACTGTATTGGCCTGGCTGCACGGATGATCGCCTATGGCGACGCCGACGCCATGCTGGCCGGTGGCACCGAGAAGGCCAGTTCGCCGCTCGGTATCGGTGGCTTCTGCGCCTCGCGGGCCCTGTCCACGCGCAACGACAATCCCCAGGCCGCCAGCCGGCCCTGGGACCGTGACCGCGACGGTTTTGTGCTGGCTGACGGTGCCGGCATCGTCATGCTGGAAGAGTACGAGCACGCCAAGGCCCGTGGCGCGCGGATCTATGCCGAGTTGATCGGCTTTGGCATGAGCGGTGACGCCTACCACATGACCGCCCCCAGCGAAGACGGCTCAGGTGCGGCCAGCGCCATGCGCAATGCCCTGCGCGATGCCGGCATCAATCCCGGGCAGGTTGATTACATCAATGCCCATGGCACCTCGACGCCGGCCGGCGATACCGCCGAATCCATTGCCGTCGAACGGGTGTTTGGGGACTACGCCCTCAAGGTGCCGGTCAGCTCCACCAAGTCCATGGTCGGGCATTTGTTGGGCGCTGCCGGTGGTGTCGAGGCCATCTTCAGTATCCTGGCCATCCGCGACAATATTGCCCCGCCCACCATCAATCTCGACAATCCCGGTGAAGGCTGCCGCCTGGATTACGTGCCGAACGTGGCGCGCCAGGTAAAGATCGATATTGCCCTGTCCAATTCCTTCGGTTTTGGCGGCACCAACGGCAGCCTGATTTTCAGGCGCGTGTAGGCTGGCTTTGCCAAGCACGGTCTGGATCAATGGCAGCGCCACGCTGCCGCTTGATCCGGCTGAGCGCGGCCTGGCCTATGGTGACGGCCTGTTTGAAACCCTGCGCGTCCGTCATGGTCACCCTGTGTTGACTGGGAGGCATTGGCGGCGCCTGCGCGAGGGCTGCAAACGCTTGGGAATTGTTCTCGACGAGCAAGTGTTGCGTGCTGAACTGGCCGCTTTCCTGGCCGGGCGCGAGCATGGCGTGCTCAAGATCATCGTTACCCGTGGTCCTGGTGGGCGCGGCTATCTGCCGCCAGCCAATGCCGAGCCAACCCGGCTGCTGAGTTGGCATCCCGAGCCTGTGTATCCGGCTGCCTGGGCAGAGCAGGGCATACGTGCCACCATCTGCCAGCAGCGCCTGGGCGATGCGCCGATGCTGGCCGGGCTCAAGCACCTCAACCGTCTGGAACAGGTCTTGCTTCGTCAGGAGCTGGAGCAGACCGGCTGTGCCGAGGCCCTCGTCTGCGATACGCGCGGGCAGGTGGTGGAGGGCGTGTTCAGCAATGTATTCATGGTGGCCGCCGGTGAATTGCTGACGCCCGCCATCGTCAATGCCGGGGTGGCTGGGGTCATGCGCGCCGAGTTGCTGGCGCGGGCATCGCTGCTGGGAGTCAGTGCGCGTGAAGCGGTGCTGACGCCGGATGATTTTCTGCGCGCCGACGAGCTGTTTTTCTGTAATAGTGTGTATGGAATCTGGCCGGCGCAGCAACTTGCCGGCCGTGTCTTTGGGGGAGCCGGTGTCGTGACCCGGCAATTGCAGCAGCACCTCGCGCCGCTGTTTTACTGATGTGAGTCATGGCCAATAAAAATACCCGACGCCGCCCGCCGGCAGCCGGCGGCAGACGCTGGCTGCTGCCGTTCATGTTTTTCCTGCTCAGCTTTGTTCCGGTGCTGGCGGTGTACTACTGCCTGTTTGCGCCGCTGGATATTGCCCCGGCGGGCTATCGCCTCGAAATCCCGCGCGGCCAGAGCCTTTACCTGCTCAGCAACAAGATGGCCGCCGACGGCCTGCTGCCCAATGCCCTGCTGGCCCGGATCTGGGTCAGGTTGCACCCCGGCCTGAACAAGCTGCGGCCCGGCATTTATCTGGTGCAGGGCCCGCTGACCACGGTACAGCTGTTGCAAAAGCTGGGCTCGCTGGAGCCGGTCAACCGGCTGACGGTGGTGGAGGGTACGACCTTTCATGCCCTGCTGGCCGCACTGGCGCAGCGCCAGGACCTGACCCATGAGCTGGATGGCAAGAGCGACAGCGAGATCATGGCCGCCCTCGGCTTGCAGCAAAGCTATCCTGAAGGCCTCTTTGCGCCCGATACCTACGATATCGCCCCCGGCGACAGTGACACCTTCACCCTCAGACGCCTGTATCAGCGCCAACAAAAAATATTGGCCCAAGCGTGGGCGGACCGCGCGCCTGACCTGCCTTATCGCAACAGCTACGAGGCCCTGATCATGGCCTCTATCGTCGAGAAGGAAACCGGCTCGGCGGCAGAGCGCTCGCAGATTGCCGGTGTCTTCCTGCGCCGCCTGCGCGCCAGCATGCGCCTGCAAACCGACCCCACGGTAATCTACGGCCTCGGCCCGGCCTATGGCGGCCACCTGAGCCGTGCCGATCTTGAGCACCCCACTCCCTACAACACCTATGTGATCGACGGCCTGCCACCCACGCCCATCGCGTTGCCGGGTCAGGCCGCCATTACGGCGGCGCTGCATCCCGCCAGCGGCGACAGCTATTACTTCGTAGCACGCGGCGACGGCACCCACCAGTTCTCGGCCACCCTGCAAGAGCAGAATGAGGCCGTGCGCCAGTTTCAGTTGCACCGGGTCGAGGGCTATCATTCCGCGCCTTCATCCGTATCAGGACAGCCATGATGGACTTGCGTCGCTTCATCACCCTGGAAGGCAGTGAAGGGGGTGGAAAAAGCACCAATATCGCCTTTATCCGCGACTATTTTGCGGCGCGTGGCCTGCCCTTGCGCCTGACCCGCGAACCCGGCGGTACGCCGCTGGCCGAGGACATCCGCAGCCTGTTGCTGACGCCGCGTGACGAGGCCATGGCGCCCGATGCCGAGCTGCTGCTGGTGTTTGCCGCCCGTGCCCAGCACCTGTCTCAGGTCATCGAGCCGGCTCTGGAGCAGGGCGGCTGGGTGCTTTGCGACCGTTTTACCGATGCTACCTATGCCTATCAGGGCGGTGGTCGCGGTCTGGACACCCGCACCATCGCGGCGCTGGAAACCCTGGTGCAGGGCAGCCTGCGCCCCGGCCTGACCCTGTTGCTGGATGTGCCGGTGGAAGTGGGTCTGGCGCGGGCTGCACAGCGCGGCGAAAAAGACCGCTTTGAGCAGGAACAGCTGGATTTCTTCGAGCGTGTGCGTGCCGCCTATCTGGCTCGCGCGCAGGCCCTGCCGCAGCAGTTCCGCCTGATTGATGCCAGCTGTAGCTTGGCCGAAGTGCAGGAACAGATTCGCGCTGTGCTCGATCAACATGTGGCCGAGGTGCTGCATGACTGAGGCCAGCCTGCAAGCCCGGCCCTATGTCTGGCACGAAGCCGCCTGGCAGCACTGCCTTGGCCTGCAACGTACGCAACGCCTTCCCCATGCCTTGCTGGTGTCCGGCGCAGCCGGTATCGGCAAGGCAGTGTTTGCTTCGGCGCTGGCGCAATACGTGCTGTGCCAGACACCGCGTGCCGACGAGGCCTGCGGCCAGTGCAAGAGCTGCCTGTTGCTGCGCGCCGGCAGCCACCCCGACCTGATGCGGCTTGAGCCGGAAACCGACGCCAAGACCGAAAAGACCTCCAAGGTCATCAAGGTTGACCAGGTGCGCGAGCTGGTGGATTTTGGCAACAAGTCGGCGCAGTTGGGTGGTTATCGTGTGGTCATCGTCAGTCCGGCCCATGTGCTCAACGTGCAGGCTGCCAATGCCTTGCTGAAGTCGCTGGAAGAGCCGGGGCGTGACACCCTCTTCATGCTGTTGACCGACAGCCCCCTGAGCCTGCTGCCCACCATTCGCAGCCGCTGTCAGCAACTGGCGCTGCCGCTGCCGGATGAGACCACCGCGCTGGCCTGGCTCGGGCCGCTGGCAGGCTCGCCACAGGCTGCTGCGCTACTGCTGCGATTGGGGCGCGGCGCTCCGCTTGCGGCTCTGGCTCTGCACGACGGCGGCTGGTTTGGCGAGCGCGATGCCCTGGCCAGGGAACTGCTGGCGGTGGCGGAAGGGCGGGGCACGGCGCTCGCCGCTGCCGGGCGCTGGCAGCGGCTGGCTCCCGAAAGTTTCCTGCCGGCGCTTTGCAGCCTGCTGGAAGATGTGGTTTATATTGGGCTGGGGCAGGGTATGGCTGTTAAAAGCCAGGATCTCCTGCCTATAATCCAGCGTATCAGCACCCGTGTTGGCACGGCGGCGGTATTGCGCTTCTTGCAACTGGTGGCGGAAACCCGCCGCCTGCTCAGCGCCAATATCCAGCCCCAGGCGCTTAATGACAGCCTCTGGCTGGCGTGGGCGGCGGCCTGCGGGCCTGCTCCGTAAATAATGACCGGCCTCGAAGCCGGCGGCGTTTTGTGAGGAGAGTGTTATGGGCAATATGCCGCGCGGTGCAGGCATCATCAACCTGGCCATCAAGGACAAGCAGTCCCTGTATGCCGCCTTCATGCCCTTTGTCAAAGGCGGCGGCCTGTTTGTGCCGACGCCGCGTCAGGCCAAGCTGGGCGAAGAAGTCTTCGTGCTGCTGACCCTGATGGACGACCCCGAACGCATGCCGCTCACCGGCAAGGTGGTGTGGATCAATCCGCGCCAACAGGGCGTGCGCGCTGCCGGCTTCGGCATACAGCTCAGCGGGGAAGAGGGCGACAAGGCCCGCCGCAAGATTGAAAACTTCCTGGCCGGCGCCCTGACCTCAGACCGGCCCACGCACACCATGTAAGCCGCTGGATTTGGTCAGGATCGCTGTTACTATTGCCGGCCTCCTGACCACCGGTGTAGCCACATCATTCCATGCTGATCGATTCCCATTGCCACCTCGACCTGCTCGACCTCAGCGCCTTTCCCGGCGGCCTTGACGCGGCCTTGCAGGCGGCGCGTGATCGTGGCGTTGAGCACTTCCTCTGTATTGGCGTCGAGATGGAGCGACTGCCGGGTGTGCTGGCGATTGCGGAGGCCCATGCCGATGTATCGGCTACCGTCGGCGTGCATCCCCTGCACCTGGAGGCACTGGAACCCGAGATCGAGCAGCTGATCACGCTGGCGGCCCACCCCAAGGTGGTCGGCATCGGCGAAACCGGGCTGGACTATTTCTACGACAAGGAGAATCCCCAAGCCCAGCAGCGGCGCTTTATCAAGCATATCGAGGCCGCCCGCCGCACGGGCAAGCCGCTCATCATCCACACCCGCGAAGCCCGCGCCGACACCATCGCCATCCTGCGCGCCGAGCGCGCCGAGCAGGGCGTGTTGCACTGCTTTACAGAAGACAAGGGCATGGCCGAAGCCGCCCTGGACCTGGGGTTTTACATTTCCTTTTCCGGCATCATCACCTTTGCCAGCGCTGCCGACCTGCGCGACGTCGTCAAATTTGTGCCGCTCGACCGCCTGCTGATCGAAACCGACTCGCCCTGGCTGGCGCCCGTGCCCCACCGTGGCAAGAAGAACCAGCCGGCCTATGTGCGTGAGGTAGGGGAGGCGGTGGCGGCACTCAAGGGCATCAGCCTGGAGGAGTTGGGGGAAGTGACGTCGGCGAATTTCCGGCGCCTGTTTGCCCTGCCGCCGTCGCCCTGAGCACTTTTTGGCAGCGCTTGACAATATGTGATGGTATGCTCGTACCAATTGCTGGCAGAGTCATGTCATGCCCGAGCCGCAGGCAAAAAAGAACCCGACACCTGGGGGGGATATCGGGTCAAGACCAATCAGGGTTATTCTGACGTTCCGTGTCTCGGTTGAAGCTTGCAACCGCTTGATTGAAGTATTGCTGAGGCAGCGGGAATTGCCAGTTTGCATGAGACTCTTTTCTTATAAAATCAAGGTTTTCTCATAACGAGTAACCCTAAACATCTTGACTAGGCGGTCATTTTTGTTAAGGCTTGGCTACTGTCTTAATCAGCTTGCCTCGTGACCCGAAAGACAGGAAAAATGCACTATTTGCCGCTTCAACTTGTGCGGCGACTTTTGAGGGTAGCACCATGAGCGATTTGGCCAAGGCGACGCAGAAAGCGCGCGAATTCCGCCAGCGTGAGCAGTCCATCCTGGACTGCGCACAGCAGTTGTTCATCGAAATGGGTGAGGAAAAGGTCACCGTCGAGATGATTGCCGACCGGGTGGGCATCGGCAAAGGCACCATCTACAAGCACTTTGAGACCAAGAACGAAATCTACCTGCTGCTCATGATCCGCTACGAGGAGGAGCTGTCGGAGATGTTCCGCCGTATTGATACCTCGGAAGACAAGGGCACCCTGGTGCGCGAATACTTCCGTTTCCGCGTGCAGGACCCCGACAAATACCTGCTGTTTGACCGCCTTGAGCTGCGCCTGACCCAGGACAAGGCCGTGCCGGTGCTGCTCGACAAGCTGCATGCCATTCGCGCCTCCAACCTCGAAAAGCTCAGTACCTTTACCCGCGCCCGTATCGCCGACGGCAAGCTGATCGATGTGCCGCCGGAGTTCCATATCGGCATGGCCTGGGCGCTGGCGCATGGCGCCTCGGCCCTGATCAAGTCCGACTTTTACCTGCGCTTCATCAAGGACCAGGAGCAGTTCTTTGACTTCTTGCTGGACGCCGGTGCGCGCATGGGCAACCGCCGCGATAAAAAGTAGATCGACCTGGACGGGTCTTGCTCGACACAGCTGACGGCAATCCGGCCGTCGCTTGTGTGGAAAACAGCCGTTTAAGCGCAAAAGCCGTCAGCTTGGCCCCCCTTTCCAGCTTGACCGCACCTGCCCAAGCCCTCAAAATATCGAGCCTTTTGGGTGGGTGCGTAAATCTCCGCAGCCGTTTATTCCCGAAAGCCTGTGCTGGCCGGCCTTGCCGGCAGCGCAGCAAGCAGTAGAGCACATGACCGGGCCATCAGGTCCGGCAGGTATTTCCACTCGAACAACCAAGCCGAGGATTCCATGAAGGTTCTTGTTGCTGTCAAACGAGTCGTTGACGCCAACGTGAAGGTTCGCGTCAAGGCGGACAAAACGGGCGTCGAACTCGCCAACGTCAAGATGGCCATGAACCCTTTCTGCGAGATCGCTGTAGAAGAAGCAGTGCGTCTGAAAGAGAAGGGTATCGTGACTGAAATCGTGGTCGTTACCGTGGGCCCCACCGTGGCCCAGGAACAGCTGCGTACCGCGCTGGCGCTGGGTGCTGACCGCGCCATCCTGGTGGAAGCCGAGGATGTAACGCCGCTGGGCGTGGCCAAGGTGCTGAAGGCCATTGCCGACATTGAACAGCCTCAGCTGGTCATTCTTGGCAAGCAGGCCATTGACGACGACAACAACCAGACCGGCCAGATGTTTGCCGCGCTGGCGGGTTACCCGCAGGGCACCTTTGCCTCGCTGGTGAAGGTTGAAGGCGGCAAGGCCACCGTGACCCGTGAAATTGACGGCGGCCACCAGACCGTGGAGTTGACGCTGCCGGCCGTGGTCACCACCGACCTGCGTCTGAACGAGCCGCGCTATGCCTCCTTGCCGAACATCATGAAGGCCAAGAAGAAGCCCCTTGACATCAAGAAGCCGGCGGACCTGGGCCTTAACCTGGCCTCGACCCTGAAGACCTTGAAGGTCGAGCCGCCTGCGGAACGCAAGGCCGGCATCAAGGTCAAGACTGTTGAAGAACTGGTTGACAAGCTCAAGAACGAAGCCAAGGTGATCTGAGATGAGCATACTCGTATACGCTGAACACGATAACGCCTCCATCAAGGGCGCCACGCTCAACACCGTGACGGCTGCCAAGGCCATCGGTGGTGAAATCCATGTGCTGGTTGCCGGGCAGGGCGCCCAGGCCGCTGCCGACGCTGCCGCCAGGATCGACGGCGTGAGCAAGGTGCTGCTGGCCGATGACGCCGCCTATGGCCATCAGCTCGCTGAAAACGTCAGCCTGCTGGTTGCCGAACTCGGCAAGGGCTACAGCCACATCCTGGCGCCGGCCACCACCAACGGCAAGAATTTCCTGCCGCGCGTGGCTGCCTTGCTGGACGTGAACCAGATTTCGGAAATCACCAAGGTGGTGTCCCCGGATACCTTCGAACGTCCGATCTATGCCGGCAACGCCATCGCCACCGTGCAGTCTTCCGACAGCATCAAGGTGCTGACCGTGCGCCCCACCGGTTTTGACGCTGCTGCCGCCACCGGTGGTTCTGCTGCTGTCGAAGGCGTGGCCATCAGCAAGAATGCCGGTACCTCCGGCTTTGTTGGTGAAGCCCTGGCCAAGTCTGACCGCCCTGAACTCGCTGGTGCCAAGATCGTGGTGTCCGGTGGTCGTGGCATGCAGAATGGTGACAACTTCAAGATTCTTTATGCCCTGGCCGACAAGCTGGGCGCCGCCGTTGGTGCTTCCCGCGCTGCCGTGGACGCCGGTTTTGTGCCCAACGACATGCAGGTCGGTCAGACCGGTAAAGTCGTGGCCCCGGCGCTGTACGTGGCCGTCGGTATTTCCGGCGCCATCCAGCATCTGGCCGGCATGAAGGACTCCAAGGTGATCGTGGCCATCAACAAGGACGCCGAAGCGCCGATCTTCTCCGTTGCCGATTATGGCATCGTAGGCGATCTGTTCGATGTGGTGCCGGCGCTGACAGCCCTGGTCTGAGTACCTTGTCCAGGTAGATCTCCGCTTGCCGGAGAACTGCCGATAAAGCCCCGTAGCCAAAAGCTCGGGGCTTTTTTAATGAGATTGCGTCAATGTCCAGGATTGACGGGTACGGGGCGCCGCCACAGGCAACACCAACTTTCAAAAGCCACATCTGCCATGATGCTCGCAATCAGCACGCTTCTACATAGACTACATGCAGGCTTGCTGGGGATTTTTCTTGTCATCACGACCCTGGCAGTCATGATTCCCCTGGCACCGGAAATGCCTCAGTACGGTCTGGATCCTTCATGGATGTTTGCCGTTAACCAGGCCGTGGCGCAGCATCTGGTTTTTGGGCGAGACTTCATTTTTACCTATGGCCCTTATGCCAGCATTGATGACAGGGTTTATCACCCGGCAACGGACCATCTCGTGCTGTTTGGCAGCGGCTTGATCGCACTGGCCTATTCACTGCTGCTGCTATTGTTGATGCGCACGGGCCGGCTCGCTGCATTGTGGCTTTTTGGTTTGTTTCTCTGTGCCTGTGTCGTGGCAAGAGACGCCCTGCTTTTTTCTTGTCCGCTTTTAATTGCTGTGGTTTTTTATCTATTGTTTCTGCCCGCTGAACACGGCAGGCGTATCTCTTTGTCGCCACGTTTGCAGCCCTGGCTGCCTGCCTTACTGATTCCGCTTGGTATATTGCCGCTGATCAAGGGGTCATTTCTGATCCTGGCGCTGATTGCAGCGCTTGTGTGTTCGTTGATGTGCTGGTTTGGCGGGTACAAACGTTCAGCGTGGCTGAGCATTCTGTCGCCGACAGCGGCGTTGGTTTTTTTCTGGTGTGTAATAGGTCAGCCCTTATCGGCTTTGCCACTTTACTTTGTCCGCCTGGGCCCCATTGTTTCCGGTTATACCGACGCCATGGCGCTCAGCCACTATGATGCTTTTGATGTTGATGATCTGGTCTGGCGATATATTTTTGCCGGTCTTGGCCTTGTGCTCCTTGTGTCGGTTCAGGGCTCCAGCGCGAGGCGCATGCGCTGGCTGCTGGTGTTGGCCTATCTTGCCTACCTGTTTCTGGCCTTCAAGGCTGGCCTGGTTCGGCCGGATGGTCACATAAGAATAGCCGGCACAGCGTTTGGCTTTGCCGGTCTGCTGGCGCTCTTCTTCGTGGACCGTCTCTGGTTATTGCCAGCGGTGCTGCTTGCAGCTTATGGCTGGTTCGGTCTCGATATATCTGTGCCCGCCATCAGGGCTGCCGGAGTCTTTGAGGCGCAAGGTGGAACGGCAAGAAATGATTCGTGGACCTTGCCTGTACCTTCGACAGACCAGCCAACTTCGGTGGCGCAGGATATAAGAGCTATTGAGGCCAGAGTCTGGGAGGTATTTTGCAGGAACTCGCTGGCAACATACGGAGACGCCTGGCAGGGTCTGACAGGGCGCCTGGAGATGACCGGAAAATTGCAGCGCGACTACAAGGCGAGCCTGATGAGGATCAGGCAGCAACTGCCGATTCCACATTTTGACGGGACTACGGATATGTATTCCGACCAGCAGGCTTATTTGTTGGCATCGGACAATACGTGGTCACCACGGCCCGTTTTTCAGAGCTATTCCGTTTATACCCCGGAGTTGGCGCAGTTGAATCTTGCACATTTGCATGGAAATGCGGCGCCACAGAATATTCTGTTTCGGGTAGAACCCATAGATGACCGCTTGCCTGCGCTGGAGGATGGCCTCAGTTTGCCGACCTTGATCAGTAATTATGCCCTTGTTCACCTTGATCATGACCTTGCCTACCTGAAGCGCCAGCCTGGAGATGTCATTCCTGTTTTTCAACAGTTGACAAGAGCTCAGCCGCTACTGGGGGATGAATATGAGTTGCCACCTGCAGATGCCCCCCTGCAAATTGCAATCAGTCTGCACAAGACGCTGGTGGGGCATATTTTCTCCTTTTTGCACAGACTGCCGCTCGTGCTCATGCAGGTAAGACTGGCAGACGGTGAAGTGTACCGCTATCGTTTCGTGCCCAGTATGGCTGAGTCCGGATTTATCATTTCGCCGCTGGTAACGAATACCAGCGACTTTGTAGATCTGGCTGTTCAGAACCCGGCGTTTATGGCTGGCAATGCCGTGCGCAGCATTGCCATATATGTGCCGTCGGGGGAGGACTCCTACTGGCAGAACAGCTACACAATTACCGTTTCCCGCATGGCGCCTGGGGGGTGGAAAAGCAATGGTCGCCTGAGTGGGCAGAGTCCGGTACTGACCCTGTTGCCTGCAGCATGGAGCCAGGACAAGCCCGATTGCGTGGCCGGAGGATGGCTGGTAAACGGTAGAAACACTGCGGTACCCAGTCATGTGTTGTCGGGCCGGCTATCTGCATCAGGCTACCTGACAACAGCCAGCGGTGGTCCTGTGAGCGCGGATGCGGTGTACTTTACGCTCCGGGATGCGGCAGGCTCCTATGGATTTATCAAGGCTGATGAAGGTGTTCCGGACTTCGGCGACGAGTACCCTGAAAAAGCCGAATCCCGGTCATGGCTCGGCGTTGCGGTCAACGCAGATATATCCGGACTTCAGGGGACTTACATGCTGGGTCTGGCCGTTCAGCATGACGGATTGCTACACTCATGCGTTCAGGCTGACCTCCCTCTGCATCTGTCCAGCCTGCCGTAATATCGCGTTGCAGATTGTTTGGGCAGCAGAAAGCATGCGCGATATCGTCAATACACCTGCCTTGTGTGGCAGGTCTGGCTCGCTGGAGGATATGCCATCGCAATGGCCCCGGCGTACTGTGCGAAAGTGGTGTTTCGGGTATTGTATGGTCAGTTTGAGCCATGATTCACAAGCTGTCGTGCCTGCTCTTTTCTAGCCCTTGTTTGCCCGGCGTTGGCTGTCCGTGGATTGTGGCTGATCAATGTTGAGCCATGGCTCATTGACTGCTGACCAAAAGAAGCCTGATAGTGGCGGAGATCGTGTTTTGAGCCCCATCCCCTTTGTTGTCGATCTTGACGGCACCCTGATCCGTACTGATCTCCTGCTGGAGTCCGGGTTTGCCTTTATCCGCTCCCAGCCCTTGCGCCTGTTTGCTCCGGTGGCCTGGCTGACCGAGGGCAAGGCGCACCTTAAGGCCCAACTGGCCGAACTGACGCCGCTCGACGTTACCGGGCTGCCCTACGACATGGAACTGATGGAACTGCTGGCGAAGGAAAAAGCCAAGGGGCGGCCGATTATCCTTGCTACCGCCAGCCATCGCCGTTATGCCGAGCAGATTGCGGCGCATTTGCAGATTATTGACCGGGTCATTGCCACCGAAGGCAGCGTGAATCTGGCCGGGAATGCCAAACGTGATGCCTTGGTACGTGAGTTTGGCGAAAAGGGCTATGACTACGCCGGTAACTCAAGCGCCGATCTGCCGGTGTGGGCGTCGGCCCGCCATGCCTACGTGGTCAATCCCGATGTGGGGGTAGAGGTGAAGGCGAGGGCACAGGGCAATGTGCTGCAGGTATTGCCCGGCCCCGTTCGCGGCCTGCGTGTGTGGCGCAAGGCCCTGCGCTTGCACCAGTGGGCCAAGAACATGCTGATCTTTGTGCCGCTGCTGGCCAGCCACCATTTCCGGCAGCCCCAGATGGTCTTGCACGGCCTGCTGGCCTTTGTGCTCTTCGGCCTTTGCGCCTCCAGTGTCTACCTGCTCAATGACCTGCTGGACCTGGCTGATGATCGCCACCACAGCAGCAAGCGCCAGCGTCCCTTTGCCTCCGGCCAGTTGTCGCTGCTCTCGGGGCTGCTGGCCTTTCCCTTGCTGCTGGGGGCCGCTTTTGCTGGCGCCTGGCTATTGTTGCCGAAGATGTTCACGCTGGCACTGCTGGTGTATTACGCACTGACCCTGGCCTATTCGCTGGGGCTGAAGCGCCTGATGGCGCTGGATGTGATTGTGCTGGCGCTGCTGTATACCCTGCGGCTGGTGGCTGGGACCTTTGCCTTTGGTGTCAGCCTGACCTTCTGGATGCTGGCATTTTCCATGTTCATCTTTCTCAGTCTGGCCCTGGTCAAGCGCTTCTCCGAGTTGCGGGAGGCACGCGTGGGGGGGCAGCAGAAAAAGGCGCGGGGGCGGGGCTATTATCCTGGTGACCTGGAAATGGTCGCCTCACTGGGTGCTTCTTCCGGCTACCTGGCGGTGATGGTGCTGGCCCTGTACATACAGGACCCGGCGACGGTAGTGCTCTACAAGCACCCGCATGTCATCTGGCTGGCCTGTCCCATCCTGCTGTTCTGGGTGAGCCGGATATGGATGCTGGCGCACCGGGGCGAGATGCACGACGACCCGGTGGTCTTTGCCATTGAGGACCGGGTCAGCTTGCTGGTGGGTGCGCTCTTCGGTCTCATTTTCTGGTTGGCCAGCTGATGGCGGCGACGCTGGATTCCTGGGGCCGCTATCCGGGCTTTGCGCAGACGGCGCACCCGGTGTACTGGCGCGACCAGTTGGCGGACAGCTTTGCCGATCTGGTACAGGCGCATGGCAGTGGGCTGGCCTATGGCAATGGCCGCAGCTACGGTGACAGCTGCCTCGCCAGCTCCGACCACGTCTTGCACATGCGCGGCCTGGACCGCTTTATCAGCGTCGACTGGGAGGCTGGCGTGCTGGTGGCTGAAGCGGGCGTGACGCTGGATGAAGTCTTGCAGCTGGCCATTCCCCATGGCTGGTTCCTGCCAGTGACGCCGGGCACCAAGTACGTGACCCTGGGCGGGGCGGTGGCCAACGACGTGCATGGCAAGAACCACCATGTGCGTGGCACCTTTGGTCGCCATGTGCGGCGCTTTGCCCTGCTGCGCTCCGATGGCTCTTACCCTATCTGTTCGCTGACGGAAAACGCGGAACTGTTTGCCGCCACCGTCGGTGGCCTTGGCATGACCGGGGTGATTGCCTGGGTGGAACTGGCCCTGATGCCGATCAAGTCCAGCCGTATTGATACCACTACCCAGCGCTTTGGCTCGCTGGCCGAGTTTTTTACCCTGTCGGCGGAGTTGGACGCGGCGCATGAATATACCGTGTCCTGGGTGGATTGCCTCGCCAGCGGCAGCAGTGCCGGGCGCGGCGTTTTTATCGCTGGTGACCACGCCACCTTTGGTGAGCTGGAACCTGACCGCCGGCCCAAGCTGACGGTGCCGCTGACGCCGCCGATTTCTGCGATCAACCGGCTCAGCCTCTGGCTGTTCAATCACAGCTATTATCTGGCGCATCCAGCACAGCGCACGCGGCAGAAGGTCAACTACGAACCGTATTTTTATCCGCTGGACCGTATCCTGCATTGGAACCGCATTTATGGCCCGCGAGGTTTCCAGCAGTACCAGTGCGTGATTCCCACGGTGGCGGCCCAGCCGGCCATGCAGGCGCTGTTGCAGGCCATTGCCGTGTCGGGTCATGGCTCTTTTCTGGCTGTACTGAAATGCTGTGGTGACATCGCTTCGCCGGGCCTGATGTCATTTCCCTTGCCGGGGGTATCGCTGGCGCTGGATTTCCCCCAGCATGCCGAACTTGACGCCACGCTGTTTCCACGGCTCGACGCCATCGTGCGCGAGGCCGGCGGCCGGCTTTACCCGGCCAAGGATGCCCACATGACCGGCGACGATTTCCGCCGCTTTTATCCGCGCTGGGAGCAGGTCGAAGCCCTGCGCGACCCCGCCCTTTGTTCACGTTTCTGGCAACGAGTGACCCGTATATGAGGAATATCCTGATCGTTGGCGCCAATTCCGCCATCGCAGCTGCTTGCGCGCGGCGCTGGGCAGAGCAGCCCGCCACCTTCTTTCTGGTCGCGCGTGATACCGGCAAACTGGAACAGGTGGCGGCTGACCTGCGTGTGCGTGGCGCAGCTGTGTATGCCTACGGTCTGGACTGCAACCGCTTCGAAGATCACGCGGCCATGCTGGATGCCTGCCAGCAGGCTCTGGGCAGTATTGATATCGCCCTGATCGCCCATGGCACCTTGCCCGACCAGAAGGCCTGCGAGCAGGATGTAGCCTTGGCCTTGCGCGAATTTTCCAGCAATGGCCTGAGCGTCATCGCCCTGCTGACCCTGCTCGCCAACCGCATGGAAGTGCAGCGGCAGGGCTGTATTGCCGTGATTTCCTCGGTGGCGGGTGACCGGGGCAGACCGTCGAACTACCTGTATGGCACTGCCAAGGCAGCGGTCAGCACTTTCTGCGAAGGCCTGCGCGCGCGCATGTTCAAGGTTGGCGTGCATGTGCTCACCATCAAGCCCGGCTTCGTGGCCACGCCCATGACCGCCGGCCTGCCACTGCCGGGACCGCTGGTGGCAACGCCGGAGAAGGTCGCAGGGGATATTGTCGCTGCCGTGGAACGCAAGAAGAATACCCTGTACACGCCCTGGTTCTGGGCGCTGATCATGATGATTATCCGCTCGGTGCCAACTGCCATTTTCAAAAAGGCCAATCTCTGAAGCCTCTACTCTGGGTTGGCAGGAAAGGTAACCGCAGCAAAAGATCGCGGGCGCCAGTATTTGTGGAGTTGTCATGAGTTTTTCAGGGAAAACGACCGCCATGGTGCACCGGCTGCCGCGCGGGCTCTTGCTCGTACTGCTGGCGCTCGGTTTTTTCGCCGTCTTTACACCGTTGAGTCCCGGCTTTCCGCAGGCCGGTCTTGATGCCTCCTGGGTGCTGGTACTGAATCAGGCGGTGGCGCAGGGTCTGCTGTTCGGGCGCGACATTGTTTTTACCTATGGGCCTTACGCTGCTCTCGTTACCCACGCCTACCATCCGGCCACCGACGTGCTCATGTTGTGGAGCGGCGCCTTGCTGGGCACAGCCTACGTGGCCATGCTGCTTCTGCTGGCGCGTGGAACGCCGTCGCGCTGGCTGCTCGCCTACCTGATTTTTGCACTGGGCTGCGTGGTCGCTCCCGACCCGCTGTTTGCCTCCTATCCCTTGTTGCTTGCACTGCTGTGCTACCGCATCAACCTGCCGGCAGGGGCGCTGCGTGGAATCGCACTGACGCCAGCTGTCAGGGCAGGGGTGCTGCTGCTGTTCCTGCCTTTCGGCTTGCTGGTGCTGGCCAAGGGTACATTCCTCATTACCTGCAGCTTGTTGGCTCTGCTCTGTGCTGGCTTGTTCTGGCGCTCAGGGGAGCGTTGGCTGGCGGGCGCCGCCCTTGCTGTACCCGCTCTGGCCATTCCCCTGTTCTGGGTGCTCAGCGGTCAGCCGTTGTCGGCGTTGCCGGGTTTTTTCGGCGCGCTCGGGCCCATCATCTCGGGCTACTCACTGGCCATGGTGCGCTATGGGCGGGATGGTCATGCCCATACCATCGTGCTTTACCTGATTGCCGCCATTTGCCTGCTGTGTTGGGCGCGGGGCGGCCCCGGCCGGCGCAGCACCCATACGCTGTTTCTGGCGGCGGTCTATGCCGTGTTTCTGTTTTTTGCCTTCAAGGCGGGCTTCGTGCGCCACGACGCCCACGCCGTCATTGCCGGCGATGCCTTGATGCTGGCCTGGCTACTCACTTACTTTGTGGCCGACGAGCCACCAACTGTCGGCGTCGCACTGCTGTGCCTGCTGGTGTTCTGGGCCTGCGATGAGTATGCCGTTGGCAGCTCGACCCGCACGGTGTATCACAACCTGTCCTCCACCTTCAGCGGGCTGGGCAAAGGCCTGCGTGCGCGGCAGCACCCGCAGGCCCTGACCGGCAGTTATGCCGATGCGCTGGCGCAGATCCAGTCGCAGCAGCCCTTCCTGAAGCGCCCCGGCACCATGGATATTTATCCCTACGACGAGGCCTATGTCTTCAGCTCCGGTAATGCCTGGTCGCCGCGCCCGGTCTTTCAAAGCTATTCGGCCTATACCCCCGAGCTGCTGGAGCGCAATGCCGCGCATCTGCTGGGTGCCAGCGCGCCGGACAATATCCTGTTCAAGCTTGACCCCATGAACAACCGCCTGCCGGCGCTGGAGGACGGGTTGAGCTGGCCCATCCTGATCAACCGCTACAGCCTGCAAGGCTTTGAAAACAATTTTATCTATTTTCACAAGCGGGCAGTCGCCGTTGAGTCCGCACCGCAATCCATAGGCAGCGGGGGTTTTCAGTTAGGGGATGAGGTTGTCGTGCCAGCAAGTGGCGGGCCGCTGTTTGCGCAGATTGATATTCATCAAAGCGCCTACGGCACCATCGAGTCAGCCTTGTTCCGCGCGGCGCAACTCCATATCAGTGTGCATCTGGCAGACGGGCGTGTGCTCGACTACGGCTTTGTGCCTGGCATGGCAAAGACCAGCTTCCTGCTCTCGCCGCTGATGGAAGACAGCGCCGGCTTTTGCCGCTTTGCGCTGGGTGATGCCGCTGGCCTTGCCAGTAATCAGGTAAAGAGTTTCAGGATTTACGCGCCCGGTATCGGGCGGCTGTCCTGGCAGGGCCACTACACGGTAAACTGGGAACAGCAGGCTCTTGTGCGTGATGCCGGCCCCGGCTTGTTGCCTGGCTGCGCTACATTGCAACGCTCCGATCTGGACAAGACTCTGGATCCTACGGACAAGGACAGGAAACAATGAGTAATTCGCCCAAAATCATTCTGCCGGGTGGCGCCGGCCTGGTCGGCCAGAACCTGGTGGCACACCTGCTGGCCAAGGGTTACGACAACCTGCTGGTGCTGGACAAGCACCGGCCCAATATGACCATTCTGCAACAGGTGCATCCCTCATTGCGGGTAGAGTATGCCGACCTGGCCGAACCGGGCGAGTGGGAGCAGCATTTTGCCGGGGCGGATGTCGTGGTCATGTTGCAGGCGCAGATTGGCGCGCCCACGCCCGAGCCCTTCGTGCGCAATAATATTGCCAGCACCGACCATGTGCTGGCCGCCATCAGGAAATTTGCCGTGCCCTACACAGTGCACATCAGTTCCTCGGTGGTGGAATCGGTGGCGGATGACGACTACACCCGCACCAAGCGCGAGCAGGAAAAAAATGTGCTGGCCAGCGGCATCAATTGCGTGGTACTGCGACCCACGCTGATGTTTGGCTGGTTTGATCGCAAGCACCTGGGCTGGCTGTCGCGCTTTATGCAAAAGGTGCCGGTGTTTCCGATTCCTGGCCATGGCCGCTATATGCGGCAACCCCTTTATGTGGGTGACTTTGCCAGCATCATCGTCAGCTGTATCGAGTCGCGGATTGCCGGACAGGTGTTCAATATCACCGGGCAGGAACAGGTCGACTATATCGACATCATCCGCGAGATCAAAAAGGCGACGCGGGCCAATTGCGTCATTTTGAGAATTCCCTTCAGCCTGTTTTATGTGTTGCTGAAAATCTGGGGCTTGTTCGATAAAAATCCGCCTTTTACCCCGGACCAGTTGAAGGCGCTGACCGCCGGCGACGAGTTTGAAATGATCGACTGGCCCGGTATATTCCATGTGCAGGCCACCCCTTTTGCCAAGGCTATCGACCAGACCTTCAATGATCCGGTTTATAGCAAGTTCGTGCTGGAGTTCTAAATGTCAGGGCAGCGTATTGCCGTGCTGGGCGCCGGCCCCATGGGGCTTGCGGTGGCTTATCAACTGGTTCGCGACGGCCACCAGCCGGTGCTGTTTGAGGCCGATGACCGCGTGGGCGGCATGACCGCTACCTTTGATTTTGGCGGCCTGGAAATCGAGCGCTATTATCATTTTCACTGCACCTCGGACACCGATTTTTTCCAGGTGCTGGAGGAGTTGGGCATCAGCGATCGCCTGCGCTGGGTGGCCACGAAAATGGGTTATTATTTCCAGGGGGGCGTGCATCCCTGGGGCAATCCCATGGCCTTGTTGCGCTTTCCCGGCCTCAGTCTTGTAGCGAAATTCCGTTACGGCCTGCATGCATTTTTATGCACCAAGCGCACCGACTGGAAGCCGCTGGATCATGTCGAAGCCTCGGGTTGGATTCTGCGCTGGGTGGGGGCAGAGGCCTTCGAGGTGCTATGGCGCAAGCTGTTTGATTTCAAATTCTATGATTATGCCTACGGCCTTTCGGCTGCCTGGATATGGAGCCGCATCCGCCGCATCGGGCGCTCCCGCTATAGCATTTTCAAGGAAAAGCTCGGCTATCTTGAGGGGGGTTCCAACACCCTGCTGCAGGCCCTGAAAACCCATATCGAGGCCAACGGTGGCGAGTTTCGCCTGAAAACGCCGGTGTCGCGCGTGGTAATTGAAGGGGGCAGGGTACGTGGCGTGGAAACGGCGGCGGGTCTTGAGGTTTTTGACAAGGTCGTGAGCACCGTGCCGTTGCCCTATGTGCCGCGCATCATGCCCGATCTGCCCGAGGCCGTGCTGAACGCCTACCGCAGCGTCAACAATATTGCCGTAGTCTGCGTCATCGCCAAGCTGGGCAAGCCGGTCACGGAAAATTTCTGGCTGAACGTCAACGACGACGCCATGGATATTCCCGGCCTGGTCGAGTACACCAATTTGCAGCCCCTCAAGGAGCATATTGTCTACGTGCCGTTTTACATGCCGGGCGAACACCCGAAATTCCAGGAGCCGGACGAGGTTTTTCTGGAGAAAGTGCGGCACTACCTGAAAACCATTAATCCCACGCTGACCAATGCCGATTTCCTGGCCATACGCGCCAGCCGCTATCGCCATGCCCAGCCCATTTGCGAGCCGGGCTTTCTTGATCGCCTGCCGCCGATACAGTTGCCGGTGACCGGGCTCTGGGTGGCCGATACCTCGTATTACTATCCCGAGGATCGCGGCATTTCCGAGAGTATAGGCCTGGGCCGCAAGATGGCACGGATGGCGACGGCGTGATCAAAGAATTCCTGACACCGCAATTTCGTGTCTTCCTGCTCACCGGTGGTACGGCGGCGGCGGTCAATATTGGCAGCCGCATACTGTTCAACCAGTGGGTCAGCTTTTCCTCGGCGGTGATCCTGGCCTACCTGATGGGCATGATCACCGCTTTTGTGCTGGCGAAGATGTTCGTTTTCAAGGAAAGCACGCAGAGCCTTGGGCGCTCCATCGGCATTTTCTGCCTGGTGAATGGTGTGGCTGTGTTGCAAACCTGGGGTATCAGTATGCTGTTGCGCTACTACGCGCTGCCGGCCATGCACGTCACGCTGTTTGTGCCCGAAATCGCCCATATCGTCGGCGTCATCGTGCCGGTCTTTACCAGCTATATCGGGCACAAGCGCTGGTCCTTCAAATAGCACCAGCGAGTAGGGTCAAGGCAGCGTTTCGACCACAAGATATTAAACAGGCTCTCAGGTACTGAACGAGTCCCGGATCAGGCCCACAAATACCCCCTCGATCACGATGTCTTCCGGCGCAAGCAGGATGGGCTGGAAGTTGGGGTTGGCGGGCATCAGCTTGACCTTGCGGCCTTCGTAATCGAGGTACTTGACGGTCACGTCGTTCTCGATACGGGCGATCACGATCTGGCCGGCACGGGCCACGCTGGTCTTGTAGACGGCGATCAGGTCGCCTTCAAGAATGCCGGCATCCTTCATGGAGTCACCCTTGACCCGCAGCAGGTAGGTGGGGCGCTTGGCGAACAGGCCCTTTGGGATGGGCAAGCTGTGGTCATGGTTGGCCACGGCTTCCAGAGGCAGGCCCGCGGCAACCGAGCCAATGACCGGGATCAGGTCGGCATCGTCGTTTTCATCCAGCAACTGGATGCCGCGTGACAGCTCCGGGTAGAGCTTGATATGGCCTTTTTGCTCCAGTGCCCGCAGGTGGTCGGCGGCCGCGTTCTTGGATTTGAAGCCAAAGCGCAGGGCAACCTCGGCTCGCGTGGGCGCCATGCCGGTACGGCGCACGGTCTCGCGAATGAAATCCAGAATCTCCGCCTGGCGGTTAGTCAAACCTTCCATCACGACCTCCTGTTTGTAGGACATAAGCAAACTCTAGCACGCACACTGTTAATTTGAACAGTGTTTTATTGACAGTATTTGCTGGATTTTTGACCAACGGTAGTGGGGTGCCCTGACGAGCTGCAAGCCAGCAGCGAAATACTGAATTTGTGCGCTGGCTCTCACTTTATGCCGGCCGAGGTCTACCATTTGGTGCAGAATGCGAAAGAATGAACAAGCTGTTCCTGACAGAATGCTGTTTATGATGTCCGGCGTGGCTTGTTTGGCGCAATGCTTTTGCTTTAAGTTAGGGACGACAAAGGGATGGCCTCCGGTGGCCACGGGGCTGGTGCTTGCCAGCCTCCAGGAATGATGACAAGGCAATCATGACTATTCAGTATACTTTCAATTTTGATGACGGCCTGGAACTGAAGTTCTCGGTCGATATTGACCGGAAATACGATAGCAAACAGGACCTTTCCAAGGCGCCTGAGTGGACGCGGCTGGGCAATAACAAGTGCAGCAACTGTCCACTCAGCAAAGACAAGTTTTCGCATTGCCCGGCGGCGCTCGATCTTGATCGCGTTGCCCGTGATTTCCAGAAGATTCCGGCCACCACCAAGGCCAATGTGCGTGTGGTCACGCCCGAGCGTGAGTACGTCAAGCGGTCCGCGCTGGAGGAGGGGGTGCGGGCGCTGATGGGCCTGATCATGGCGACCAGCGCCTGCCCGGTGTTTGGCGAGCTCAAACCGAATGCCCGCAATCATCTGCCCTTTGCCAGCAAGGACGAGTTCATCCTTCGCTCAGCCTCCATGTACCTCATGCACCAGTACTTTATATACAAGGATGGCGGCACGCCCGACTGGGAGATGAAGGGGCTGGTCAAGGTCAACGAGCAATTACAGCTGGTCAACCATGCCTTCTGGCAGCGTATCGTGGGGGCCTTCCAGAATGACTCCAATTCCAAGGCGCTGCTGAGCTTTTTTACCATGTCGTCCAGTGTTTCTGCCTCGCTGGAGGCGCAACTGATCAAGATCAAGCCGGTGTTCTTTTCAGAAGAAGGCTGAGTCGTGCGGAGTTGTCAGGCCGGCGCCTGACAGCTCTGGTTACTTCCGCCGCCGGCCTCCTTGTTCGCAGGTCTCCATGCATACGTTCCTGATCTTTCTTGGAGTTGCCTTTGCCATGGTGCTGGGGCAGGTGTTGATGCTGCGCCCCAGTGCCCAGGACAAGGGCCTGATGCATCTGCGCGAGGCTGCCCGCCAGCAGGGCTTTCACGTGCGCCTGATACCCGCGCCGGAGTGGTTGCGCACGCCGGTGCCGGGCCGGCTGCTGGCCTGCTATACCTTGTTCATGGAAGAGGGCGCTTCCGGCCTGCCTTACTGGCGGGTGGAGCAAGTTGAGGGGCAATGGCAGACACGGGCCGGCGATCCCGGCCTGCTGCAGCGGCTGAGCCTGCCTCCCGAGGCGGCCTCGGTACTGGCTATCGACGCGCGGGCCAACGCCGTCAATCTCTACTGGTCGGAAAGCCTGGGCAGCTCGGCGCTGCCCGCATTTTTTTTACTGCTTCGCCAGATCATTGAAAAGATGAAACAAAATCAATAGCTTGGGGTAGTCAAATCAGGGCGGAGGGGCGGACTCCTGAAAAGAGCCTCGCTTGACCCTGAGCAGAACTGCCCTTATATATGCCGACTCTTTCTTCCGCCACCTTGGGCTTCAGGCTGTCAAGTGGTGGATACAGCTTCTCAGGTAGCGGACATTTATGGGTAAATCGCTGGTCATCGTTGAGTCTCCGGCCAAGGCCAAGACCATCAACAAGTATCTCGGCAAGGATTTTGTCGTCAAATCCAGCGTTGGCCATGTCCGCGATTTGCCCAAGAGTGGCAACGGCAGCACCGTCGATCCCGCTGAGCGCGCCAAGGCGGCGGCCGCCACCCGCAAGCTCACTCCCGAGCAAAAGGAAGCCCAAAAGGAAACCAGGAGCCGCGCCGCGCTGATCGCCCGTATGGGGGTTGACCCGGAGCACGGCTGGAAGGCCAATTACGAGATCCTGCCGGACAAGGCCAAAGTGATTGACGAGTTGAAGAAGCTCGCCAAGGACGCCGACACCATCTATCTCGCCACCGACTTGGACCGCGAAGGGGAGGCCATTGCCTGGCATCTGCGCGAGGTCATCGGTGGCGATGAGGCCCGCTACAAACGTGTGGTCTTTAACGAAATCACCAAGAACGCCATCACCGAGGCCTTCAAGAAGCCCAGCCTGCTCAATATTGACCGTGTCAACGCCCAGCAGGCGCGGCGCTTTCTCGACCGCGTCGTTGGCTACATGGTTTCGCCCCTGCTCTGGGAAAAGGTGGCCCGTGGCCTGTCGGCGGGCCGTGTGCAGTCGGTGGCCATGCGTCTGGTGGTGGAGCGCGAGCGTGAAATCCGTGCCTTTATCCCGGAAGAGTTCTGGGAAATCAATGTCGATACCCAGACCGCCAAGAAGGCTGCCCTGCGCCTGGAGGTGACTCGCCAGGGCGACGTCGCCTTCCGCCCGACCAACCAGAAGGCGGCTGCCGCTGCCGTCAGCACGCTGGAAAAGGCCGTCTACACGATTGCCAGGCGGGAAGACAAACCGACCCGCACCCGGCCCAATGCGCCCTTTATTACCTCCACCTTGCAGCAGGCGGCCAGCACCCGGCTGGGCTTCTCGGTGAAGAAGACCATGACCGTGGCCCAGCGCCTGTATGAAGCCGGCCATATCACCTATATGCGTACCGACTCCACCAACCTGAGCCAGGACGCGGTGGCGGCGGCGCGTGGTTTTATCGAGCAGCAATACGGCGCGGCCTATGTGCCGGCCAACCCCAACGTCTACTCCAGCAAGGACGGCGCGCAGGAGGCCCACGAAGCCATCCGCCCCTCCGACGTGGCCGCCGAGCCCGGCAGCCTGCACGGCGTAGAGCGTGACGGCGAGCGCCTGTACGAGCTGATCTGGCGCCAGTTTGTGGCCTGCCAGATGCCCGATGCCGAATACCTCAGCTCCAGCCTGACCGTGAGCGCTGCCGAGTTCGAGCTGCGCACCCGTGGCCGCATCCTCAAGTTCGACGGCTTTACCAAGGTCATGGCGCCGGTGCAGAAAGACAAGGAAGATATCGTGCTGCCGGACGTGAAGGTCGGTGAAGTGCTGGCCCTGAAAAAGGTCGAGCCCAGCCAGCATTTCACCAAGGCAGCCCCGCGCTACACCGAAGCCAGCCTGGTCAAGGAGCTGGAAAAGCGTGGCATCGGCCGTCCGTCCACCTATGCCGCCATCATTTCCACGATCCAGGATCGTGGCTATGTGCGAGTGGAAAACCGGCGCTTTTATTCGGAAAAAATGGGTGACATCGTTACCAATCGCCTGCTCGAAAGCTTTGATGACCTCATGGACTATGATTTTACTGCCGAGCTTGAAGAAGAGCTCGACAAGGTCGCCGGGGGCGAGCTGGACTGGAAGAAAGTCCTCAATGATTTCTACAAGGGCTTCAAGCAGAAACTGACCCATGCCGGCGAGGAAGATGGCATGCGCCGCAACCAGCCGGTGGGCACCGATATTGCCTGCCCGATCTGTGGCCGGCCGATGCAGATCCGTACTGCCAGCACGGGTGTTTTCCTGGGTTGCTCGGGCTATGCGCTGCCGCCCAAGGAGCGCTGCAAGGGCACCATCAATCTGGTGTCGGGCGACGAAGCCATCACCATCGACGACAACGACGATGAAAGCGAAACCCGGCAGCTGCGCGCCAAAAAGCGCTGCCCGATTTGCAGCACGGCCATGGACAGCTATCTGATCGACGACCAGCGCAAGCTGCATGTCTGCGGCAATAACCCGGACTGTGCCGGTGTGCTGATCGAAAACGGCCAGTACCGCATCAAGGGCTATGAAGGCCCGCTGATCGAGTGCGACAAATGCGGTTCCGACATGCAGCTCAAGACCGGCCGTTTCGGCAAGTATTTTGGCTGCACCAATGCCGACTGCGGCAATACCCGCAAGCTGCTGAAGAGTGGCGAAGCGGCGCCGCCCAAGGCCGACCCGATTCCCATGCGCGAGCTGCGCTGCGAAAAGTCCGACGATTTCTTCCTGCTGCGCGACGGCGCCGCTGGCCTCTTCCTGGCCGCCAGCCAGTTTCCCAAGCACCGGGAAACGCGGGCCCCGACCGTGGCCGAGTTGCGCTCGGTGGCCAGCCAGCTGGACCCCAAGCACCAGTATCTGGTGCAGGCGCCGCTCACGGACGGCGAGGGTAACTCCGCCATCCTGCGCTTCAGCCGCAAGACCCGTGAGCAGTATGTGGTGACCGAGGTTGAGGGCAAGCCGACCGGCTGGCAGGCCTTTTACCGCGACGGCAAGTGGCAGGTTGCCGCTTCCAAGAAAGCCTGATGCCTGGCCCCCTCTTCCTTGGGGAGGGGGGGATGTGCATCGATCTTTGCCGGTTTTTGTAGGGCGGGCCATGCCCGCGCACAACGAGCCCCGGCAATATCAATAGTGATGAAGAGCCCACTGTCAGTTGTGCGCGGGCATGGCCCGCCTACGATTGTGCAGTGCTCCTGACCCGAGGACTCGCCGTATGAGTTCAAGCAAGACCAATCCTGGCCGTACCAATCAAAAGCTCTACTTCGCCAAGCTCCAGCAGGACCTGCTGGTGCAGGTGCTGGCCGAGCAACGCTTTGACACCGAAGCCAAGGCCCTGTCCTGCCGCGAGGCGGTGATTTTTCACCTGCATGGCGCCTACCTGGCCTTTCAGCAGGAGCTGTGCAGCTTCTACAAGCTGCCCCTGCACCTGGACAGCAGCGAGGCGCTGCGCCTCGCCATGGCCGCCAAGGGCCAGGTATCGCCCGAAGTGACCCTGTTGCAGCAGTGGGAGGCCGACCCTGCCAGCTGGCTGGCCCAGATGGAGCAGGCTCACGCCGAACAATTGCGCGCCAGCGCAGCCGTCGTGGTGCAGCCTGAGCCGGAAGACGAGGAGGCCCAGCTTGAAATTGCCGCCGGCGCCTCCAGATTGCTATCAGGCATCAGCATTGTGCATACCGATGTTGACCTGCCCCTGAGCGAGCCGGACCTGGCCCGCCTCAGCCTGTGGCATCAGGCCTTGACCCAGGCCATCCGCGAGTTTCGCCGCGAGATGATGGAGTGGTAAGCTGGGTGTCCAAGCGCCGTAGTCTGGAGAATTGAGATGTCAGCCGCACCCTATCTTGAGATTGTCGAGCTGCCCAGCGGTGAAATCATCCTGCGCCGCAGCGACACCACGGCCGGTCCCTCGTCGCCCTTGGTCACCATCCAGTTTTCCGACGAGGCGCGCGAGCACCTTGGCGCCTACCTGGGCGATGTCGGCCGGGGCATGATCGGCGCTGGCATGCAGATCGTCAGCCAGTTGCAGGCGGCGGAAAACCCCTATCCTGATGGCGAGCGGCCTACGCTGCATTGATACTTTATTCCCTCTCCCGCAAGGAGAGGGGCGTTGCCACCGTCCTGCGCCAGATTCCCCTCACCCCGGCCCTCTCCCGAAGGGAGAGGGAGTGTTGGATGCCAGCCATCGCCGGTGCGCTCCGTAGCCGTAGCTCCGGTCATAAAAAAGGAACAGTCATGTTCGACAAGAAAATGCCGGAGGCGTGGCGTGTGCTGCGCATCCAGTCCGAAATGGTCGACGGTATCGAGCACCTCACCAAGGTGGGCGCTGCCGTCAATATCTTCGGCAGCGCCCGTTTGCCGCCGGAGTCGCCGCACTATCAGTCCGCACAAACCCTGGGTCGGCTGCTGTCGCAGGCGGGCATCCCGGTCATCTCCGGTGGCGGCCCCGGTGTCATGGAGGCCGCCAACAAGGGCGCGCGCGGGCAGGGGGCCTTGTCCATCGGCCTTAACATCACCCTCCCGCATGAGCAGACCCCCAATCCCCATCAGGATATCTCGCTCTACTTCCGCTACTTCTTCGTGCGCAAATTCATGTTCATGAAGCATGCCGTAGCCTTCGCCATCTTCCCCGGCGGCTTTGGTACGCTGGATGAAATGTTCGAAGCGCTGACCCTGATCCAGACCGAAAAGAGCGATGCCTTCCCGGTGGTGCTGATCGGCAAGAGCTATTGGGCCGGCCTGATCGACTGGCTGCGCAGCACCATGCTGGCCGAGGGTTGCATAGGCGAGGAAGACATGAAGCTGATGACGGTGGTGGATACGCCGGAAGAGGCAGCCCAGATCATCATTCGTCACTATCAAAAGCATATCGCCGTGGAAACCGGCGGCTAATGAAGCGTATCCATATCAGCATTGCCGCGCAGACCCTGGCGCTCTACGACGACGCCACACTGCTCAAGACCTACGTGGTGTCCACCGCCAGCAAGGGGGCAGGGGAGCAGCAAGGCAGTGAGCAGACACCGCGTGGCCGGCATCTGGTGCGGGCCCGTATTGGCGCCGGCCAGCCCCTGTACACGGTCTTTCGCGGACGTCGGCCTACCGGCGAGCGCTGGTCGCCGGAGTTGGCGGCGCAGCACCCCATGCGCGACTGGATACTGACCCGCATCCTCTGGCTCTCGGGCCTGGAGCCGGGTTTCAATCGCGGCGGCCAGTGTGACAGCATGCGGCGCTATATCTACATACATGGCACCCCCGACAGCGAGCCCATGGGCCTGCCAGGCTCACATGGCTGTGTGCGTATGCGCAATACCGACATCCTCGAATTGTTTGAGCTGGTACCGCCTTATACGCCGGTGCTGATTGAGTAAAGGCCCTGCGGCCAGCTTTGCTGGCTGTGTTCGTGTATCAGCACGGCCAGCAGGCATGCCGCGCTGTTGCCCGCCACACAGTCCGCTGGCTATTGCCTGGAAGTGTTTGTATTCCCTTGATTTGACGCTTTTTTCACCACTTTCCGGGAGCATGAAAATAAGTCAAAACAATGTCGAAATATGCTTTGACTCACCTCCAAAACTCCCTATAATGCGCGCCACGCCAAGCTTGAGGGTGTTTAGCTCAGCTGGGAGAGCAGCTCCCTTACAAGGAGCGGGTCGGCGGTTCGATCCCGTCAACACCCACCATAATATCCCCCGTTACACGGTTAAACGTGCAGCTGGGCCGGCACCTACCCCGTGCCATGATGTTATGGAGTCTTGCTTGCAGTAGTACACGCAGCGGTAGTTCAGTCGGTTAGAATACCGGCCTGTCACGCCGGGGGTCGCGGGTTCGAGTCCCGTCCGCTGCGCCATTTTCATGCTTTCGTACGGTTTTATTTGTACACTGAAAGCATACCAAGCCCCGCCTCGTGCGGGGCTTTTTACTTTATGGCCTTCTTCTGCATTACTCCCCGTCCAGGCGCTTCCAAGCCCTGCGCTACAGGCTTTTTGCCCAAAAAACGTGGCGCCTTTACTCGTTCTTCGGTGCCCAGGCCCGTGTTCTGCCCCAGTTTGCAAACCCCTGCGCGTTTTTGTTTATGCAATCCCCCTCGATAAATTCCTGTTTTATGGCTTTAATTGACTAAGGGCCGGTGCACCGTCTTTTTTTCACATGACGACAAGAGTGGCGGGTGGGCTCCGGGGGCTGTTTTCCCCCTATACTGCTTACCGTGCCGGCGCGGCCACGCCGCCCGATCACAAGGGGTTTGCACTTCACCATGCAAGAACAACGCACCGATGCGCGCTGGGCGCTAAACCTTCCTGCGGTCTTCGTGACACGCAACTGGGGCCGTGTGCCCAGTGTCATCAAGGACTTCTGCGCGGGCGGGGCCCTGCTGACCTTTGAAGAGCCGGAGGCCGCCACCTGGGCCAAGGGGCCTGATCGTGGTGATGGTCTGGTGATCCAGTTGCGTATGGGGGCCGGCATCAAGCAGCTGCGGGGCTACGTGGCGCATATGGGGCCGGGGGTAATCGGTGTGGTCTTTTCCGACCCGTCGCCCGACATTCTTGAGCAGTTGGGGCGCACAGCCCAGGTGCCACGTCTGACCATGCCGGTCAGCGACAAGGTGCGCCGTATCCTGCTGGTGCTCTATACGCAGGCGGCGCGTTACTACCAGTACAGCTTTGGCGAGTTTGAGCGGCGGGCCGAGCAGGACCTGATCGAGGCGGCCAGCGAAACCCAGAGCCAGACCGAGCAGCGCATGCTGGGTGACTCCCTCAAGAGCTTTCGCCAGCAGCGGTTGCTGATCCGCCAGCGTTACCACCACACCCTGCAAAGCGGCATCAGCCAGTTTGACGCCGGGCCGCTGCCGCCACAGCGCAAGGATGCCTCCGACTTTGCCCTGGACGACAAGGCCCAGTTCGAAGAGTGGCTGGCCATGCGCGTGCTGGTGAGTCGGGTGGAGTCGCGTTGCCTGGGTGAGTTGCGGCTCTTGCAGACGCGGCTGGACAGCATGACCCAGGCGCCGCCAGGGCGGCAGTTCAATCCCTTTGCCTGTGCCTTTCTGTGTCATTCTTTCCAGCAGGCTCTGGAAACGGCCGGCTCGACGCCGGCTATTGAAAAGGTCTTCTACCGGGCTTTTGAGCAGACTGTGCTGGCTGGCTTGCATGCGCTTTATGCGGATTTGAATGCTACCCTCGTCAGCCATGGCATCCTGCCCAATCTGGCGCCCCTGGCGGAGCTGAGCCGTGGCGAGCAGGACAACCTGCGGCCCACGGCAGTCAAGCCCAATGCCGGGGTGGCGCCGGCCACCACTGGCGCCAAGCCGGCGCGCAGCATACGCACGGCGGCGGAGCTGTTTGCCGTGCTGGAGCGGCCCCTGCCGCCAGGCAATGCCAGCACGATTACCTTTCGCCCCCTCACCGCCGCCCTTGGCCGGCTGTCGCTGAATCTGGTAGGTGCTGCCAGTCCGGGGCAGCAGCAGGGCTCGGTGCTCAATAATGGCGAGACCGAGGAGCTGCTGCTTGGCGTCAGCAATACGGCGGATCGGCGCAGCTGGCGCGAACGCCTGCTCGACAAGGCGGCGGAGCAAGGCCGCAGCCTGTCGCCCTCGGTGCTTGGCGCGTGCTATCTGGTTGATAACCTGCTCCCCATCCTGCTGCACAGGGCTCGCCTGCCCGAGGCCATCGCGACGGAGATTGCACAGCTGGGTCTGCCGCTGCTGCGCCTGTTGCTGCGTGACGAAGACCTGCTGGCCCGTGAGCACAGCCCGGTGCGGCAGGTACTCAATACCCTGATCACGCTGGCGCGTGACGGCAATACCCTCAAGGAGGCTGACCGCACCTTGCTGAGCCATACGGTGGAACGTCTGGTCAAGGCTGACCCGCCCACGCTGGCCGTGTTTGCCGTGGTCTTGCCGGGCTTGCGCGAGCTGCAGTCCCGGCTGGAGCTGGCCTATCGCATGAACCTGGAGCGCCTGGTGCGTCATGCCGCCGGGGAGCGCCGTCTTTTGCAGGCGCGCAGCCAGGTGCAGCAGGAGCTGGACTCCCGCCTTGCCGGCCATAATGTGCCACAGGTAGTGCTGAGCCTGCTCGAAGCGGGCTGGCAGGATCTGCTGGTCAATAACCTGGTGCGTTTCCGCGAAGACTCCGATGCCTGGAAAAACGCCTGGCAGGTGCTCGACGACCTGCTGAAGCTGGCTCGCCAGCCCGACCGGAAATTTGACTGGCAGGAGCTGTTTGGCCGCATCAAGGCCGGGCTGGAGCCCTATGCCGTCACGCACGAAGCCTTTCAGAGCAAGGCCTTTGCGGAGCTGGAGGATATGGTGCTGTACATCCACAGCCCCTCGACAGCCACCCTGGCCACCAGCCGGATACCAGCCAAGCACGGTGAGAGCCTCGATGAAAACGAAATGCGCTGGCTGGAAAAATGGATAGACCGTGCCCGTCGCCTCAGCCGTGGCGACGTGGTGGAGGTGCGCCACAAGGGCGGCGGGGCAGAGCGCCTGGAGCTGGCCTGGGTGGCCGAGGACCAGTCGCGTTTCGTATTTGCCGACGATCATGGCGAGAAGTTGCAGGACTTCTCCCTGCGCGAGCTGGTCATGCTCATGCGCAATGGCAATGCCATGCTGGTCAACAAGCAGGCGTTGCCACCACTGGACGCCGCCACCGAGGTGCTGGCGCGCGACCTGCACGAAAAGATCATGTGGCACGCCACCCACGACAGCCTGACCGGCCTGCCCAACCAGCAGGAGTTTGCCCGCGTGGCCGAGGCAGCTGTTTATCGCGCCAAGAGCGCGCGCGCCCACCACGTGCTGGTCATGATTGCCGTCGACTACTTCCTCGACCTCATGCATCGGCTGGGCAAGGATGACGGCGACAAGCTCGCGCAGGATATCGCCCATCTCATCGCCAAGCCCCTCAAGTCCAACGCCAGCCTGGCGCGGGTAGGGGAAGACAGCTTCCTGCTGCTGATGGAAGACTGCGAGCTGAGCGAGGCACAGCAACTGCTCAGCCTACGCCTTGGTGAGCTGAGTTCGACCAAGTTCATGGTTGACGGCAAGCCGCAGCGGATCAGCGCCAGCGCTGGCCTGTGTGACATCAGCTATACCAGCGAGTCCTACACCAGTGTGCTGCACGCTACGGAAACGGCCTGCAACCTGGCCCGCAGCAAGGGCGGGCAACGTATCGAAATCCACCGCCCCGACGACGCTGAGCTGCAACGCCGCGACGGTGTCATGGCCCTGGTGGAAAAGCTCAACCTCGCCTTGCAGAACGACCGTATGCAGCTGCGCTGCCAGCGCATCGCCCCGGTTGACCCGGCCCGTGCCCGTCAGGAGCTACCTTTCTACGAGGTACTGCTGGGCATGCAGGATGTCGGCGAGCAACTGCCGCCAGATGTGTTCGTACAAACCGCCGAACGCCACAACCGTATGCAGGCGGTGGATCGCTGGGTGATCGACAACAGCTTCCGCTGGGCGGCGGATCACGGCGAAAAGGCCGCCAACCTGGGCATGATTTCCATCAACCTGTCAGGTCACTCACTCAACGACATGCACCTGCTGGACTATATTTTCGAGCGCATGGCCTTCTGGAAAGTAGAACCGCAGAAATTCTGTTTTGAAATTACCGAAACCACGGCCATCGCCAATCTTGCAGATGCCGCTGACCTCATGTCGGAGCTGAAGAAGTGCGGCTGCCGTTTTGCGCTGGATGATTTCGGCATGGGGCACCTGCCCTCGCAATACCTGAAAAACCTGCCGGTGGACTACGTCAAGATCGACGGCTCCTTCGTGCGCGAACTCAGGCGGCAGGGGCAGGATGATCTGGTCGTGCGTTCCATCAACGAGGTGGCGCATGTCATGCGTCGACAGACCATTGCCGAATTTGTCGAAAGCAGCGACATTCTCGCCCGCCTTGCTGAAATCGGCGTTGACTATGCCCAGGGCTATGGCGTGGAGCGGCCACGCTGGTTGTCGAGCCTGTGATATGCGTCTTTGCTATGTAGCCGCGAAAATCCTTGATAATCCATGGCACCCCATGAACAGCCAGCTCAGGGTTTCCTGATGCTGGCAAACACCGCAAGAGGCAGGCCATGAAAACGGTATTGATCACCGGCGGCAACAGCGGTATCGGCAAATCCACGGCACAGCAACTGGTGGCGCAGGGCTATCGGGTGTTTATTGCCGCCCGCGACCCGCTCAAATCCAGCCAGGCCGTGGCGGATATTCGCCGTCAGTACCCGCAGGCCGATATTGAAGCGCTGTCGCTTGATCTGGCTGATCTGGATCAGGTACGCGAGTTCGCCGCCGGGTTCAGCGCCCGTGTGCCGGTGCTGGACGTGTTCATCCTGAATGCCGGCCTCTTTCCTGCCAGCAAGCAGCTCACCGCCCAGGGTTTTGAAATGCAGTTCGGGGTCAATCATCTTGGCCATTTCCTGCTGACGCAGTTGTTGCTGGGTAGCGTGGTGGCAGCGCCTGCCGGGCGCATCATCGTGCTCAGTTCCATCATGCACTGGCTGGGTCGTATCGACTTCAACAGCTTTACCGGGCAGAAAAGCTATAACGCCGTGCGCGCCTACGGCCAGTCCAAGCTGGCCAATATCCTGTTTACCCAGGAACTGGCGCGCCGTCTGCAGGGCACTGGCGTCACTGTCAATGCCGTGCACCCTGGCGGCGTAGATACCGGCATTGCCCGCGACCTGCCGGCCCTGGCGCAAAAGATTTACAGCCTGACCACCATCACCCCAGACAAAGGCGCGGAAACGTCGGTCTATCTGGCCACCAGTGCCGACGTGAATGGCGTCACCGGAAAATTCTTCAGCAAATGCAAGGCGAGGCGCGTCAGCCCCTTGGCCAAACGCGAAACGGCAGAGAAATTGTGGGCAGTGAGCGAGGAGTTTTGCGCGGCTTGAAATTCGGACGCGGGATAAAAACACCCGCAAGGCGGGTGCAACCCGCCATGACACGGTTGATTTCTGCGACATGGCGAGTACGGCGTGAACAACTCAAATAGCCTTTCAGCTATCTATTGCGCTTTTCCCACCACGCCTGCGCCAGCGCCATGGCCGCTGCCTGACTCTCCGCCTTTTGCAAGGTAGTGAGGGCCAGGGCCAGCGTGCCGATCACAGCAGCCTCGCCATATTCATGGCTGTTCTCCCCACGCCAGACAGCAAGAAATTCATCCATGGAAAATGCCTCCTCGGGAGCATGGCGACTTTCAAACAGCATCGGCCATTCGTCATCCAGCAACACGCCATCGACGATACGTTTGGCGAGGCAGCTGCCGTCTGGGTTGCGTTCAATTTCACCGCCTTCACCCTTGATCACGCAGCTATTGCGATAGTCGAGCAGATTGGCGGCCGCTTGATGCGAATTGCGGTAGGCCGGGTGGAAAATGGCCTGCAATACATAGGGCGCATTCAGGGGATTGAGGAGGCGGGCGAGGGTGTGCACGGGGGAGCGCAGGCCCATGACATTGCGCAGGGCGATCATGTCGCCGAGCGGGGGGCAAAACTGGTCCAGCGCCAGATAGGCAAAGTTATGCTGGTCCAACTGCGCGCGCACATCGTTCCAGTCCTGGCATACCGGCAGGCCCAGCAGGGGCAGCACGTTTTCGGTGTAAAGGCGATTGATGGTATGTCCGCTGGCGCCGTGCATGAAAACACGCACCCCGTTTTGGGCGAGCACCCGCACCGCCAGCAAAAACCAGGGGTAGTGCTTGCGCTTGCCGGCATAAGACGACCAGTCGAGGTCAACCTTGATGTCGGTTGGTGTCTGCATGAAATCGCGGGCGGCAGCTACAAAGCCGGCCAGCTCCGCTGGGCTTTCCTCTTTTACACGCAGCAGCATGAGAAAGGCGCCAAGCTGCACATCCAGTGCCTCACCGCGCAGTATCATGCCCATGGCGCTACGCGCTTCCTCGAAATCCAGCGAGCGTGAGCTGGTCTTGCCCTTTCCCAGAATGCGCACGTATTGGGCAAAGGGGTGTTCCGCATCGCGGTAGATATTTTTCATGACCATGGCGTTGGTCTCGACTAAATGCAATTGGTGGGTTTGGGCAGGCCGGCAATGCGGGCGACGGTCTTGGCGGGCGTGCCGGGAAACAGCTGCATGACATAAATGCTGGTCGATTTTTCCTTGCCGAGCTTTTGCCCCAAGTATTTCAGCAACACCCGTGTGGTGGGGGAAAGCTGGAATTCCCGGTAAAAATCCCGAATGGCATAAATGATTTCCCAGTGAGCCGGGCCCAGGTGCACAGCGTCCTGCGCGGCAATCTCTGCGGCCAGTGCCTCGTTCCAGCTGCCCAGCTCGCGCAGGTAGCCATCGGCATCAAAGCGTTCGCTGTCCATCAGGCCCAGCTCAGCGACTTGCCGTGCTGTACGCAGAGCGCCACAAAGCCGGCGTGATCGATCAGGGCAATGGTCGCTGGCCACAAAGCGCGTAGGCCGCGCGCTTCCACGTCACTGGCCAGGGCCACACAGTCGCCTGCCTGCGCCAGAAAGTCGGGGCGCAGCGCCAGATAGACAGCATCGCAGCTCAGCAGCAGGCTGTCGCCGGGGTTAGTGCTGCGCCGCAGGCTGGCGAGGGCAGGGGCGTCGAGCTGACGGCTGACGATATGCAGGGTGCTGATGCTGTTCAAAACCGCAGTACCAGATCGTGTTCGGCCAGCAGGGGGGCTATCTCGCCGGCAGCCAGCGGGGTGGCCGGCAGACCCAGCGTAAGGCTGCCCAGGCCGCGTTCCTGCAGCGACTGCTGGTCCACATAGAGCCGCTCCACATCATACAGCCCCAGCGCCTGCAATTGCGCCAGCAGGGTCTTGCGCTCCAGGGCCTGGCCATTCTGCTCCCGCAGCAGTTGCCAGACACCGTCGTCCTGGAACAGCACGGTCACCGTCTGGCCGAAGGCGGCGGCCACCAGCAGGGCGTCCAGCAACTCCGTGGCGCGGTCGTCGCTATAGGGCGGGCGGTGCTGGATGAATAACAGGCGCTTGCTCATGGTTCAGCCTGCAAAGGTAACAAAGCGGTCGGCCTCGATCATGGCCTCCGCCAACTGGCCAAGACCGGAAATGGTGTAGCCGGCGCCCAGATTGTGCGTGGGTTTTTCCTGGCGGCGGGCGGTATCGGCATCCAGCACGCCGCGCCGCAGCGCCGCCGCCACGCAGACGATCAGCTCAAGGCCATGGGTCTCCGCCAGCCGGGCCCAGGCCCTGTGCAGGTCAGGCTCGTCCTGTGGCGGGCTGTGCAGGGCGTTGGCGTGGTGGATGCCGTCCGCGTAGAAAAACACCCGCGCCACCCGGTGCCCGCAGTTCAGCGCGGCTTCGCAAAAGCGCAAGGCGTGCCAGGCGTTTTCCTGGCCGGGGGCGGCGGTGACGAGCAGGGCGAAATTCATGGGCGGGGCGGCGCAGTGGGTTCAGGGCTGATTGTAGCGAAATGCACGGAGGGAGGGCAGACTTTCGCTTGGAGCAGTTCCGGCTTGCACAATTGAATTCAATCCCGGTTCGGCTTAGGCTGCGGCAATCCCTTTTGGTACTTGCCTTGCCGCCGACACAGTTTGTTAACCCAAGAGAATCCGCCATGATCATCGTGCACCATCTCAACAATTCACGTTCGCAACGTGTGCTCTGGCTGCTTGAGGAGCTGGGCCTGCCCTACGAGATCAAGTTTTACCAGCGCGACCCCAAGACCATGCTGGCGCCGCCCTCGTTGCGGGCCGTGCATCCCCTGGGCAAGTCGCCGGTGATTACCGATGGCGATGTCACCGTGGCGGAGTCCGGCGCGATCATCGAATACCTGGTGGAGCGCTATGGCCAGGGCCGCTTTGTCCCGGCGGCAGGCACACCCGAGCGCCTGCGCTACACCTACTGGCTGCACTATGCCGAGGGCTCGATCATGCCCCTGATGGTGATGACCCTGATCTTCAACCAGATTCCCAAGTCACCCATGCCCTTTTTCGTGAAGCCCATCGCCAAGGGCATTTCCGATAAGGTGAAGTCCGCCTTCCTGAACCCGCAGATCAAGATGCACCTGAGCTATCTGGAGGCAGAGCTGGGCAAAAGTGAATGGTTCGCCGGCAATGAATTTACCGCTGCCGATGTCCAGATGAGCTTCCCGCTGGAGGCAGCCACCGCGCGCGCCGGCCTGGACAAGAGCCAGCCCCGGCTGCTGGCCTTTGTGCAGCGCATTCAGGCTCGCCCGGCCTACCAGCGTGCGCTGGAAAAGGGTGGGCCATATTCGGTATTGGGGTGAATCGGAGAGGGTAGCGAAGCAGCCCGTATGCAGCGCGGTGGAATCCGGGGCCAACCTTTACAATAACCCGGATTCCGCGACCCACATGGATATGTCACCGACGGAAGCGGTGTCAGCTTACGCTGCATCCGCGCTACGTAGTGATTTTAAGGCAACAAGCTTAAATCGGCGCCCTGGCTACGCCCATGATCGGTACGGCGGTCATAATCGAGGTCGCGTTGCCGGTACTTTTCCAGTATGCGGTCGAAACTGGCATCGACATTCTGGCTCAGGGCTGCACAGCCCCGGTGCGAGTGCAGGCGACCCAGAGCGTCCTGCAACTCCAGGGCGGCAAGCGTGCCGGACTCCGCATGGCCTTGCTCATGGGTCAGCAGGGCGGCGTAGTAGCGGTTGAAGCTGCTTTCCGTGGCCCAGTCGTAAAAATAATTCTCGTCCAGCCGTGGCAGCGTGTATTTCACCAGCAAGGTAACAGTGGCATCGCCAATACTGCAGATGCCCTGGCGCTCGATACTGTGGAAACTCAGGTGCACACGCCAGTCGGTATAGCCAATAAAATCCCTGCCGGCATTCATTGCCGGGCTCTTGTTTTGCAGCTCGTTGCGTATGTCGTGACGATTGGCAGGGGCTATCGGGTAAAAATCATAGCTGGTGGATATCAGCGGCTCTGCCTGTGCCTGGCAAGCCAGGCACAGCAGCATAAAAGCGGTATAGGTACGCTTTGTCATTGATCTGCAATGTTTATCATGCGCCGGTTTTATTCATTGTAGTCAGGCGGGCAGGCAATACTGACAGTATTTTCCAATACTTCCAGTGTTGCTCATCACAAGGCAGCCAGATGTACAGCGCAGGAAAACAGCGGCGCCGTTCCCGGCGCCGCCATTAATCACAGATTCTCGTAGCGGTTCATGTCAAGAATGCTGGCCTCCACCGGCTCGTGCTCCTGTATCCAGGTGGTGAAATCATGGAACACCGACCAGAAGGCGGGGTTGCTGCGGCGCACGCCCCAGCGCTCGACGATGCCGGTGAAATCCTTCTGGGTTTTCGCGGCCTGCATGGCATCGGTAAAAGCGCCAATATCGGCCGCCGGTATATTGAACGCAAAGTTCGGGTAGCTGCCGAGCACACCGGGGTAAATGGTCAGCGTGTCTTTTTCCGGCTGGTAGCGCAGGTCTTCGGCCAGCATGAAGGCTACGTTGCTATGGGCGCGATTGCGCAGCATCGAGTAAATTTCACGGTGGCCATCGGGCTGGTAAACGCGCAACAGTGTCATTTCCGGTAGCCAGTTGATCACCGGCAGGCCAGCGGCTGGCCGGCTGGCAAGCTGGCTCAGGCTCTGGTCGGCCACACGCATGAACTCCGGGGCATCGGCGCGGGCGCAATACTGGCCGCCATTGCAGCGGTTGATGGGATCCGGGCTGGCATTGATGGCGTTAAAGCGTTGCAGCAGCCGCATCGAAAACTCTTTCTTGGGGTCGGGTGTGTTGTAAACGTCGGCGGCGGGGGTGCTGAAATCATCGGCCTGATAGTCCAGCTTCATCTTCAGCTCGCCGCTGCCCTGGTACCAGTCAGCGATCTGGCGCTTGCGCTCGTCGGGCGGCAGCAGGCGCAGGAAATTCATTTCGGCACCGTTGCGGATCAGGTCAAAATAAAGCCGGGTCTGACCCTGGTGCGACACGCTGCCGAAGACATTGAAGTTGACCACCAGCACATAATAGGTTCGCTCAAACAGCGGGTAGTCCATCATCCACAGGGTTTGCGGCAGCTCCCCGACCAGGCCCTTGCGCACGGCAGCGCTGTCGTAGTGGCGGAAAATCGTAAGCAGGGCATTGTCGTTGTGACCGTCGCCGTTCCATATGTCGGCAAAGCCGGCGCCCTGCGGCTCTGCCGTGGCGTAGGCGGTTTCGCGCTGCTTTTCATAGGCATTGCGCAGGTCACGGTATTTGATCCACTGCGGCGCCATTTCCAGCAGGCTGTCTTTTTCACCCGGCAGGGCCAGCAACGGGTCGCTCTGGGCGCGGAAGCTGGAGTCGGTGATGTAAAGGTCGTGGGCGGGGTCCTGGAACATGGTCCAGAACTGGTCGCGAATCACGTCGGTGGCAATCTGGCCGTGGCAGACCGGCCCGCGAATAAAGGTACGAATGAAATACTCGGCATTGTCGAGCATGAACTGGTAGCGCGCCTGGGCCGGTATCGCGCTGAAGGTGATGAAGGGATTGGACTGCTCCGCGTCGCCATAACCCGGCAGCTGGCTCACGGTCCAGGCATCACCCAGGAATTGTTTACGGGTGCGGGCCAGCTTTTCCGGATTGAGCGCAAAGGTGATGTGGGTTTTGAATACCAGCGTACCTTGCAGCGGGCGCAGGCGATAATAAAACACGCCGCCCGGATCCTGATCGGGGGCGCTGGTGGCGATGACGTCGATTTTTTGTCCGCTGGGCGTGCGCGAGCGCACCAGTTCAAAGAAGTGGCTGTCCTTGATATCGGAAAAATACAGGTGGGCGAGGAACAGATGCTCGTAGAGCCAGCGCCCTACCAGTTGGTTGCGCAGCTCGCGCTGGTTGAGAAAATCTTCCCACTGGCGCATTTGCTGCTGTTCCGCGCTGGTGGCCATGCGCGGCTTTGCGTCAATCGGAGCACCCTGCGCCAGCCAGGCCTTGATGGTGGCGTACTCCTGATCAGTGAGACCACTCACCGCCAGCGGCATGCCCTCACGCGGGTGCTTGTCGGCATATTTTGCAAATTCCTTCACGGTAGCCGGGCAGGTATTTTCCCGTGCCGTGCCCAGGGCAATATCGTCCGGTATTTTGGCATTGGGCTTCAGGTCAGCCTGGCGGCCGAGGTCCAGCATTTGCGCCAGCAGGGCGGCTTGGGCCGTGGCCGAAGAGTCGTCGAGCACGGAATAAAAGCCTTTTTTGCGCCACTCTTCGGTATTTTTGGCGTCGTAAAAAAGCCGGGTAGGTGGCACCGGATGTGTGCGGTTGCCATCGTAGTACAGGGCTTTGGTGGCCCCGCGTGACAAGCCGCTGCTGCTGCCCAGGTTGAGCTGGCAGGGGGCTTCATAGCAGGCGTGGCAGGCCACGCATTTGCCTTCGAAGATGGGCTTGATGCTTTGGGTGTAGGAAATGACGGGGTCTGCCGCCGCCGGCAGGGTGAGCAACAGCAGCAGGGCGGCGATACAGGCGCCGAGAGCGTCGGCAAAACGGGTGTGCAGCAAAGGCATGGAAACAATCCCACAGGAAGCGATGTGCTGATAATAGCAGCAAGCCAGCGGGGACGGTTGTCTTGAAAACGTCCGGGTCATCCTCTGGCGTGGATGGCCCGGACGCAGCAGGCCTACAGTGCTTGCAGGAAGGCCGTCAGGTCGGCTGCCTCCTGCGGGCTCAGGCCCATATTGAAGCGGTGGTCATAAAACTGCACGACCGCCGCCAGATTGGGCGCAAAGCCATTGTGGAAGTAGGGCGGGCGGGCCGCCAGGCCGCGCAGGCCGGGCACCTTGAACTTGCTGATGTCCTGCCATTTGCCGGTTTGCAGCGCATAGCCGGGGTCGCTGGTCTGCACGATGGCGCCCGTGCTGCTGTTCTTTAGCGTGTACAGCGGCAGGTCGGGCGTGCGCAGCACGGCGGCGGCGATGCCGGTGTCCATCAGGCGCGGCACCGAGGCACTGCCGACATTGGGCGTGTCGTGGCAGCCGGAGCAGGTGCCCTGTATTGCCGGCTGTTTGAGCACATCATTGAAGCCATTGACCCCGGTGATGGTGAAAGGCCTGGTATTGAAGATGGCCTCGCCACGGCCTATGGAGGCCTGTGCAGCGCTGATCCCGGCCACGGTGGCGACGGGGGGCAGGCCAGGGCCGGCGGGAGGCGGCGACGCCCAGGCACTGAAGAGCGTAAAGACATTACGATTGAAATGGGCGCCGGTCCGGTAGTCGCCCGTGACCACGTCGTTGATGCCGAAATAATAGGGTGTAGCGGCCAGTGCGGCCGGGCCACCACTGGCGCCGTCGGTACTGAGGCTGCCGACGCCGGTGTCGCTGGCCTGGGCGGTGCTCAATGCCGACTCAAAGCCAACGATGGACTGCTGCTGAGCCGCCGTCAGGCCGGCAGCAAACTGGGCATGGGTCTTGACGGCCGAATTGGCCTGATCCAGCAGGTCGAAATTGATGCTGGCGTAACACTGGGCCGGGTTGCTGTCGAGGATGCAGTCGGCGCCGGTGCTGTCGGCCACGCTGAAGGTTTCGCGCGCGTCCCACATGACCGTGCTCAGGAACTTCAGGTTGGTGGCCGGCAGCGGGCGGCGGAACAGCGACAGCTCCTGCGCGCTGGCAAAGCCATAGGGGTCTTCCACGCTTTGCAGGGTAAATTCCGACACCGTGGGCATGGGCAGGCCCACACGGATCACCGCGCGGCTCAGCAGCATGCTGTAGGCCACCTGTTTCTGGGCCAGGGTGCTGACGCGCTCATTGGGCGAGTTGGCGCCATCCACGAGTTGGAAGATGGGGTCAGTGCCCGCGCTGGCGGTGAAGCGCGCCGCAAGCGCCGCTGGCGTCACCGTCCAGCCCTGTGCTTCCTGATGGCAGCTGCTACAGGAGCGGCCATTGCCGAAGGCCTGGAAAAACGCGTTGCCGTGATTGATGCTGCCGGTGCTGCTGGCGGTCAGCACCGTGCCGGAGCCATCGGCAATGGCTTGCGGTGTTTCCAGCGTGGAGCTGGCCGCTGTTGTCGTGCTGGTGGTGGCCTTCGCGCTGGTACTGACGACGGTTGATGCCGGTGTGCTGCTACTGCTGCTACTGCTACTGCTGCTGGAGCCGCTGCCGCAGGCCGTCAAGGCCAGCGCCGAGGCGGCCACGACGACACAGGGTTTGATCTGCTGCCATTTTATTTTCATGATGGTTTCCCGGTGAAGCCGTGGCTTCGCAATGGTGTCGGGGCAGCTGCTGTTGTCAAAGAGCGCATGCTGCTTACAGGACGTAGCGTGGCCGGGAAATATGCAGGCAAAATGGAGAAATCATGGAGGCAGCTGCCGGTGGTCACGAATAAGGCAGCGTATGTCGGTGCAGGGGAGGGCAGAGCAACTGGCAGGTCTGCGGCGGGCGCCGCAGACCTGAATTTTCTATTCGCTGCTCATGGCGCATTCGGCAGCGGTGGGGTTGACCTTGCAGCGTTCATGCTTGAGCAGGTCGAGCATGCGCTTGTCATAGTAGCCCTCCCAGGTCAGCTTGGCGCGGGCCGTGCGCAGGGTATTGACCAGTTCGGCGCGGTCTGCGTCAGACACTTCTATCCAGGCTTTGGGGTCAATTCCCTGTTCCAGGCCCTGGATTTTCTGGAAGGGCTCGGTCAGGTTGTGGGCGATATAGTCACGGCATTTCTGGCCAAAGCCGGCCGGAAAGCTCTTGCGGTGCATAAGTACCTCTGCAGTCAGCTGCAGGATGGGGAAATGCACCACACCGCCCTTGCTGCCCATGCCCTTGTAGAGCTCAAAAGGTTTGTACAGGATCAGCGGCGCCACCACGATATCGACCACGCCATTATTGAACTTGGGGCCGTAGCTGGTGATGTCGGAGAGCACCGGCTGGGCGCCGATCTGCTCAACCATGCGCGCCTGCACCTTGTCCCAGTCCATCACCGCGATTTTCTTGCCAGCGGCCTTGCCCAGGGTGTTGATGCTGCGGTCGTTCACGAAGGCATAACCGGCGCCCAGCGGGAAAATGCCGGCCACTTCGTAGTCGCCATGCACCAGGTATTTTTGCGCAGCGGGGGCCGCCACCAGATTCAGCACATCCTGCATTTCGGCATAGTTTTCCACCCCGCCCAGGGCATCGATGGTGCTGGCAAAGTTGTTGAATTCGCGGGCGCGCAGGCCGGTGATCACCACCATGTCGCACTGGCCGGTCTTGAAGTCCTCTACGGCCGTCGTTTCGTCGGTATAGGGCTTCACATCCAGCGTCACATTCCAGGCACTGGCCTGCTTCTGATACGACAGGGCTTCGTTATAGGCGCCGCCCTTGTCGCCCTCGGGGTCAAACACACAAAGGCTTTGGGCATGGGCGGTGCCGGTCAGGCCCAGTGCCAGCAGCAGGCAGCTGATGAACCAGGGCGAGTTTACAGGCTTGTTCATAAGAGACGTCCTCAGGGTGGGGCCAGCATCCTGTTGGCGTCTTCCCTGCCCAAGCAGAAGATCGTGCGCTGGCTCTACATTACCCTAGGCTCACAAGTCCCCGCTGACAAGTCGGTCTCTTGCTTATAGGCAGGGAGTATCACTCCTCGTTCTGCGAACATTCCCCGTCGCTGGGGTTGGCCTTGCAGCGCACATGCTTGAGGATGTCCAGCATGCGCTTGTCATAAAACCCCTGGGCGGCCAACTGCACACGCGCGTCGCGCATCAGCTGGTAGTAGGCGTTGCGCTCGTCGGTGGTGATATACATCCAGAGGTGCTCATCCACCTGGCTTTCCAGGCTGTGGATCAGGGCGAAGGCGCGGTCTTCCTGGCCGGCCACGTATTCGCGGCTGCGCTGGCCAAAGTCGGTGGGTAGCTTGCCGCGCCGTGTCAGCAGCTGCATGGTCAGCTGGATCACCGGGCGGCGCACAATGCCGCCCTTGCTGCCCAGCCCCAGATACAGTTCAAAGGGCTTGTACAGGATGATGGGGGCGATGATTACATCGACCGAGCCATTGTTGAACTTGGCGCCGTAGTTGGTGATGTCAGAGGGCACCGGTTGTGCGCCCAACTGCTGCACCAGCACGGTCTGGGTGGTGTCCCAGTCCATCACGGCAATCTTCTTGCCGGCCACCTTGGCCAGGGTATTGATCTTGCGGTCATTCACGAAGGGGTAGCCGGCGCCCAGCGGGAAGATGCCTGCCACCTCGTACTGGCCGCTCACCATGTATTTTTCCAGGTTGGGCGAGTCCATGAGGCTGAGCAGGTCGTGCATTTCGGCGTAGGTTTCGATGGAGCCGGGGGAGTCGATGGTGCCGGTAAAATCATTGAACTGGCGGGCGCGCAGGCCGGTGACGTTGACGACATCGCATTGCCCGGCCTTGAAGTCTTCCACGGCGACGGTTTCGTCGGTGTAGGCATGCAATTCCAGCAGCACCCCCCAGGACTGGGCGGCCACTTCATAGTCCCTGACCATGGCGTAGAACTCACCCTGTTCGCCCAGGGGGTCAAAAACACAGAAGCGCGTGACCGGCGGACCCGCCTGGGCCAGCCCGCTCAGGCTCGCCACCAGCCCCAGCACCAAGGCGCATAGCCGCCTGGACAACACAGCGTGGGAGGGCATAAAAGTCCTTGCTCGAGTGGGGGGCAGGGCGCCCGACAAGGTGAAGGGCGGCATCTGCTCCAGAAGGAGGCGAACCTAAGCCAGAAGCGGCGGCTTGGCAAGGCATTGACAGGCATTCCCGGACGAAAAAGGCAGCCAAGCCGTCACATGTTGGGGGGCAGGGCCTATTCGTCGGTCTGGCTGCACTCGCCGGCAGTGGGGTCGAACTTGCAGCGCACGCGCTTGAGAATGTTCATCATGCGTGCATTATAGAAGCCGTCCCTGGTCAGGTGGATGCGGGCCTCGCGCATGATCTTGTAGAACTCGTCACGCTCGCCCGTGGTGACATACACCCACTGGCGCTCATCGACCTGGTTTTCCTCATTGCGGATCAGGCCGAAAGCGCGGTCGATCTGGGTGGCGACATAGGCGCGACTCTGGTGGCCGAAGTCGGGCGGGAACTTGTCGTGCCGGCAGACCACCTGCATGGTCAGCTCGATCACCGGGCGACGGATGATGCCGCCGGTAGTGCCTATGCCTTTATACAGCTCAAAGGGTCTGTACAACACGATGGGGGCGATCAGCACATCTACCGAACCGTTATTGAACTTGCCGCCATAGTTGGTCAGGTCGGACATGACCGGCTGGGCGCCGACCTGCTGCACCAGCATGGCCTGGGTCTTGTCCCACTCCATGACCGCCACCTTCTTGCCGGCGGCCTTGGCCAGGGTATTGATCCTGCGGTCATGCACGAAGATATAGCCGGCGCCCAGTGGGTAGATGCCGGCGACCTCGTAATTGCCGCTGAGCATGTACTTTTCCAGCTTGTCCGAGGCCATCAGGTTGAGGACTTCATGCAGGTTGGGGTAGTCGATGACGGCACCAGGGGCGTCGATGGTGCCGGTGAACGCGTTGAAGCCAAGCCGGGTACGCAGGCCGGTCATGTTGATCATGTCGCACTGGCCAGCCTTGAAGTCTTCCACAGCCACGGATTCGTCCGTGTAGGGCTTGAGCTCCAGTTCCACACCCCAGCGCTTGGCCTGCAGCTGATAGTCTTTGGCGTTGGCGTAGAAGTCGCCCTGCGCACCCAGCGGATCATAGACGCAATATATCTGGGCGTGGCTCAGGCCAGGGGTCAGGCCGAATGCCAGCAGCACCAGAAGCAGCAGTTGCCAGCGTCGGGGAGATATGCCGAGTATCATCGTGGGGAGCCCTTTTTTAGGTTGGGTGCAGGCTGTCCATGCCTTTCGGCTGCAAGATTATCATGCAACATGCGGGATTTATCAGCCCTCTTGTGTGACGGGCGTGCAAATCTCGCCACTGCAAGACCGGTGACGAGTCGGCGCCGGCCTGCCATACTCCGCCTGTCGCCCGCTGGTCGGGCAGCCCCGGAAAAGACCCATGCTTGACGATATTTTTCGCAACAACCGCCACTGGGCGGAACGCATCAAGGCCGAAGATCCCCAGTTTTTCACGAAGCTTGCCGATCAGCAGGCGCCGCAGTTCCTCTGGATCGGCTGTGCCGACTCGCGCGTGCCGGCCAATGAAATCATGGGCCTGCTGCCGGGTGAGGTGTTCGTTCACCGCAATGTTGCCAATCTGGTAGTGCATACGGATATGAACTGCCTCTCAGTTCTGCAATATGCGGTAGAGGTATTGCAGGTGAAGCATATCCTGGTCACCGGCCACTATGGCTGTGGCGGTGTCCAGGCCGCTTTTGATGGCAGCGAGCGGGGCCTGATCGACAACTGGCTGCGCCATATCAAGGACACCTACCGTCTGTATGAGGAGGAGTTCAAGGGGCTCGATGAGGAGCAGAGCCTGCGCCTGCTGTGTGAGCTGAACGTGCTGGAGCAGACCGCCAATGTCTGCCATACCACCATCGTGCAAAACGCCTGGAAGCGCGGTCAGCCCGTGTCGGTGCATGGCCTGGTCTACAGTATCGAAGACGGCATCCTGCGCGATCTTGGCGTGAACCTGAACCAGCTCAACCAGTTGCCACCCATTTACCGTATGTCGCGCAAGCCCGAGCCTGGCGCGTTCCCGGCAAAGCCGGGCGAGTAAGGGGAGCGGGCGGGGCTGTTGAGGCCGGTGCAAGTTGCAGTATTCGTTACAGAACTCCGGCAATCCGGCACGTTCAGGGGCTTTCTTGCGGCGGCGGCTCGCGCTACCCTAGCCATGCCCGCGCCGTCCGGTTTGCGGTTCCCGGCAGGGCGGCTGGCTATAACAAGAACAGAGAGTGGATCATGCAGAGGCTGAAAGCCCTTGTTCCCGGTGTGCTGGCATTGTTGCTGGCCGCCTGTGACAACCCGCAGTACCTATTGAACCCGGCCAGCAACCCGGCGGTTACCGACGCGCGCCAGCAGGCCGACAATGTCATTGACAGCGTGAACATGGACCCGGTGCGCTTTGGCTCCTACCTGGCACCGGTTCACGGCAAGTATTTCCACCCGGTGTTGCCGATTGATTCGCGTGATGCCCTGATCTATGTCTACCGTCCGCACAGTGTCTGGAATGCCGAGGAGTTGCAGGCTCCCGGCTTCTTTATCAACGGCAAGTTTGTCTATGGCCTGAAGGACGCGGGCTATTTCTGGGTGGAAATTCCCGCTGGCACCTATAACCTGGGTGCCAAGCGCCCTCTGGGTATCATCTATCTCAAATCAATCTTTGACGTCAGCGTCACTGTTGATGGTGGCAAGAGCTACTACTTCCGTTATGACGAGGAAAACCGGGTGCACAAACCCGACAACCACCCGGAGCTGGTAGAGTCGGGGCCACTGTTGCAAATGCCTGACGATCGTGGTCTGCGCCAGATCGAAGGTTCTGTTCTGGAAGAGCCGGGTGTCAGTTTTGCCTACGACAAGCATCCGGACTGGGCGCCTTTTGACCTGTATACCAAGCCGGGCCAGCCGCATCCAAGCCGTATCGAAGAAAACCCCATCCCTGAAGCGTCGGCTGTCTCTGCTGACCTGGGGCATGTGCACCGCGTGTGGTGGAACCCGCTGACCTGGGACTCTTCCTACTAAGGTTTCCGGCATCCGGCAGCGGGCGCACATCAAGCGACCTGCATGCCGGGGCTGCCCTCCATCTCGCCTCCAGCATGATGTCGGCCTCCGGCCACCCCATCTGCAAAATGCAATCACTTAAATTTTTTTTGTCTCTTCTCTTGCGAATTGACTCTCGCTAAACTAGCGACACCAGCAGACGTATGATTTATACGAACGTATATTCCCGCACAGTGTCGTTGTGCGGAAGTGCGGTTGTATCGCCCAGACACTGTGGATGCAGACCAACCAGTCCCTAGAACCGGTGGTATTTGTGCAGTACTTTTTGGCGCGGTTTTTCCGCGTCCTTTGATTGCCGGCACTCGTTTGTTTGACTGTCATAATTTTGCGTCAGAATCGGTTCTGATGACTGCTATGGCGGAAAAGTATGTGGCCAGTATTCAGGGAACACCATGAACAGCAGAGCAAGCAGCAGCAAGGTCAGCCCGCCGGAAGTAGCCCGTATCGCCAGTGAATTGGCGTTGGCATTTGACCAGCTGTGTATCCCCTCCCATGACTATGCACCCGTTCAGGCGACCAGCTTTGCCGGTCTTGATCTGCGGTGGTATAACCGCGTGACAGCAACCCTGAACGGCTTTGGCTATCGGGCCTTGGGCGACATGCAAAAAGATGTTGTTGTCGCTGCCGAATATGCGCCTTGGTTTCTGCGCGTGGTGCTGTCCACCGACGGAACCACCCCGGTGTTGTTGTCTCATATCGTGTTGCGGCACCAACTGCGCCTGCGCAATTTCTTCAAGACCTGGGTCTGGGACAGGGGGCGGCATACCATATTGCTCAGCACCGAGTTCAGTGACGGCAGCTTTTGCGAGACCAGCACGAATCCGCAACTGTATGATGTAGCGCCAGGATTCATGGAGCAGCATTTGCCCGCCACGCTGTCGGTTCACACCGTTGTACTGCGCCACCGGCAATTGATAACACGCTATCTGCGTGACAAACCTGATCTCAAGCCACTGCCTTTGCAGGGCTTGCAGGATGTCATCGCCAGCTTGAACCGGGCACAGGCGCGGAGGGCCGCCGAACGGCGCGCACGGGCCGCCTTTTCCGAAGCCGAACTGTGGCGTCTTGGACACTCGCCTGACCTGGCCACCGCGCTGAGCGCAAAAATGCGGCAGCAGAATGAGCTGGTTGCCAGCAAGCTCACATAATCGCACTTGCTGATTTTTGCCGCGCTGGTTACCTTGAAGGGGGGAGGGCTGCGACGGATTTGATGCAGCAGCAAGCATATGTCTTCAGCATGGGCGGTTATTGAAAGGCAGGGGCGGGTCCTGTTTACACGGCGCAGCGCACGCACCAGCCGCCCTGGGCAGTGGTGCCTGCCGGGTGGCGGCATCCACGTCGGCGAAAGTGCCGCTGCTGCCTGCGTGCGCGAGGTGCACGAGGAGGTAGGCCTGCAGGCCCGCGTCATCCGTCCCCTGCTGACGGAAGATGACCAGCACTTCTTTCTGTGCGAAGCCCAGGATGCCACCATTCTCCTCAAACCCAACGAAGTGCAGGAGTACGCCTGGGTTATACCTTCCCGGCTTCGGGAGTTGGGTGTCATCATGGACTTCCGGCGCCTGCAAAGGGTGCTGCAGGCAACCGTTCTGCCCCCGGCGGGACAAGCGCCGTCGTAAACCCCTGCCATGTCCAGGCTGTTCCCACGGGTAGTGCTGTATGCCGGCTTGAGTGTTTGCCACTTCTGGCTTATGGTCGCGCCAGACTGATTGATGATCCGGGCCAATTGTCCTGATTTTTCAGAGCCTTTTTTATTTGCAATATAGGTGCTGCATGGGCGAGCGTATGAACTGGCAGCAACTCCTGTCCACGCGCCGCTTCAAGGTCAAGGCCGGGCAGATCCAGGCGGCGCACGCCAGCGGCAGCGGCGACAGCGAAGCCGGCCTGCGCACCGACTTCCACATCGACCATGATCGCGTGGTGTTTTCCTCGGCTTTCCGCCGCCTGGGGCGCAAGACCCAGGTGCACCCGCTTGCCGTTAACGATCACACGCATAACCGCCTGACGCACAGCGTGGAGGTGGCCAGCGTTGGCCGCAGCCTGGGCAACCGGGTGGGCGCCATGCTGGCCGCCGGTCGCCTGCTGCCGCCGGGCTTTACCCCCTTTGATATTGGCGCTGTGGTGCAAGTTGCCTGCCTCGCGCACGACATCGGCAACCCGCCCTTTGGCCATACCGGCGAAGACGCCCTGCGCGACTGGTTCCGCCGCCCCGCCCATGCCCACTACCTGCAGGGCCTGTCTGCCGAAGAAAAGCTGGATGTGCAAACCTACGAGGGCAATGCCCATGGCCTGCGCATGGTGGCCTCGCTGGAAATGTACCTGCACGAAGGCGGCATGCGCCTGACTGCCGCCAGCATCGGGGCGCTGGTCAAGTATCCCTGGACGGCCGCCACCGAGCCGGGGCCCAGGAAGAAGGGCAAGTTCAATATCTATCAGGCGGAGCTGCGCTATTTCGAGGCGGTGGCCGACGAGTTGGGCCTGATCCGCAAGGGCTCCCAGCACTGGGCGCGGCACCCCCTGTCTTACCTGATGGAGGCGGCGGATGATATCTGCTACGCCATTCTCGACTTGGAAGACGCCGTGGAGATCGGCATTCTGGCCGTTGGTGACTTTGAAAGCCTGCTGGGGCATCTGGTCGAGCTGGACAAGATCATGGGCATTCGCGATGACCGCCAGCGCTGCGCCGCCCTGCGCGGCATGGTGATAGGCCGCTGTGTGGATGAAGTGGCTGACACCTTTATGCGCCACCATGACGCACTCATGGCCGGCGAGTTTGTGCCCAAGGACCTGATCGCTGTCATGGACCCCGCACTTGGACAGGTATTGCACGATGCCAAGGCCCTGGCCTTTGACCGTGTCTATCGCCATCGCAGCAAGGTAGTCAAGGAGATTGCAGCCTATCCCTGCCTCGCTGCCCTGCTGGATATCCTGATCCCCGACGCCCATGCCTTCTGCACTGAAGGCAAGACCCAGCTCAATACCCGGCAGGCAACTGAACTGGCCTTGCTGGAGCGCCCGCTGGAGGCCGGAGAGAGCCTGTATTCGGCGTACTTGAAGATTCTGGACTATGTTGGCGGCATGACCGACAACTATGCGGCCACGCTGGCGCGTGAGGTTTCTGGCGTGGGTATTCTGGCGGGCTGACGGGCCGCAAAACGCTTTGCCATTTTCAGCATCAATCAACGTAAATTGCCGGCGTATACTCGCTCCATAGCAACAGGAGTGTGCCCATGAATACGCAAACTACGATGCCTGTCCTTTTCCTTGGCCACGGCTCGCCCATGAACGCCATCGAGAACAACGCCTTTCACCAGAGCTGGGCGGCGCTGGGCAAGCGCCTGCCACGGCCCAGGGCCATTCTCGTGGTGTCGGCCCACTGGGAAACGCGGGGCATTTACGTGACGGCCTCCAGGCAGCCGGAAACCATCCACGACTTCTATGGCTTTCCCAAGCCCCTGTTCGACGTGCGCTACCGCGCGCCCGGCAGCCCGGCACTGGCACAGCGGGTCAAGGAATTGATTACCACCCACAAGGTGCATCTCGACGCCGGGCGTGGCCTTGATCACGGTTGCTGGGGCGTGATCGGCCCGATGTATCCCGAGGCTGATATTCCGGTGGTGCAGCTCAGTATCGATACCGCCGAGCCTGGGAGCTACCACTACACCATCGGCAAGCAGTTGGCGCCGCTGCGTGAGGAGGGCGTGCTGATTGTCGGCAGCGGCGATATCGTGCACAACCTTGGCCTGTTCAATTTCCACGCGACCCAGCCTTACCCCTGGGCCGCGCAGTTCCAGACCCTGGCAAACCACTTGATTGCCACTGGCGAGCACCAGCCCCTGCTGGACTACCCACAACTGGGGCAGGCGGCCCGCTTGGCCATTCCCACGCCCGAGCACTATTACCCGTTGCTGTATGCTTTGGCGCTGCAAAGGCCGGATGAGAAGGTGGAGATATTCAATGATACGGTCATGGCGTCCTTGTCCATGACGTCGTTGTTGATTGGCTAGTTGTCGCGGTGCGTCGCCAGGTTTGTTTGAAATCAAAAAGGCCCTTTCGGGCCTTTTTGATTTCACGCCATAAAACCATTCTTCCGCAAAAACAGGTAATAAGCCTCCATGACCGCGACAGGCGCCTCCACCTGCGGGTAGTGGCCGATATTGTCGAGCAGGGTGATTTTCGGGCGCGGCACCAGCTCGCGATAGCGCTCCGTCATGTGCAGGCCGGAAATGGGGTCGGCGGCGCCGTTGATGACTTTCAGTGGCAGGCTGGTGTTGACGATGGCATTGACCCAGCGGCTGCGGTTGATGCGGCGCTGGGGAATGTACTGCAACAGCCTGGGCATGACGGCCTTGCCGTCGTTATGGCTGAACAGGGTCCAGAATGCCTCCAGCATGTCGGGCTCCAGTGGCGTGCTGAACAGCTTGTTCATGGTGGCGGTGAAGCTGGCCTTGCTGATCAGGCGGACGAGGAGGGGCGCCAGTGGCGTCAGCATGAGCCTCTGTATCAGCAGGGGGCGGTGCGTTTCCGGGAACAGGCCGCCGTTGAGAAAGCAGGCTGTTTGCAAGCGGGGGCGGGTGCCGGGCTCGGTCTGGCGGGCGATCAGTTCCTGCGCGACCGTGTCGCCATAGTCATGCGCGAGCACATGGTAGCGGCCGACATTCTGCTCGCGCAGGAAATATTCAGACAGGTCAGCTTGATCGAAGATGTGGTAATCGTAGTCGACGGGCTTGTCGGAAAAGCCGGAGCCTATCATGTCCAGCGCCAGTACGCGGAAGTCGCGGCTCAGGGGCCGCCAGAGCGCCTCCCAGTCCCAGGAGGAGGTGGGAAAGCCGTGAATGAGCAGCAGCACGGGCGCCCTTGGCTCGCCGGCGCTGCGGCAGAAGATGCGGTGACCCTTGTAGTCGAAATACTTGCCGGACTGCTCCCAGTCACTCAGCTTGATCATGTAGGTCCTGCCAGTGCGTGTACTGGCTATTTTTCATTATTGGTATGCAGTGGTTTTCGCCAGGTGCTGTGCGCAGCCTGCCCAAGCCGATACGCCTTTATTTTATATAGTGGAATAATAGACGATATTCCGCGAAACCATCAGCAGCTTGTGCTCTTCGGCGGCATCAGGCCAGCGTTTGCTCGTGCCGGTCGCGCCAGGCCATCAGCTCATCCATGCGCTGGAACAGCAGGTCCAGGCTGGCTTTGCAGTTGCCGGTGTTGCTGGCATCCAGCCCGCTATCGGTGGTCAGGTGTGCCTGGTGCAGGTTGAGCAGCATCTTGATGTCGGTTTCGGCGGCATGGGTAGCGGTGCGCAGGGCCGGTACGCCGCAGTAGCGGGTGGCGCCGTGCAGGTAGTGCACATGGCCGAGCAGGGCCTTCATGTCGTTGCCGCCAAAGGCTGTCGCCAGCTTGTGCTTTTCGGCTTCAAGACTGTTCAGCAGCATATTGAGCATGTCGCGGGCGAGGTCTTCCTTGCCAGCGGCCAGACGCAGGCTTTCGGTCCAGTTCACTATGTCGCCATCGTCCCCGGTATGAGGAGGGGCCACGCTCGTCGGCTGTTTCAGTGCCAGCGGCGCCGCATGGGGGCCACGACGCTTGAAGGCGGTCCACTTGGCCAGGATATGGGCCAGCTGGGTTTCCTGGATGGGCTTGGTCACGTAGTCGTCCATGCCGCTGCGCAGCAGGGCAACGCGCTCGTTCGACATGGCATGGGCGGTGAGGGCAATGATGGGCACGCGCCGGCTGCCCTTTTCGTTTTCGCGAATTTGCTGCGTGGTTTCCAGGCCGTTCATGCCCGGCATCTGGATATCCATGAACACCAGGTCAAAGTGCTGGCGCTGCGCCAGCAGTATGGCCTCGGGGCCATTCGAGGCGGGTACGGCGTCTACTTCCATGTCTTCCAGCAGGGCGCAGACCAGACGCAGGTTGGCGCTGTTGTCGTCGACCGCCATGACACGAATCTTGTGCTCCACCGGCGTCAGGCCAGGCAGGGGAATCTGTTGGGCGTGGGTCCACATGCGTTGCAGCTGGTTTTGCAGCTCGCGCGGGTAGGCGGGCTTGCTCAGCACCGTGACCTGCCGGGTCTGGTATTGCGCCTGCTCCTGGGCCGAGTCAGAGCTGCGGGTGAGCAGCACCAGGGGGCCGTTATAGAGTGATTGCAACTCGCTCACGGTAAAACGTTCGCGGCCGGTTTCCGCGAACAGCGACATGGCGATGATGATGGCGTCAAAGCTTTTGCCGCTGCCGAGGCTCTGGCGCAGGTTGGCGACAGAGTCAGCCGTGTGCGAGCTGGCGCCCCAGGAGTCGAGCACGCTGCACAGCATCTGCCGGCTGGTGGGCTGGGGCTCGGCCACAAGAATGTGGCGGCTTTCCAGGCTGTCGGCAAACACGGGCGCCAGCACGTGCGGGTCCAGTTCGGCCTTGATGGTGAACCAGAAGGTGGAGCCCTCGTTGGGGGTGCTGTCGAAGCTGATCTCGCCGCCCATCTGCTCGGTCAGGTGCTTGGAAATAACCAGCCCCAGCCCGGTGCCGCCAAACTTGCGGGTGGTGGAGGGGTCGCCCTGGCTAAAGGCGCGGAAAAGGTCGTTGCGCGCCGTGTCGCTAAGGCCGATGCCGGTGTCGGTCACGCTGATACGGATGACCACGTGGCTGGGGCTCTGGTCTTCCAGCATGGCGCGCACGGTGATCTCGCCCACATTGGTGAACTTGATGGCGTTGTTCACCAGGTTGGTCAGGATCTGCTTCAGGCGCAGTGGGTCGCCCATGAGGTGGCGGGGCACATCCTCGTAGACAAAGGCCACCTGCTCCAGGTGCTTTTCTTCGGCCAGCGGCGCCAGCATGTTCAGCACTTCGTAGACCACTTCCTCGATGTCGAGCGGGGTGTGGTCCAGCACCAGCTTGCCGGCCTCGATCTTCGAGAGATCGAGCACATCGTTGATGATGGCCAGCAGACTGTCGGAGGACTTTTGTATGGTGCGCACATAGTCCATCTGCCGGGGTGTCATGGGCGACTTCAGCAGCAGCTTGGCAAAGCCCATGATGCCGTTGAGCGGGGTGCGGATTTCATGGCTTATATTGGCCAGGAACTCGGACTTGACCCGGTTGCCTTCCACGGCCTCCTTGCGCGCCAGGGTCAGCTCGATATTCTGTACCTCCATGACCTCCAGGGTTTCACGCAGGTCTTCATTGGCCTGGGTCATGGAAGACTTCAGCTCTTCGGTTTCCTCCGCCAGATGGTCGAGCATGGTGTTGATGGCGGCTTGCAAATGGGCCAGGTCGCCGCTGGCAGCGGTGCCCAGGCGCACGTCGAGGTGGCTGGTGTTGATGCCGCTGATGGCCTCGCTCATGGCGGCAATGGGGCGCAGCCAGCGGCCCACCACAAAACTGATGAAAAAACCGATCAGCAGCAGCCCGAGACCATCGGTGACGATAACGGCGAGCAGGCTTTCGTAGCGGTCGATAATCAGGTCGGACTGTGAAATTTCCAGCACCAGCCAGGCGGCGCCAACGTGGCCGCTGGCGCCGGGTACCGGGCGATAGAGGCGTTGTACGTAAATCATGGATCCGTCGGTTGGTACCCTCGCCAGCGAGGGCGGCAACGGCAGACTGACCTGACTGGCCAGCGGGCGGTGCAGGGGGCCGCTGTGGGCGAGGGTATTGCCGGCCTCGTCCACAATGCTGATGGAGCGCACGTCCTCGTCTTCCAGCGCCGCTACGGCCAGGTTTTGCAGGCTCGCCGGTGTCAGCGTCGGCTGTTGTTGCAGGGTGCCGCGGTATTTGTCGAGCAGCAGGCGGCTGTGCTGGTCCTGCACATCGGCCAGGTCCTGAAAATGGGTCAGCACCACATAGCCGCTCAGGGCCAGTATCAGGGCAAATACGGGCAGCAGGGTGGCCAGCAGCAGCCGCCGTTGCAGACTCCAGGGTTGCATAAACCGTGTACTCGGATTTTGTTATTGGCCCTAAGTTACCCTGCCGCGCTCCTTGCCGCCAGTGGGGCGGTGGCTGTTGCAATTTGCACAGCAGCAAACAGCCTTGACCCGCTTGCAGCAGGAAGTTTGGTATCAAGCGACTTTCTCTCTACAATTGCCGCTCTTGTTGAGGTGAGACGCATGGAATTTCCTACCATCGCCGATTTTGTCGGCAACACCCCCCTGGTGCGCCTGCAACGCCTGCCGGGCGCCAGCAGCAATACCATCCTGGTCAAGCTGGAGGGTAATAACCCCGCCGGTTCGGTCAAGGACCGGCCCGCGCTCTCCATGATCCAGCACGCCGCTGCGCGCGGCCAGATCAGGCCCGGCGACACCCTGATAGAAGCCACCAGCGGCAATACGGGTATCGCCCTCGCCATGGCAGCAGCCATCATGGGTTACAAGATGATCCTGATCATGCCCGCCAACCAGAGCCAGGAACGCAAGGACGCCATGACCGCCTATGGCGCCGAGCTGATCTCGGTCAGCCAGAAAGATGGTATGGAAGGCGCGCGCGACCTCGCCATGAAGATGCAGGCCGAAGGCAGGGGCGTGGTGCTCAATCAGTTTGGCAATCCAGACAACCCGCTGGCGCACTACGAAACCACCGGCCCGGAAATCTGGCGCGACACCGGGGGCAGGATTACCCACTTCGTCAGCTCCATGGGCACCACCGGTACCATCATGGGCTGCTCGCGCTACCTGAAGGAGCAGAATCCTGCCGTGCAGATTGTCGGCCTGCAGCCCACCGACGGCTCCCAGATCGCTGGTATCCGGCGCTGGCCCGAAGCCTACCTGCCCACCATTTTCGAGCGCAGTCGGGTCGATGTGGTCATGGATATCCTCCAGCGCGATGCCGAAATCACCACCCGCCGGCTGGCCCGCGAAGAAGGCATTTTCTGTGGCGTATCCTCCGGGGGCGCGGTGTGGGCGGCGTTGGAGTTGTCGAAGACGCTGGAAAATGCCGTGATCGTGGCGATCATTTGTGATCGCGGCGACCGGTATTTGTCCACAGGGCTTTATGCGGTGAATGACCCGGTATAGCGTGATCGGGCCAAAGAATAAATATCAGGACTGTCGCATGAATACTTTTGTCTTTGACATAGAAACCGTTCCCGATATTGAAGGTGGCAAGCGCCTGTTCGGCTTGCAAGGGCTTAACGACGACGACGCGGCTCACGCCATGTTCCAGCTGCGCCGGCAGGAAACCGGGGGCTCTGATTTTTTGCGCCATCACCTGCAACGCATTGTCTGCATATCGGCTGTGCTGCGTACCCGCGAGGGCTTCAAGGTGTGGTCGCTGGGCGATGAAAAGTCGGACGAAAAAGAAATCATCACGCGCTTTTTTGCCGGTATAGAGCGCTATATGCCAACCCTGGTGTCCTGGAATGGCGGCGGCTTCGACCTCCCTGTGCTGCACTACCGCTCGCTTCTGCATGGCATCAGCGCGCCCAAGTACTGGGACCTGGGCGAGGACGACCGCGATTTCAAATACAATAATTACATCAGCCGCTACCACCTGCGCCACACCGACCTCATGGACCTGCTCTCCATGTACCAGCCCCGCGCCGCGCAGCCGCTGGACCAGATTGCCGCGCTGCTGGGCTTCCCCGGCAAGATGGGCATGAGCGGCGCCAAGGTCTGGGACGCTTTTCAGGCCGGCGATATTGCCGGTATCCGCAACTACTGCGAAACCGATGTGCTCAATACCTGGCTGGTCTATCTGCGCTTCCAGCTGATGCGCGGGCAACTGTTGCCTGCGGCGCACGATGAAGAAGTGGCGCTGGTGCGGGCAACCTTGCAAAAGGAGGCCCGGCCGCATTTTCTGGAGTTTCTGGCAGCCTGGGATGCCAATGCCGGTAAATAGCGACTGACCCGAAGGCTGCCGGCTATCTGACGGCTTCCCCGCTCGTGGGCACTCCCGTATTCCAGGCCTATAATTCCTCTCAAGCCCCTCCATTCCGGACTGATACCCGCGCCACCCGGCGCAGGGTCAGTGACGCTATAACCGCAAGGGGCTGGCAGTTGTCCGGCCATGGCCGGCATTTCGTTCAGGGAGACCGCAACAATGGGAAAGCCAACTACGGGTGAGTTGCAGACAGCCATCAAGGCTGCCGTGGTGATGCGGGAGTCGGGCAATGACCCGGACTTTGTCGCCAAGTCGCTGCTCAGTCTCAACTACCGCATGGAGAAGATGGAAAAGGTGCTGATGGCGGCCAAGCGCTACCTGCATGCCGGGCAGAGCATGAGCGAGCACCGGGCGCTGGCGCTGGCCATCCAGACGGCGGAAAAGGCCGAGCATATCCCGGCAGACGACAAGTCCATCCCCACGCTCATGCAGCATTGACGGGGTGCGGTGCCATTCTCCCGGTCCGCTGTCAGGGCTGGGCGGCTTGTGACACCCTGCAATCGACACCCTGTCAGCGTTCCCGCAAATCCGGCATAATCCGCGCCCTTGCCGCCGACGCCCGTCGGCGGGCCCGCTACCCCTTGCGCCGGTCTTCCATGAGCAAACATCACCGCCAGAAAGTTCGTACCCAGCCCCCCTTTGATCTGGCCGTGGAGTCCATGGGCCATGATGGCCGTGGCATCGCCCACCGTGATGGCAAGATCGTCTTTGTGGACGGCGGCCTGCCCGGCGAGAAAGTGCGCGCCGAGCTGACCTTCAGCCACAAGCGCTACGACGAGGCCAAGGTGCTTGAAGTGTTCGAGGCCTCGCCCGACCGGGTGACGCCCCCCTGCGCGCACTATGGCGTGTGTGGTGGCTGTTCCATGCAGCATATGGCGCCGGCGGCACAGATTGCCTACAAACAGGGCGTGCTGGCCGAGCAGCTGCGGCACTTTGGCGGAGTGGAGCCGGAAGCCTGGCTGCCGCCGCTCACCGACCCTGAAACGGCCTACCGGCGCAAGGCGCGCCTGGGCGTCAAATATGTGCTGAAAAAGTCCAGCCTGCTGGTGGGCTTTCGCGAGAAAAAGGCGAGCTTCCTGGCCGACATCGAACGCTGTGAGGTGCTGGACAGCCGCATCGGGGGCAGTATAACCGCGCTGCGCGAGCTGATCGCCGGCCTTGAGATGTTTGACCACATCCCCCAGATTGAAGTTGCAGCCGGCGACGACGACGTTGCCCTGGTGTTCCGCCACATGGTGGATTTACCGGCAGCCGATGTTGCCAAACTCAGCAGCTTCTGTGCAGAACGCAGCTGGCAGCTGTACCTGCAGCCAGGCGGTAACGACAGCGTGCACCGCGGCTGGCCCATGCCGGACGGTGAGGCTGAAGACCGCCTGCACTATGCACTGCCGGCCTTTGACCTGAAGCTGCGCTTTCACCCTATGGACTTCACCCAGGTGAATGCCGGCATCAACCGCCGCATGGTCAGCCTGGCACTGGATTTGCTCAATCCCGGCAAGGAAGACCGGGTGCTGGACCTGTTTTGTGGCCTCGGCAACTTTACCTTGCCGCTGGCCACGCGGGCGCAGTCGGTAGTGGGGGTGGAGGGTGTGGACAGCATGGTGCAGCGGGGCTATGAGAATGCCCGCCACAATGGCCTTGGCAATGTCGACTTTTACGCCCAGGATCTGACCCAGGATTTCAGTGCCCAGCCTTGGGCCAAGGCCGGTTTTGACCTGGTACTGATCGACCCGCCGCGTACCGGGGCGTTGGAGGTGGTGCGTTACCTGCCTCGTTTTGGGGCGCGTCGCATTGTCTATGTGTCGTGTAAACCCGACACCCTGGCGCGTGATGCGGGCGAACTCGCCAAAGCAGGCTATAAGTTGAAGAGGGCGGGGGTGATGGACATGTTTACCCATACCGCTCATGTTGAATCGATTGCCATGTTCGAGAAGGTTTAGGAGCCTCTGAAAAGGTCTGAGGCTCCCCGGCAGAGAAATGTGCCGGTGCCAATCAATGCTGTAAGCGATTGATTGGCTGTGAGAGTCCGCCTGATCCTCAGGATGAATCCATCAGTGCCACCAAAGTCCCCCTGGTGCCCGGTAGCCGCCTTGCAGCAGCCATGATCCGGACCAAATACAAAAGGACTGCATCATGGTCAAGGTTCGCGAAGATTATCCGCACAAGACGGATGGCAGTGTCGATATTACTGCCTGGCTGGCCCGTATCGAGGCCAAGGTGGAGCTGCGTGCGCCCGCCGAGTTGAGGCGGGCCTGCGAGTTTGCCGAGATGGTGGACCGCGAGAATACGGCCACCGAAAACGTCTGGTCGGTGCGTAGCTCGGCCTTTCTCACCGGCCTCGCCATGGCCGACATCCTGGCTGACCTGAAGCTGGATCAGGAGTCGCTGATCGCCGCCGTGCTCTACCGTCTGGTGCGTGAAGGCAAGACCACTCAGCTCGATATCGAAAAGCAGTTTGGCCGCGACATCGCCCTGCTGATCGAGGGCGTGCTGCGCATGGCCGCCATCAGTCAGGTGATCAATCCCAACAAGCGCGTGCAGCTCGGCAATAACCAGCAGCAGATCGACAATATCCGCAAGATGCTGGTAGCCATGATCGACGATGTGCGCGTGGCGCTCATCAAGCTCGCCGAACGTACCTTCGCCATTCGTGAACTGAAAGACGCGAAGGAAGAGCGCAAGCAGCGCGTGGCGCGCGAAATTTTCGACATTTATGCGCCACTGGCACATCGCCTTGGCATTGGCCATATCAAGTGGGAGCTGGAAGACCTTTCCTTTCGCTATCTTGAACCCGAGGCTTACAAGCACATTGCCCAGTTGCTGGATGAGCGCCGGATAGACCGCGACGAATATATCCACAACGTCATCACGGCGCTGAAGGAAAAACTCGGGCGCATGGGCATACAGGCCGATGTTACCGGCCGCGCCAAGCATATTTATTCCATCTGGCGCAAAATGCAGCGCAAGAAGATTTCCTTCAACGAAGTCTACGACGTGCGCGCCGTGCGCGTGCTGCTGCCCGAGCAACGCGACTGCTATGCCGCGCTGGGTGTGGTGCACAGCCTGTGGAAACATATTCCGCGCGAGTTCGACGACTACATCAATAATCCCAAGGAAAACGGTTACCGCTCGCTGCATACCGCCGTGATCGGCCCCGCCGGCAAGCCGCTGGAAGTGCAGATTCGCACCTTCGACATGCACGAAGAGGCGGAGCTTGGCGTGTGCGCGCACTGGCACTACAAGGAAGGCACCAAGGGCGGCAAGAAGACGGGCGGCTACGAGGGCAAGATTGCCTGGCTGCGCCAGGTGCTGGAGTGGCAGGAAGACATGGGCGAGCAGCAGCTCGACCAGCTCGCCGACCAGTTCAGCGACGCCTTCAAGGACGAGCGCATTTATGTGTTCACCCGCGACGGCCACGTAGTGGACATGCAGTCCGGCGCCACGCCGCTGGACTTTGCCTACCATATCCACACCCAGGTCGGGCATGGCTGTCGTGGCGCCAAGGTCAATGGCCGTATTGTGCCGCTGAGCTATCGCCTGCAAACCGGCGAGCAGGTCGACATCATGTTGCAGCGCGGCGGTTCGCCCAGCCGCGACTGGATGAACCCTTCGCTCGGCTACCTCACCAGCTCGCGCGCGCTCGCCAAGGTGCGGCACTGGTTCAAGGAGCAGGACCGCGAAAAGAACCTGGCCGAGGGCCGCGAGATTCTGGAGCGCGAGCTGTCACGCCTGGCGCTGTCGCTGAGCCGTATCAATCTCGATCAGTACGCCAGCCGCGTCAATGTCAGGACGGGCGAAGATGTGCTGGTGGGCATAGGCGCGGGCGATATTCGCATCAACCAGCTCATCAACCTGATCGCGGAAAAGGTCGAGGTCGGGAATTCGCAGGAAGAGTTGCAACTGCCCAGTGTGGTCACGCGCCCACGCATGCGCAAGCCGGGTTCCGAGGTGGTCATCGAGGGTGTCGGCAACCTGCTTACGCACATGGCGCGTTGCTGCAATCCGCTGCCGGGCGAGCCGATTATCGGCTATGTCACCCAGAGCCGGGGCGTCAGCGTGCATTCGCGCGGTTGCCCGGAGCTGATGCGCCTGCAACAGGATGACCCTGAACGTATTATTGACGTGCAGTGGAACGAGCAGGAATCCTCGGTCTACCCCGTCGATATTTTCATTCGCGCCTGGGACCGCACGGGCCTGCTGCGTGACATTACCGGCGTGCTCGCCAACGAGCATGTCAACGTCACCGGCGTGCAGACGCAGTCCGACAAGAGCGACGGCACGGCCACCATGCAGATTACGGTGGAAGTGCCCAGCCTGACCCAGCTCGGCCGTGTGCTGACCAAGATCGAGCAGCAGCCGAATGTGATCGAGGCGCGCAGGACAGTGCGGTAGTGGCCTTGCGGCATTTTGAGTAACAAAATCCAGTTGGCTGTACCGTACTTTTGTCCCCTCAGGTGTGCGTGAATAAAAATAAAGAGGTAGTTCGAACGGGTAGGGTGCGCTGTGCGCACGCGTACGTGGGCCAAACGCCACACCGGCTCAACAACACCCCTGCCCGCGTGCGCACAGCGCACCCTACGGCTCCAGGCGAGCAGTATTGCATCAGGTGTTTGCCTCTGGTTCAGTGCGCCAGACTGGCGCCCGGCGGTTTTTGCTGACGGGGCTCTATAATCACCGTCGCCGTCATCCCCGCTGCCAGCTCCACGTCCTGCGGCACCTCGTCCAGCTGAATGCGCACTGGAATACGCTGCGCCAGCCGCACCCAGCTGAAGGTGGGGTTGACGTCGGCCAGCAGTTCGCGCCCGGTGGCATTGTCGCGGTCGGTAATGCCGTGCGAAATGCTGTCGACATGCCCGCGCAACTCTGTGCCACCCGCCATCAGGCGCACGATGGCGGGGTCGCCCACATACACCAGCGGCAGCTTGGTTTCCTCGAAATAGCCATAAACCCAGAATGAATGACTGTCGACCACGGCGAGTACCGGCTTGCCCGTGCTGGCATAGTCGCCGGGATGAATATCGAGGTTGGTAATGTAGCCATCGACCGGCGCGCGGATTTCCGTGCGCGCGAGATTGAGCTTTGCCGTGTCGCGGGCGCTGAGGGCCTCCTGATATTGTGCCGCCGCCGCCAGCGCCTGCGCGGTGGTATTGCTCAGGTTTTCTTCGGAGATCACTACGCCGCCGAGATCGGCACGGCGGGCCACATCGTCACGCTTGCTGCTTAATTCCACCTTGCGGGCAGCGACGATGGCATCGGCCTGCGCCAGCGCCAGACGGTAGCGCTCGTGGTCGATGCTGAACAGCAGGTCGCCCTTGTGCACGCTCTGGTTGTCTTTTACCGCCACCGTGGTGACGATGCCGGATACGTCCGGGGCAATGGTGACGACATCGGCCTTGACGCGGCCGTCGCGCGTCCAGGGCGAGTGCATATAGCGCTGCCACAAGTCGTTGCCAAGCCAGATGGCGGCGGCAAACACCAGCAGGGTAATGGCAAAACGCAGTAAACCTTGGCCATTCATGAAACAGTCTCCAGCGGGTGCCTGCCGGCACCCTTAGCTCTCAGCGATACAGGTACAGGCCCGCCGCCGCATACAAGCCAATAAACGTGCACAGGCGGAACAGGGATGGGTGCCACACCAGGCGATAAAAGCCGATGCGCGCCAGCACACTGTCCAGACTCCAGTGCACGGCGGCGGTAGCGGCCAGCAGCGGCAACAGGGTCGGCATATAGACACCAAAAATGGCAATTTCACGCGGCATGTTTTTCCTCCGGCCCGCTCGATGTCGCCAGGCCGCGAAAGGCCAGGTACCAGTCGTCATCTTCCACCACCGCATGAATGCGGCGCAGGCAGCGTTGCAGGCGCTCCACGGTGTCACGCTCGCTGCCACGCAAGGCCTGGTAGCGCAGTGCGGCCTGCAGATCCTGCGTCAGACTGGTGTTGCTGGCGAGCGCGGTGGCGCGATTTTCTGCCGATATTTTATTGAAACCACGCATCAGGCTGCGCAATGTCTGGCGCACGGCGGGTTTCAGCACAGCCGGCAGCGGCATCGCAGCGGTACGGCGAAAATCAATAATGGCATCGCCCAACTCCAGCACCGAGAGGGCGCACATCAGCAGCAGATTGCGATCGGCCTCCGGCAGGTTGCCGAGCTGGCGCATGAGGTCGCGGATGCGGCCATCAAAGGCATGGGGCAGGCGCTGCAAGGGCTCCTGGCAGGCGCGCACCAGTTCCTGCCGCATCTTGCCGGCAAAGGCACGCTGCACTGCTCGTGGATCGTGGTGGGTCAACAGCGAGAAAGCAATACCGGCCACACCGATGCCCAGCAACTGCGACAGGCCGTCGTTGATGAACGAGGGCACATCGAAATGCATGATGTTTTCCGGCCCCACGGCGCCCGTAATCATGAGATTGAAACCCGCGCCGATACCCGCCAATTGCGGTTTGGTCAGCATCCAGCCGCCGACCATGAGGAAGGGCAGCATGCCCATGCAAAGCAGCAGAAAACCATCCATGTGCACCAGGATGTGAAAGGCGCAAAAATAGGCTGCCACCATCCCCACGCCAAAACCCAGGGCCATGTTTTTCACCGAGCGTATCGGCGTGGGCGAGGAGGCAAACAGCGCGCAGCCCACGCAGGCGATGGTGGCGGCGCCGGCGCCATTGGGCCAGGCGGTAAATATCCAGAAGCCCGTTACCACCAGCATGGCGCCGACGGCGCGCAGCCCGGTCACGGCGGCCTCGGCCCAGTGTGAGTGCAGCACAAAGTCAGGCGCGGGGCGCTCGGCCTTGCCACGTGCGGTGGCCAGCGCCGCGTAGCTGGCGGTAAAAAGATGCAGCTCGCTGAGCAATTGCTCCAGCAATTCGGCGGTGCAGTCAAAGTCCAGCAATTCCTCCGGTGTGACCAGAATGGCGAGGTGCTGGTGCGCGGCGTGAACATCGTGCCGCAACTGGTGACGGTAGGCCGACAGCTGTGCCGCCACGTCCACGGCCTCGGCGGCCATGGCCGGTGCACGGCCTTCATGCAAAAGCTGCGGGCCCAGCGCATCCACCAGCGGGCGCAATGCCGCCAGGCTCTGTGTGCGGCCTTGCCGGCGCAGCCGCCGCGCCAGTTGCTGCAGGGCATGCAGGGTGGTGGACACGGCCATGAAATCGGTATTGAAGAGACGCAGGCGATCGGTACGCACGCGCGAGTCGGGGTCTTCAAACAAGGTGGAGGCGCGCAGCGATTCCAGCACCAGCACATTGTTCACGAATTTAAGCTGGTCGGCCGGTGTCACCGTGCGTTCCAGCGGCGCCGCCACTGCATGTTGCAGGAATTCCACGAACTGGCGGTACTGGCCGCGCACCAGCAGCAGCAATTGCGGCGACAGGCGTTGCGGGAAAAAGGCGTCGCTGATAACGGCAGTGCAAAGAATACCCAGCAGGATCTCCGACACGCGCGATTGCGCAATCTGGAAAATGGCCTCGGGGTGCAGCACGCCAGGAAAACCGATGATACAGGCGGTATAGCCCGCCAGCACAAAGGCATAGGCCTGGAAATCTCGAAACCAGGCGGCGCCCATCACGCACAGGCCAATCCAGATGGTCATGGCCAGCAGGAAAAGTTCCTGGTATTGCGCGAACAGCGCCAGCAGCACCAGGGTAACGGCGAGGCCAGCGAGCGTGCCGACGATGCGGTAAAAACTCTTGGCCAGCATCAGCCCGCTTTGCGGTTGCGCCACGATAAATACGGTGGTCATGGCGGTCTTGGGCTGATCGAAACCGAGGCGAAAGGCCACCCACAGCGCGAGGAAACTGGCAGCGATCGTCTTGAACACGAAAATCCAGGCCAGCCCGTCCTGACGTGCCCAGTTACGCAGTGCATCGGCCAGATTGAACCGCAGGGCGGTGGGGCTGCTCATGGCTCGGCGTCCGCCGTGATATTCATATTGGCCAGCTGCTTGCGCAGCAGACGCAGGAACTCTTTCAATTCTGCCGGGCTGAAGCCTTTATACAACTGTTCCGCTGAAGCCCACATTTCCGGCTGCAAGGTTTCAACCATACGATGGCCCGCCGGGGTCAAGCGCACGATGATCTTGCGCCGGTCTTCGGCGCTGTGCTGGCGCTCCACCAGGCCGGCCTGCTGCAGCTCGTCACAGATGCGTGTGATATTGGTACGCCGCTCGCCCGTGGCCTCGCTCAGCTCGGAAGGTGAAATGGCAAAGTCCGGCGAGCCATAGAGCATCATCAAGGTATGGTAACTGGAATAATTCAGCCCGTAGGGTTTCAGCCGGCGACCGCTGGACTGCTCCATATAGCGCTGGATATGCGCCACCAGCCGCACCAGCCGGATGCGCTCCTCAGGGTAGCCAGGCAGGCGCAGGCTGGTGGCGACAATGCAGTTGTCGGTGCGGCTGAAGCTATCCTTTTGCGGCTCGCTCATGGCTGGCCGCCTTCGGCATATGCCGGCTGGCTGCGCAGGTCGGCGCTGCCGCCGACGGCCTGGACCAGGGTAATGCGGGCATCAAGCTGGCGTGCCTGTACTGCCAGCAGTTGCTGTTGCTGTATGAATAGCCCGATTTCGGCCTCCAGGACGTGGCTGTGGTCGGTCAGCCCGGCGCGCAAGCCTGCCTCAGCCAGATTACAGGTCTGCTGCGCCAGCGCCACGGCAGCCTCACGGTCCTTTGCTTCATTCGCCAGCGCCTTCAGGCCTGCTACTTCATCGGCGACCTCCTGCACGGCCTTGATGACACCGTCGTCATAGCTGGCGATGGCGGCGTCGTAGTCGGCCCCACGGCTGTCCAGCCCGGCCTTGAGCCGGCCACGGTTGAAGATGGGCAGGGAAATAGCCGGCGTGACGCCATTGGCCTCGGCCGAGTCGGTAATAAAGTGCCGGAAACCCAGGGCCTGGAAACCGGCAAAGGCGGTGATGTCGATATCCGGGTAATAACGGGTACGGGCGATGTCGATGGCGCGTGCCGCTGCCTCTACGCGCCAGCGCCCGGCGATGATGTCAGGGCGCCGCCCTATCCAGCGCGCCGGAATGGTGGCCGGCTGCGACAAGGTCTGGTCCAGCTTCAGGGCAGGGCGGCCCAGCTGCTCGCCCGCGCCGGGCCCCTGGCCGGTGAGGGCGGCCAGCTGGTTTTGCAGCAGCACGATGTGGCCCTGCACGGCATCAAGCTGGGCCTGGGTAGCGGGTGGCGCGCCGGCAGCCTGCGCCACCTCAAGCTGGGTGCCCAGCCCTGCCTTCAGGCGGCGACGGCTCAGGTCTACCAGCCGCGTCTGGTGAGCCAGGGTGTCTTGCAGGAGGTCGGTCTGCCGGTATTGCAGACTGAGCTGTACCCAGGCATGGGCAATGGCGCTGACCAGCACGCGCCGGGCCTCGTCGAGGTCGGCCTGCCGGGCATGGGCATCATCAAGCGCTGCCGTCAGGCTGAGCTTGCGCTGGCCCCACAGGTCCAGCTCATAGCGCGCGCTGGCCGTGGCGGCGTTGTCCCAGTAAATGCCGCCGCCGAGGGGGGGCGGGAAAATGTCTTCAGCGCTGAAGCGCTCACGGGTGGCGCTGGCGCTGAGCTGGCCACCCAGCCCGTCGGCGGTGCGCGCCGCCCCGGCGGTCGCCAGAGCCTGGTCCAGCCTGGCCTGTGCCAGGGCCAGTGAAGGGGTGCCGGCCAAGGCCTGCTCAATGAGGTGATTCAGCTGGGGATCGTTAAACGCCTGCCACCATTGCCGGCCAGGCCATTCGGCACCCGCGCCGGTGGCCGCCTGATCGAAGCTGGTTCCCAAGGCCAGTTGGCTGGTCTGCAAGGGTTGCACCAGCGGTTTTGCTGCCGGTGGCGCAAGGCTGCATGAGGCCAGCAGCAGTGCCATGCCTGTCATGATCAGGCGCAACGCTGGCCGGAGCGAAAGGGGTGCTGTACTATTATCTGTAAATGGATAGTTCATAAATGAACTATAGTGCTTTGAAAGAGAGCTGTAAATGCTTTTGCAGGATATCTGTAAGGGCACGAGCGCCTGCGCACCAGTATAGATGCAAGCGGCAAATTGGGTGGTGCTTGGCCTGTACTCGGCGGCTGGCATACACTCAGCCTTCCTTGCCGCCATCCGGTCATCATGAGGACTGCCTTGTTCACGTTCAAAACACTATTCCTGACCCTGTGGATGCTGCTGCTGGCCACTGCAGCGGTGGCTGATGAAAACTACGCAACGGCAGCGGACATCAAGCCTGGCCGCTTCCAGATTTACCTGCAGTCAAACGAGATGCTGGCCAACCTGAATCAGGTGGGCCGCTTCTGGGACAAGCTGCTGGGTTTGCAGCAGGCCTGTCAGGAGCAATACGCGATCAAGCCGGTCAACCTCATCATACTGGCGCCAGTGGTGTTTCCGGACGCCGCGCAATACCCCACGGCGGGCATCTGGCGGGTGCAGTTCGAGTACAACCGCTGCAAGGACTTGAAGACTTATAACGCCATCTTCACAGCCAAGGACGGCGGCACACCCGAGCTGTTGCCGGCCATACCGGGTTATAGCGATGCCTCGCCGGCGCTGGCCCTGGACGCCATGAGGGCGGTCACGCCCCAGGTGCAGGCCCAGTTGGGCAAGGCCGGGGCCAAAGACTGCAAACAGATTTACCCTTTTGACGCACGCATGACACCCACCGCCGTTGCCAGGCCCCGCGATCAAAGCTGGCAGGAAAAGTGGACCTTCCAGGGCTGCGGCAAGCAGGTGGTTTTCCTCATGACTTTCAATCCCCAGGCCCCCGACGGCAATTTCTTTTCGGGCACCCCCCTGCACTGACGCGGCGGTTTCCCCGGGTGGAGATGGATCATCACATCGGCCCAACCTTTGTCCTGCCTTTGGCTACACTGAGGTTGTCAGCGTTCGTCAGGCTCTGACGACATGGAAAACATTATCGTAGCGCCTAGGGTCTGTTGACGTTTCATTGATCGTGGCGCCGGAGACTGTAAAGCCCTCCCCCAAAGGGGACTTACGCAGCACAAGGAATGAGAAGCGCGGTGTACTTGTTGTACACAAGCGACGAAAGACGCCGCAATGGGGCTTTACAGTCCCGTCCCGAAGGGTTGCTGGTCAAAATCGCGCCATACCGCGTTTCTCCCTCCTCGT
>Ga0302187_10000117_pt1 | contig 75058 bp, 46 predicted proteins | sample II_Bog_E1_3_FD_202120 | JGI IMG/M metagenome (GOLD analysis project Ga0302187, IMG submission 202120) | Peat permafrost microbial communities from Stordalen Mire near Abisko, Sweden - II_Bog_E1_3 | ecosystem: Environmental > Terrestrial > Soil > Wetlands > Peat | place: Sweden: Abisko...
CGCCGTGTCTTGCGCCGTTTGTTGTCATATTCGGCTTCGGCAAACGTGATCTGGTCCATGGCTGACTCCTCAGCGGTATTTTTTATGAATTATGCCAGATTGGAGGGGTTATTCAGAGTGTCCCTAGGAATTGAGGCTCCCGAGGGAGTTTGCAGCGGCATGCACATACGGGAAAGCCGCTGAAACCCATGTGTGGTGCGGCCTCGACAGACTATATTGTCAGGTCGTTTCTTGAAGACGCTAGTTTTCGAGCATCCGACCGACTTTACTTGCATTTGTCCGAAATTAGGACTGCTATATAATCAATGGCTTAGCGAACGTCATCCCGACAGACTTAATTGTTTGCGATCACTGCCAGAGGAAAACAGGATGTGTCCTTCATTGTGAGATCTGCGGATGCTGCGCCAGATGGTCCCGGGTAGCGGCGCGGGCCCGCGCGAGATCATCCGGCGTCATTCTGGCGGCTGCCATCTGCGGCGTCGCGGCGGGGTCCGTCGGTATGCCACCGGCGGAGGCCAAGATCAGGTACATGTAAGCCTGCACATTGTCCTGTGGTACACCCATGCCAGAGAAATACAGCCGTCCCAGATGAAGATCGCCGCGCGCTGCCCTGATCGGCCGCCTTGCGATACCAGTCGGCTGCCTGGGCATCGTCTTGAGCCACTCCTTTACCGGCCTCGTACTGTGTGCCGAGAAAAACCTGGGCTTGCGGCAGGCCACCGTCAGCTGCGCGTTGCGCCCAACTGACGGCATTGCTGTCGCTTTGTGGCACACCCTTGCCGAGGCTGTATAGCGTGGCCATCACCATCTGGTTGATCATGCGGCCTTGCCCGGCCGCCTTGAGATACCACGCTGCTGCCTGGGCATCATCTTGCGCGACACCTTCGCCACACGCATAGAGTCCGGCAAGGTTTTCCTGCGCCACGGCATCACCAGCCTCCGCCGCCTTGCGATACCAGGTCGCCGCCTGCACGTAGTCACGACTAACGCCACCGCCGCGTTGGTAGAGCGAGCCTATATTGTTCGCAGCCACAGTATTGCCTTGCGCAGCCGCCTTGCTCCACCAGGCAATGGCCTGCGCATAGTCAAGGCGTGTTCTCTGTCCGCCGGCAAGCATCACGGCCAGATTGGTTTCCGCCTCGGCCATACCCTGCGCGGCGGCCTTGCCGAACCAGATCAGCGCCTGGGTATTGTCTTTACTTCACACCCAGGCCCTGCACATACATGAGGCCCAGCAGGCTCTCCGCCATTGCATTGCCCTGCGCCGCCAGCGGACTCAGGCCGTCGTAGGCGCTTGCATAATCATGGTTTCTGAATGCCGCCAGCGCCTCATCCAGCGTGGCAGCGTGGGCGCTGGCAGCCGCCAGGGCCGCCAGGGCCGCCAGCAGGAAAATAGTCGTTCTCATGAAGTCCTTCTATGTTTCGGGCGCTGATCACGTGCACTGTCATTCTCACACCAGCCCCCAGCGGCACATTTTGCGGCGGGGGAGGGCGACTTGTACAAGGTCGTGGCAGGCCGCATTCCTATAGTTAAAATGTTTGCCCGGCCCCCGGTGGCAATCATAAATGGCTTGCGTGGGGTCTGGATGGTCACTTTCGGACAGAGTGCCCGGCATTTACACGCAGACTGTGTGGTCATTGCCCGCAGGGGCTTGACGTGCATGACTTCATTACCAGAGGCTGCCACGTTCTTGACCTCGCTCCCGGATTTCATACCGTCCGGTAGCCACGAAGTTCGACGAAGACGATCAGAAGACATTCGCGCGCATGCACCGCAGCACAGTTCCGGATGCCGATGAGCTTGTATCGACATCAACAACGTTCTTTCTGATGAAGGGTATGGTCGAGGGGGCAGCAAAAGAAACTGACACGGCAACCAAGAACAAAGAGACAAGCAGCGACATAGAACCTGCGCGTCGGGCGATGCAGCACTTCCTGTCGGCAATCCGGCAACCGACGCGAAATGTTCAGTCGGTTACCCGGCTGGCGGATGGCACGTACGAAGGTGGTGTCACACATCCCACCACGGTCAAGGAGCATCAGCAGGGCTTGAAAGGCAATTCGTCCGAACATATATACGCCGACCAGGCGCGGGCGGACACCTTCCTGAAAACGGTCGAAAGCCTCGTCGATGGCGGTGTTCCACCTGATCAGGCGCTGATACTGGGCGCCTACAAAGCCATGCAATATACCTTGGACGTCATGGAAGCACCCTTTATGGCCGAGGGAGCATCAGCACATTCTGATGCGCGCAGAATCGAACAGACGACCCAGCGTGAGGCGGTGAAATCGCAGCTGGACAGTATTTCTGATCTGTTCGGTCTGGCCAAGCCAACGGCAACCCAGGCTGCCGATGCCGGTCGTGCCGCCAATGATGGATCGCACTCCCCGTATAGAACAGATCCACCAACCGATATGCGTTGGCCGGGCGCTGTCGCTGCGCCGGCGCCAATGGCGAAGTCGGGAGTCTGAAGCCCCCCACCCTGCATAGCATGGCAACCCGGCGATTTTCGAGGTAAATACCGGACTTGGGCAATGGGAGGGGCCGCTCCAATGGATCTCTATGTCCCCTCAGTGTAGTGGCCTGAGGGCGGTCGCTTGATGTACTTCCTGCAGGCCCATTGGTCAATATCAGCGCACCTTCCTGCGCTCATCGATTTTACGAATGTACGCTGACGAACAGTTATCGGCATGAAAAGCTGCCACTAATGATGGTCGAGTCGTGGTCGGTGCGCATACTGGCAACGTGGGGCTGGGAAAGTTTTCCCATCTCGACCAAAAAAACGGTGGCTGATATGTCAGAAGTACCGTCTCCCCAACAAAATCATCTCCTGGCTACGCTGTCTGCTGGCGTGCAGAGTGGTTTTTTTCCCCATCTGGAGCTGGTTGCCATGGAACTTGGCAAGGTTCTCTATGAGCCGGGTATCACGCTACAGCATATTTACTTTCCAACTGACTCCATCGTGTCCCTGCTCTATGTGACAGAAAGCGGCGATTGCGGAGAGCTGGCCGTGGTGGGTAACGACGGGCTGATTGGCATTGCCCTGTTCATGGGGGGTGAAAGCACCCCGCGCCGGGCGGTGGTGCAAAGCGCGGGTCATGCTTACCGGATACCGGAAGACAAGATAAGAAGTGAGTTCAATCGTCACGGCGAAGTGCTGCTGCTGTTGCTGCGCTATACACAGGCGCTGATAACGCAAATTACGCAAACCGTAGTCTGCAATCGCTATCACTCACTGCAACAGCAATTATGCCGCTGGCTGCTGCTTTCTCTGGATCGCCTGCCCGACAACAGCCTCACCATGACGCAGCAGCTCATCGCCAATATGCTGAGCATTCACCGCGATGGTGTTGTCGACGCGACCACAAAACTGGAGAAGCTCGGCGTCGTCGAATATGGCAATGGCATGATTACCGTTATCGACCGGGGAAAACTCGAAGCGCTGAGCTGTGAGTGCTATCCCGTGATCAAGAAGGAAACCGACCGGCTATTGGCATACGCCACGAGTCCGCGTAGCTGCCACTGAGTGTTTTGAAAGCCATTTACGGATTGCGTCGATAAGCATGCTCTTGTTGCGACGGCCAACAGCTTTGATGTGCGCGCCGTATTGCCATAATGCCTCTTGTCACGTTGTCGAACCGACTCGGGTGATGAGTCGAATTGATGTGAGAGAGGCTCCTTAACGACAATGTCGTCAGCCAGAGGAAAGCAATATGTTACGCAATGCAGTTGACATGGTGGAGTACATGATACGGGCCACCGACGGTGTCATTGGTCACGTCAAGGATTTTTACTTCGATGACAAGACCTGGGTTATCCGCTATCTGGTTGTTGATACCGGCTCCTGGCTTTCACGGCGGAAGACATTGATTTCTCCCATCGCCTTGGGCCGCCCGGACTGGAAAGAAAGGGAGCTGCCCGCGTTGATGACCAAAGAGCAGGTAAAAAACAGCCCCGATATCGACACCGAAATGCCCGTGTCCCGGCAGCATGAATACCGGTATTTTGCCTACTACGGATATCCTTATTACTGGGATGGTGCCGGGCTCTGGGGCGAGGGAAGCTATCCCGGCCTGTCATTGTCCGGCTTCGGCGACCAGATTGAAGCGGAACGACGCGCGCAGCAAACGGGCTATGGCCGCGCTCCACCTGAAAGCAGGCCAAGCCAGAATAATGACCCACACCTGCGCAGTTGCAGGGCCGTCCGTGGCTATCATATCCACGCTGTCGATGGCGACATTGGCCATGTCGAAGGCATGCTGGTTGATGAGGAAACCTGGGCCATCCGCTACCTTGTCGTGGAAACAAGCAATTGGTGGATTGGCCACAAGGTCCTGGTTGCCCCGCAATGGATAGGCGCCGTGAGCTGGGCTGATTCAACGGTGTCGGTCAATCTCACCCGCGCTGCGGTGAAGCAGTCGCCCCCTTATGATCCGGATACCTTGCTGGGCAGGGAGCAGGAGCTGGGTATTTACCAGCACTATGGACAGGATGGTTATTGGGTCGATGAGAAAAATCACAAGGTGGATGGTCCGCGCTGATGGAGGCACTGACGGAGCAGTACGCTATTTCGATGTTGATACGGCGAAAGGACAATAGACAAAAGAAAAGCTGGGCCTTGCTCGAGGCTAAGGGGTTGGGGGGCGCAATAACCAATTCCACGCCTCGAGCAGGCCCAGCGCCATAGTGCGGATATCGAGATTGCCCGTCCGTTCGACTCCCCACATAGGCCCCGTTATTGGCCATCAGGCCGGCCGCCCCTATGTGTGCTCGCGTACAGACGCTGGCCAGCCATGAGGCTAGTTTCCTGCACTGCAACAACCGTCGGGTTTCCGCCACAAGCGAAACCTGGAATATTTTTCAGGCCATGGTGCGGCTACATTATCCGGGCGCCCGTGCTGATGGTCGCTACAAGGACATACTGAAATGGAACAGCAAATTGTGCACGTTGACGGGCATGCCGATGAAGGCATCTACTTCAAGCAGTTGAAAGTGCGGCTTCAGCATCTGCGTTCGAGCGCGAGGACTGTGCTGAACGCCATCAAGAACGATTACGAGAGCGCTAAAAAGGCCATCGTTAATCTGCGCTCCAGGAGCGAGCTGAAAGCCTATGTGCAGGGAAAGCGGAAGTCCGCGCCGACTGTTGTGTCGAAGATGGCCGCAAAAGCTTCGCCCAGGAACAAGGCAACGACGACCAAATCAACCAGATAGTTTTTACGCTTGCAAGCTTCAACGATAAAGGCTGTGGCAATAACTTGTCATGGCCTTTTTTATTGATGCTCGCCGCCACCGGCACGCAGGCGCGTTGTGGTGGGTGTGCTGGTAGCGAGCGCGGGACTGATCGTCAATTGCCCAGAAAGTGTTTGCGATAACGGGGTGCAAGGCCGTCAAGACACAGCACCATGGGCAGGTCGGCGGTGTTGAAAGCAACGTCGAGGGCAGGGGGGCCGAGCAAGCGGGCTCCGCAACGCAGATAGCCCTTGAGCAAAGGGGGAATGTCGATTTTCTGGCCACCTTCGGCCTGGGCGGCGGGTGCGCCGTCAGCGGCATCAAGGGGCAGGGCGGTGCGCGGCTGTACCCGCCACGGCAGCGGCGCCAAATGGGTATGTTGCAGGCACTGCCACAGCATACGGGCGCTGTGGCCGCCGTCGGTCAGGGGGATGCTGGCACAGCCAATCATGGTGTGCAGATTTTGCCGCAACATGTATTGGCCAAGCTCGCGCCACAGCGCCATGATCACGGTGCCCGTGCGCCAGGCAGGATGCACACAGGAGCGCCCCAATTCCAGGGTTTGCTTGCGCAGGAGCTGTAGCGGCTGCAAATCAAATTCAGTGTCGACATAAAGCCCGCAGGCGCGTCGCGCCGCCGCTGGCGGCAGCACCCGGCAGGTGCCGAGCAAAGGCCCGCGCACACCCGGCTCCGCGCCGGGGGCGCGCACCAGCAAGTGTTCGCAGAAGGGATCAAAGGCGTCGGCATCCAGGCCCGGCGGCGTACCCAGGGGCGGTGTCAGTCGTGCCCGCATATCCCGGGAAAAGACCCGATAGCGCAGGCGCTGGGCCGCACGAATATCGTCCTCGCTTTGGGCCCAGTAAATATCAAAGGAAAGTTTGCTGGACACCGGAGGCTGCTGCGGTGTTGCCGTTTGCGGCGTCGTATATTGATCGTGAATATCGAGGAACATTCCATTAGCCTCAGTTGAATAGCGGAAACAGCGTAATCATCCGCAGGGTGGTGAATCGGGCAAAACCCTGGTGGCAGGCACGTGGATCGGCTGTGGCAAACGGGACTGACATGAAGCACCATTTCAGGAAATAGACAGTGGGCAGGGTGAGAAACACGCCTGCATGAGCGCAGCTACAGCTTCCTCGAAGTGAGCGGAGATAATCGTTTGCGGTGGCAATAACGTCTGTTCGCTAACTCACTTAAGAGTCACCCCGTCACGGCAGCGCCCGACGGATTCCGGCATGCTTGTTTAAGCGCCTCAACACACAGACGAAACCTTGCCATCCGCGTAGATTCTTTCCACTGTAACGAGACGGAAGGATAATCATGAAAACCGATACTCAGGTGCAAGAAGACGTTATCGCCGAACTCAAGTGGGAGCCATCCATCAGCGCCACGGAAATTGGTGTCGCGGTTAAAGACGGCATCGTAACCTTGTCAGGTCGTGTCGGCAGCTATGCCGAGAAACACCACGCCGAACATGCAGCCCAGCGTGTATACGGCGTAAAGGCCCTGGCCATCGAGCTGGAAATTGTTTTGCCCGGATCGAGCCAGCGCAGCGATGCCGATATAGCACGCGCAGCAGAAAGCTCCCTGGAGTGGACTACCTATCTGCCAGTGGATGGCATCAAGGTCATGGTCGAAGGCGGCTGCATCACGCTGTCCGGCGCGGTTGACTGGGAATACCAGCGGCGTAACGCCGCAGAAGCCGTGCGCTATCTTCTGGGTGTGACGGCGGTCAGCAATCAGATCATCATCAAGACCAAAGCCTCGTCGGATACCATCAAGACAGAAATTGAAGCGGCGCTAAGGCGGCGTGTGCATTCCGATGCCATGAATATATCGGTTCATGTTCATGATGCTGTTGTCACCCTGACAGGAACAGCCCATTGCTGGCCTGATCGTGAGCTGGCAAACCACACCGCCTGGGCCAGTGCTGGCGTGCAGAAAGTTATCGATAAAATTGCAGTCAGCAATAATTAGCCGCGTTGCCCGCAAGCATTCTTGTACTCAGGCTTTAACGCCTCCCGTTTTTTTGTGTGAACAACTACCCGTTCAGGAAATGTCATGGAAAATGAAGATCCCGGTGTTCATGTATTCGAAACACATATTGCAGCGGAAGAAGCCATTCGCACGCTGAGTCAATCAGGCTTTGACATGAAAAAATTGTCTCTGGTCGGCAAGGGCTATCACAGCGAGGAACATCCGGTGGGTTTCTATACTGCGGATGACCGCATAAAGTCCTGGGGCGGTATCGGTGCACTCTGGGGCGGATTCTGGGGGCTGCTGTTCGCGCCGGCCGTTTTCTTTTTGCCCGGTGTGGGTCTGGTCGCACTGGCCGGGCCTTTTGTCGCCATGCTGGTCGGTGCGCTGGAAGGAGCCGTGGTCGTGGGTGGGGTGTCGGCCATGGGTGCTGCCCTGACCCAGATTGGTATTCCCAAAGATCAGGTGATCAAGTATGAAACCGCGGTGAAGGCGGATAAATACGTCCTGATCGTACACGGAAGCGCCGCCGATGCCGCACAGGTTCGCGGCACCCTGGCTGCACGATAAAGACAGCGCAAAGAAGACAGCAGGGTTTTCAGGATGAGCTATGGCCGTAGTCGTTCCACTGCGCCCGGCAGCACCGTCACAAGCTGATACTCCTGCCGGCTTGACGAACGCCGAGGGCCTTCGGCGGCTGCAGCAGTTTGGCCCCAATACGATGCCGGACACCGCCATGCATCCCTTGCAGATGGCGCTGGCAAAATTCTGGGCGCCGGTGCCCTGGATGCTGGAGGCCGCGATCCTGTTGCAGCTTGCCCTCGGCGATGTTGTCGAGGCGGCGGTTATTGCCGGCCTGCTGATATTCAACGCCGCCCTCGGGCTTTTTCAGGAGGGCCGTGCGCAGGCAACCCTGGCAGCCCTGCGCTCACGGCTGGCGATGACCGCCTCAGTGCGGCGTGACGGTGCCTGGGCAACGCTGCCTGCCGCTGAACTCGTGGCGGGCGATCTGGTCAAACTTTCCCTGGGTGGCGTGGTCGCGGCTGATGTGCGTATCACCAGTGGCGAGGTGCTGCTCGATCAGTCCATGCTGACGGGTGAGTCGGTACCCGTTGAAGCCGGCTCTGGAGCGCAAACTTATGCCGGCGCGCTGGTGCGGCGGGGTGAGGCACTGGCGGAGGTGACGGCGACGGGCGTGCGAACCCGGTTTGGGCGCACGGCAGAGCTGGTTCGCACCGCGCATGTCGTCAGCTCCCAGCAAAAGGCCGTGCTGCGCGTAGTGCGCAATCTCGCAGGGTTCAGTGGCGTCGTCATCGTCATGCTGCTGGGCTACGCAAGCTATATCCACATGCCATTGGCGGAAATAATCCCATTGGTGCTGACGGCTGTCCTTGCTTCCATTCCTGTCGCGCTGCCAGCGACCTTCACCTTGGCGTCGGCCATAGGCGCCAGAGCTTTAGCCAGGATTGGTGTGCTGCCAACCCGCCTCTCGGCGGTGGATGAGGCGGCAACGATGAATGTCCTCTGCGCCGACAAAACGGGCACGCTGACGCGCAACGAACTGGCGGTTACGACGGTCCATGGCCTGCCGGGCTTCGATGTGGCGCATGTGCTGGCACTGGCAGCGATAGCCAGCTCGGATGGGGGACAAGACCCGGTAGATGCCGCCATCCGCAAGGCCGCCGCCAGCAATACGGTGACGGACGCGCCAGCGCTGCTCAGTTTCGTGCCCTTTGACCCGGCAACGAAAATGTCCGAAGCCACAGCGAAGGGCTCCACGGGTGCTACACAGCGTATCGTAAAGGGCGCCTTTGCGGTGGTCATCGGTATTGCCAGTACGTCGCCAGCTGCCACGGCGGCAGCGAAGGAGCTGGAAGATCAGGGCCTGAGAGTGCTGGCGGTCGCGGCAGGGCCGCCCGCCGCCATGACGCTGGTGGGGCTAATCGCGCTCAGTGATCCGCCACGCGCAGACTCAGCCTCGCTCATCCTGCAATTGCAGGCACTGGGCGTGCGCACCGTCATGGTGACGGGAGATGCTGCGGCGACCGCCAAAATTGTAGCGCGCGCCGTTGGGCTTGCTGATGCGGTTTGTCCCGCGGGATCAATTCCGGAAAACGTAAAGCTCGAATCATATTCTGTATATGCGGGCGTGCTGCCGGAAGATAAATACAGGCTGGTCAAGGCCTTCCAGCAGGGCGGGCATACGATAGGCATGTGTGGCGACGGCGCCAATGACGCACCTGCGCTGCGTCAGGCACAAATAGGCATTGCCGTATCGACGGCAACCGACGTTGCCAAGTCAGCGGCGGGCATGGTGCTGACCGAGCCAGGGATTGTTGGTATTGTTGCCGCCGTCAAGGAAGGGCGAGTCACCTTCCAGCGTATCCAGACCTATACCCTGAACTCCATCATCAAGAAAATGGTCACCATATTCCTGCTGATATTTGGCCTGATCATTACGAAGCACGCCATCCTGACACCGTTGCTGATGGTTATTCTCATGATTGCCGGCGACTTTCTGGCGATGTCGCTGACAACGGACAATGTCCAGCCCTCACCCCTGCCAAATGCATGGCATATCGGCAACTTGACAATAGCAGGTGTCATTTTGGGCGTCTGCATGCTGGCCTTTTGTGTCGGTGTTCTGGCGGTCGGGAAATTCGGGCTGCATCTCGATGATGCGGCGCTCAGAACGCTGACATTTATCGTACTGGTTTTCAGCAGCCAGGCCACTATCTACGCCATTCGTGAACGCCGGCATCTGTGGCGCTCAAGGCCAAGCGCCTGGCTGGCTGCATCATCGGTGGCAGATATCGTGATTGCTTCGATATTGGCTATTGCCGGCATTGCCATGACGCCGCTGCCGGCGCTGGTGGTGGCGGCCACGCTTGTCGCCGCATCAGCTTTCGCCTTTGCCCTGGATATGGTAAAGGTTCCGGTGCTGGTTCGCCTTGGCATTAGCTGATTCGTTATTCCGGGCAAGGTGTGATTCAGGAACGGGCTCTGCGAGTCCAGCGACTACGCAGCGCTGGACAAGCCCAGGCCGCGTACTGCCTCGATCATCTTTATCAGCACGGCCTGGGCGTCGCCGTAGACCATATTGCAGTTGTCGCCGTAGAAAAGAATATTGACGATGCCGGCATAACCTTTGCCTTCACCACGCTTGATGACAAAGACCCTTTTGGCCTTGTCGACATTCAGGATGGGCATGCCGAAGATGGGTGAGGACTTGTCGCTACGGGCCGCCGGGTTCACTACGTCATTGGCGCCAATGACCAGCGCGATATCGGTATTGGCAAAATCATCGTTGATATCTTCAAGCTGGACAATGAGCTCATAGGGTACGCCGGCCTCTGCCAGCAACACATCCATTTGTCCCGGCATGCGCCCGGCCACCGGGTGCACGGCAAACCTGACCGTGACCCCGGCGGCCTGCAAGAGCTTCACGAATTCATACAGTTTTTGCTGTCCCTGTGCGACGGCGAGCCCGTAGCCTGGAACAATAATGACCGAGCTGGCATAGCGCATGGCAATGCCGGCGTCGGCCGGGTCGGTCGGCTTCAGGTTGCCCACAATGCTGCCTTGCTTGTGCTTTGTGGCAGTGCCAAAACGGGTGAACAGGATATTGCTGATAGAGCGGTTCATGGCCTTTGCCATCAGCAGGGTCAGCAGCGTACCGGCTGCACCCACGACCATGCCGGCGACCATCAGTGCCGGGTTCTGTATGACAAAGCCTTCGAAGCCGACCGCAAGGCCGGTAAAGGCGTTGTAGATTGAAATCACCACGGGCATGTCGGCGCCACCAATGGGCAGTGTCATCAGTACACCGAAGATCAGCGCGCAGGCAAAAAACAGATAAATCAGCGTGGGCAAGGCGATGACCGGCGCAATACCCGCAAGAACACTGAAGGCAATATAGCCGCCGACAGCCAGGGTAATCAGCATGGCCAGACCGTTCAGTAGCTGCTGCCCTTTAATGCGCAGGGGTTTGTTGATGACGCCGTCAAGCTTGGCCCAGGCAATCAGCGAACCGGATAGCGATACGGCGCCGATCAGCGCACCCGCCAGGGTCGCCAGCAATTGTGCAGGCCCGTGCATCCTGTTGCCCAGAAGTTCTGCGGCGGCAATGGTGCCGGCAGCACCGCCGCCCAAGCCATTGTAGAGCGCGACCATTTGCGGCATGGAAGTCATCATCACTTTCCGGCCACTCCACCAGGCAGCACCGCCACCGGCAGCGAGCGCAACAATGGCCAGGGCAATATTGATCGGCAGTTGGACTCTGGCGGCAGCACTGACATTGAAGGCGTAAAGAAAACTGGCCAGGATGGCGGCCAGCATGCCGATGCCGGCAAGGAATATGCCCGCAGGCGCTGTCACCGGCGACGACATGCGCCAGAGGCCATACAGAAAGAGAAAAGCCGCCGCAATATCGGCGGCGTCGATGGTCAGTTGTGCTATCAGGGTGAGCATGGCATTTCCTCAAGCCTTTTTGGAGTGGCTGGCTTTGGCATGGCTGCGTTTTGCGTGCGCCGCCTTGTGGGGGGCCGACTGGAACATGGCCAGCATGCGGCCGGTGACAGCGTAGCCGCCGGCGACATTGCCGGCACCCAGCAGCACGGCAAAAAATCCGATCACCTGTTCCTGTACCGTGCTGGCGTTGAGCAGGGTATAAAGCCCGCCCACCACAACAATGCCGTGCACAAAGTTTGAGCCAGACATCAGCGGCGTGTGCAGGATGGCCGGTACGCCACCGATGATGACCCAGCCGGAAAAAGCAGCGAGCATGAAAATGTACAGGCCAACAACGCCGGTGATGATCATCAGGATTTCCTCGGGGACGCTTTGCCTTGATTCATGCCACCACGGTGGAGGGGGTGGGCTGGTGGTGCACTATCGCCGCCGTCTGCGCTTTTATGCGGGGCTGGAGAGCTCCTGATTTCGCCGGCGTGGGTGAGCACCGTGCCGGCGAGAATGTCGTCATTCCAGTCGATCTTTATCACGTTGTCCTGCAGCATCAGGGCGAGCAGGTGATACAGGTTTTTTGCATACAGCTCACTGGCGTCTTCACCGAGCAGCGCCGGCATGTTCAAGGGCGCGACGATAGTCACCAGACCGGCTTGCGTTGTCTCGCCCGGAATGCTGGCCTCGCAATTGCCACCGCCTTCGGCAGAAAGATCGACGATGACCGCACCGGGCTTCATGCCGGCGACCTGCGCCTTGCTGATGAGTTTGGGGGAGGGGCGACCGGGAATGGCCGCCGTGGTGATAATGAGGTTGGCCTGCTGGATATGTTGCGTCAGCACAGTGGCGACCTTGGCCTGCTCCTCCGCGCTCAGCTCGCGGGCATAGCCACCCTTGCCGCGCGCATCAATGCCGGTATCAACGAATTTTGCACCGAGGGACAGCGCCTGCTCCTGCGTTTCCGGGCGCACATCATAGCCCTCGACCACGGCGCCCAGACGATGAGCGGTGGCAATGGCCTCCAGCCCGGCGACGCCCAAGCCCATGACTAGAACCTTGGCCGGCCCTATGGTTCCCGCCGCCGTGGTGATTTTTGGCAGCACACGGGCGAGGTGGGTCGCTCCCAGCTGCACGGCATAATATCCGGCCAGTGCCGACTGGCTCGACAAGGCGTCCATGGCCTGGGCCCGGGAAATACGCGGCACCCGCTCCATGGCGAAGCAGGTGATTTTTTTGTCCAGCAGGCCTTGTACCAGTGCCGGCTGTTGGTCGGCATAAATAAATGATATGAGAATGGCACCTGGTTTCATCGCATTGATGACTTCCAGCGCAGGCGGCTGCACGGCCAGCACCACATCGGCGTCACTGACCAGGGCCTGCCGATCAGCCACGAAGATCACGTTTTGAAATGCAGCGTCGGGCAGCTTGATGGCGTCACCAGCACCCGCCTGCATATGCAGCCTTGCACCCAGCGTGACCAGCTTTTCCGCGACCACAGGCACCAGGGCCACACGGCGCTCGTGCGCCTGTGTTTCCTTTAAAACAGCAATGTTTACGTACATCAGGCTCCGCATTTCCTTGAGGAATTCGGTGAAGCTATTCGGGATTGGCTTCGGGGAATTTTTTGCAGATTCCCCGGCTCCGCTCTATCACCGACCGTATCGAGGGCCGTGCTTATGCCGGCGCATCAATCGAATCCACGCGGATAAGCTTTTTGTTCACAAACTCCTGAATACCCATGCTGGAAAGCTCACGGCCATAGCCGGAATTCTTGATGCCGCCGAAGGGCAGGTCCGGCGTGGTCCAGGTGGGGTGGTTGACGAAGACCATGCCGGTATCGATACGGCTGGCAACGCGTTTACCACGCGCTACATCGGCGGTGAAAACCGAGCCGCCAAGGCCAAATTCGGAGTCATTGGCGAGCGCGATGGCCTCGTCCTCATCTTTTACCCGGAAGAGCAGGGCGACCGGGCCAAAAAATTCCTCTTTGTAGGCCGGATTGTCAGGTTTGATATCGGTCAGGATGGTCGGTTGCATGAAGGCGCCGGCCCGGTCAATGCGCTTGCCACCCATGACCAGACTTGCCCCCTTGCTGACGGCACGCTTGACCTGATCCAGCAACTTCACCAGGGCCGCTTCCGTAGACAGTGGGCCGAGCGTTGTCGTCTTGTCCATGGGGTCGCCGGCCTTGAGTCCCGACAGGGCGCCCTGAAATTTGTCGAGAAAGCTGTCGAATAATTCGTCGACGATGATGAAGCGCTTGGCGGCGACACAGCACTGCCCGGTGTTGTTCATCTTGCCCCACACGGCCCATTGCACGGTCTTGTCCAGGTCAGCGTCGTCAAGCACGATAAAGGCGTCGCTGCCGCCCAGTTCCATGGTCGATTTCTTCAGGTTTTGCCCGGCGCGGCCCGCCACCATTTTTCCCGCTTCGACACTGCCGGTCAGCGCCACGCCCTTGATGCGCGGGTCATCAATAACGCAATTGACCTGATCGTAGGAGATGAGCAGATTGGTGTAGGCGCCCGCCGGTGCACCGGCTTCCAGCCAGAGTTTTTCAAAAGCAATGGCGCACTGGGGCACACAGCCAGCGTGCTTGACCATGACCACATTGCCGGCCATCAGGTTGGGTGCGGCAAAGCGCGCGAGCTGGTAGTAGGGGAAATTCCAGGGCTCGACACCAAAAAGCACGCCGAAGGGGCTGTTTTCAATTTCGGCTTCGCCGGAACCCGGTTTGAGCTGCTCCGGCGCCAGAAAGCGTTCGGCATTCTTCGCGTAGTAGTCAATGATGTCGGCGCTGAGCATGACTTCGCCCCGCGCCTGATCAAAGAGCTTGCCCATCTCCATCGTTACCGGGCGGGCAAATTCATCCACGCGTGCATGCATGATCGCAGCAGCTTTGGCCACGATGGTGGCGCGTTCGGCAAAACTCTTTTTTCGCCAGCTTTCGAAGCAGGTGGCCGCCGTGGCGATGGCTGTTTCAAGCTGCTCGTCAGAAATTTCCTCGAAGGACTCCAGTACTTTTCCATCGTAGGGGTTAACACTTTGGTAAGCCATGATCTTGTCCTTAGCACTGTTATGAGCCGGGTAGATATCGGCGTGATGATCACGGAGTCTCGATGATGACCTTGAGCGCGCGCGTGTCTGCCGCGTGTGCGAAGGTCTCGTAGGCATCAAGAATCTGATCGAGTTTGAAGCGATGGGTAACCAGGAGCTTTGGGTCTATTTTTTTGGCCTTGAGCACCTTGAGCAGCATCGGTGTGCTGACCGTGTCGACCAGACGCGTGGTGATGGTGATATTGCGGTCCCAGAGGTTTTCCAGGTGGAGGTCCACTTTTGTTCCATGCACCCCGATATTGGCGATGGTGCCACCGGCAGCCACCATTTTTTCACACAGCTCAAAAGTAGCCGGAATGCCCACGGCCTCAATGACCGTGTCGGCGCCACGCTGGCCTGTCATCTTCATGAGCGTTGCGGCGGCCTTGCCGTCGGCGCTGTTAATGACGGCGGTGGCGCCGAAGTGATGGGCTATTTCAAGCCGGTTATCGTCGAGATCAATCATGATGATTTCGGCCGGCGAATAGAACTGCGCGGTAAGTAGCGCCGCCAGCCCGATAGGCCCCGCGCCGACAATAGCTACGGTGCTGCCGGGCTGCACCTTGCCATTGAGCACCCCGCATTCAAAACCCGTTGGCAAAATGTCGCTGAGCATCACCAGGGCTTCTTCATCCACACCCTCGGGCAGGGGATAGAGGCTGTTGTCGGCGTAGGGAATACGCACGAATTCCGCCTGGGTGCCGTCAATACTGTTGCCCAGTATCCAGCCCCCCGTCGTGCAGTGTGAATACATCAGCTTGCGGCAATATTCACATTTGCCGCAGGCACTGATGCAGGAGATCAGGACGCGATCACCCACCTTGAAGGCGGCGACCGAGGCGCCAATCGACTCAATAACGCCGGTACCTTCATGACCCAGGATGCGCCCGGGCTGGCAAGTCGGCACGTCGCCCTTGAGGATGTGCAGGTCAGTGCCGCAAATCGTCGTTTTGCTGATTCTGATGATGGCGTCCGTGGCTTCCCTGATTTCCGGCTTTGGCCGATCCAGCAGTTCCTTCCTGGCTGGTCCGAGATAAACGAGAGCTTTCATTGTTGGCATCCATTTGTTGTGGCCGCCTGAATCGGAATGGCTGGAGGCGGTACAGCCGTACCAGCTGCCGGCAGGCCTTTCGGGTATTCTATTTACGGCACGCTGGCGATTGATGTCTGTGCGCAAGAGTGGGCATCGCCCTGAGCGCAGTCTGTGCGGTATCGAGCACACCAGCAGCGGCAAGGCCACGACCAATGAAACGTCAACAGAGCCGGGTATGTGCGAATGTGCACAGACCGGCTTATGTCAGCAGTGCAAATTACTGCATCAAGAAGATGGAGGATCACCATGACGACGGATGCAAAAACCGGCAGCCTGCTGTGGTCAGTGGGTCAGTGGGTCAGTGGGTCAGTGGGTCAGTGGATCTGTGGATCTGTGGATCTGTGGATCTGTGGATCTGTGGAAAAGAGCAGCCCGCCGTGCGCTTTGAGAACCCGATTCCCGCAGCCCATGGAGAAAATCAATGACTACCCCGGTACCGGGAGATGAATGACATGCCAGACAAACACATGCCCTTGCATAACCATCTTCTGGCGGCTTTATCTGTAGAGGTAGGGCGCCGCCTCTTCCCACATCTCGAACTGGTCACTTTGCCGCTCGGAAAGGTTTTGTACGAAGCCGGCGATACCTTGCGCCATGTCTATTTTCCGGTTGATGCCATTGTTTCCCTGCTTTACGTCATGGAAAACGGCGCATCGGCGGAAATATCCGTGGTGGGCAATGAGGGTGTCATCGGCGTTTCCTTGTTCATGGGCGGTGGCAGCACCTCCAGTCGCGCCGATGTGCAGAGTGGTGGCCATGCTTACCGCTTGCCGGCGCAGCGGCTCAAGGATGAGTTCGATATTCATGGCGAGTTGATGCTGCTGATGCTGCGTTACACGCAGGCCCTGATCACGCAAATGGCGCAAACAGCGGTGTGCAACCGGCACCATACCATCCAGCAGCAGCTGTGCCGCTGGCTATTGCTGTCTCTTGATCGCCTGCCGGATAACCGCCAGACCATGACCCAGGAGTTGATCGCCAATATGTTGGGCGTCCGCCGCGAAGGGGTTACTGATGCCGCTGGAAAATTGCAGAAACTCGGCGTGATTGAGTACAACCGTGGGCAAATAACCGTGCTGGACAGACCCATGCTGGAACAGCTGAGCTGTGAGTGTTATGCCGTGGTGAAAAGGGAGACAGATCGACTTCTGGATTATCCGGAGCGGGTGGCCTTGGACAGGTCTGCATACAAGACAGGTACGTTATAGAAATGGATGTTGCCCTTCGGATGACCTGTCAGGGCCGCAGGATGTAGTTTGGTACTGTCGTGCTGAAGCTGTAAGGCGTCTATTTTTGTAGATGACATGGAGTCGTGTAGTTCGAGCACAAGGAGCACCCTATCTTGATGAACGCATTGATCGGCCCCGGGCAAACGGACCCGCTGGAAGCAGAAAGCGCTCTGTACCAGAGCGGGGAAAAGTTGCGCAATCTTTTTGAGCTGTCGCCGCTGGGTATGGTGCTGACGGACATGCAAGGAAACTACGTCCAGTTCAACGAAGCGTTTCGCCATATTTTTGGCTATACGACGGAGGAGTTAAAGGCCTTCGACGGTGAGGCACTGACTCCGCAAAAATATGAGGCCGAGGACGTACGCCACCTGAAAATACTGCTGCGTACCGGGCGTTACGGCCCTTATGAAAAGCAGTACCTGCGCAAAGACGGCAGCTTTGTCGACGTGCGCCTGAATGGCATGCGGATTACTCCCGGTGACGGGAACGACTATATCTGGTCCATTGTTGAAGACATGGGTGGGTGCAAGCCGGCCGAATCCGACCAGCCGCTTGCCTCGGCGGCACCTGTTGGCATCATGATTACCGATGCTGATCGCCATATCCTGAAAGTCAACAAAGCCTTTGTGGACGACTCCGGTTTTTCTGCGGAGGAGGTGCTGGGCCAGACGCCCCACCTGTTCAGATCAGGCCGGCATGATGCCGATTTTTATACCGCCATGTGGGAAGGTATTGATCGTACCGGCAGCTGGCAGGGTGAAATATGGGACCGCCGCAAGAACGGTACAGTCTATAACAAGTGGGTGACCATCACCGCGGTCAAGAGTGAGGATGGTGTTATCACCCACTATGTCAGTACCCATTTCAATACCAGCGAAAGCAAGGCAGCCGAAGATGAAATCAGGCATCTTGCGTTTTATGACGCCCTGACCAAACTCCCCAACCGCAGGCTCCTGCTTGACCGCTTGCAGCGAGCCATGGTGGCGAGCACGCGCAGCGGCCGGGCAGGCGCTCTGCTTTTTATTGATCTTGATCATTTTAAAACGCTCAACGATACCCTCGGCCATGACATGGGCGACCTGCTTTTGCAGCAGGTGGCTGAGCGCCTTCAGGCCTGTCTGCGTGAAACCGACACGGTAGCCCGTCTGGGTGGCGACGAATTTGTCATCATGCAGGAGGACTTGAGCGACTCACCGGAAGAGGCCGTTGCGCAAGCGAGGACGCTTGGCGAAAAGGCGCTGGCCTGCTTTGATCAGCCATTTTTGCTGGACAAGTCCGAGTATTTCAGCACGCCCAGTATCGGTGTCGCCATGTTTCAGGATCACCATGCCTCGGTCAGCGAATTGCTGAAGCGCGCCGATCTGGCGATGTATCAGGCCAAGGCCTCCGGGCGCAATACCCTGCGTTTTTTTGACCCGGCCATGCAGTCAATAGTCAATGCCAGGGTCGTGCTGGAAGCGGATTTGCGCCGCGCCTTGCAGGATCAGGAGTTTCGCCTCTTTTACCAACCCCAGATGCATGCCGACGGGCGCATGACCGGAGCCGAGGCCCTGGTGCGTTGGCAGCACCCCAAGCGGGGTCTGGTTTCGCCTTCCGAATTCATCGCCATGACTGAAGATACCGGGCAGATCCTGCCTTTGGGGCAGTGGGTACTGGAAACGGCCTGTCAGCAGTTGGCCGCATGGGCCAGGGCGCCAGCAACAGCAGGGCTGCATATGTCGGTCAATATCAGCGCCCGCCAGTTCTATCACCCTGATTTCGTGCAGCTGGTGCTGTCTACGCTGGAGTGCACGGGAGCCAACCCGAGCCGGCTGACACTGGAGCTGACCGAAAGCCTGCTGCTGAGTGGTTTCGACGACATCGTCACCCAGATGCGCAGCTTGAGGGCCCGCGGTATCTGCTTCTCGCTCGATGATTTTGGCACCGGCTATTCTTCGCTGGCCTGCCTGAAACGCTTACCGCTGGATCAACTGAAAATTGATCAATCATTTGTCCGGGACATCCTGACTGACTCCAATGATGCCGCCATTGCCAAGACTATATTGGCGCTGGGCCGCAACCTGGGAATGTCGGTGATAGCTGAAGGCGTGGAGACAAAGTCACAGCTGGACTTTCTCATTGACAGTGGTTGCAGCGCCTACCAGGGCTATTTCTGTAGTCCACCTTTGTCCGCTCCCGATATCGAATTGTTTGCGGCGATGAACTGCTATTGAGAGCGAGCGCCTGCACTGCAAGCTGCTGCGACAGGAATGTTTACAAAAGGATTGACTCGTCATGGAAAGTCTTGAGCCCTCACCCCTGGAAAAGGCCTATGACACAGCCGCACTGAATGCTCACGAGGCCTTGCCGGATGAGCGTATGTCCTCGCTACCTGGGGCTGTGCACGGTGGCGTCAGCCTGTGCTTGCTTGCCCGGATATTCCGCCAGATCATTCGTGAAGGCAGCCTGACCATTCTGGCTCCGGGCGGTGCCAGGCATCAGTGTGGGCAGGGGACGCCTGCGGTGACGATCCGGCTCACCACATGGGCAACAGTGCGGCGCCTGCTGCACGATCCCGACCTCGCGGTCGGCGAAGCCTACATGGACGGTACGCTGCTGGTCGAAGAGGGAGATATTTACGATTTCCTCAAGCTGTGCATGGTCAATACGGGCTGGGGGCACGGGCACTGGTTGCGACGCTTGCGCGCGCAGTTACGCCGCCGCACACGCTGGCTGATGCAATACAATCCGGTGCGCAGGGCCAGGGAAAATGTTGCCCATCATTATGATCTTTCGGATGAATTGTATCAGCTTTTTCTGGATGCTGACCGGCAATATTCCTGCGCTTATTATCTGTCGGTAGATGACACCCTTGAGCAGGCGCAAGAGCAAAAAAAGCATCACCTTGCTGCCAAGCTGCTCCTGAAACCCGGACAGCGCGTGCTGGACATAGGCTCCGGCTGGGGTGGTCTGGCGCTGCACCTGGGCGCCACGGCGGCAGTCAATGTAACGGGTGTGACGCTATCCCGCGAGCAGCACAGCCATGCGCAGCGGCGGGCCGAAGAAACCGGCCTGTCGGGCTGTGTCCAGTTCCGCCTCAAGGACTATCGCCATGAAGTCGAAAAATATGACCGGATCGTTTCGGTTGGCATGTTTGAACATGTCGGCGTTGGCCATTATCGGGAGTATTTCGAGAAGGTGCGGGACTTGCTTACGGATGACGGGGTGGCGCTGATCCACACCATCGGGTGTTGTGATGGCCCGAAAGCTTCCCACCCCTGGTTACACAAATATATATTTCCGGGCGGCTACACTCCCGCGCTGTCGGAGATATTGCCCGTTATTGAACGTGCGGGCTTGTTTATTACCGATATCGAGATTCTGCGGCTGCATTATGCTGAAACGCTGAGAGCCTGGCGACTACGCTTTCTGGCCAATCGGGAGCGTGTAGCCATGCTTTATGATGAACGCTTCTGCCGCATGTGGGAGTTTTATCTGGCCGGCTGCGAGGCGGCGTTCCGCCATGCGGGGCTCACCGTTTTCCAGATTCAATTGAGCCGGCGAATCGACGCCGTCCCCTTGACTCGCGATTACATCCCAGCCTGGGAGCGTAAACAAGATCGGGCAAGTATGCAATTTCAGGTAGTTATGTAATTTCACGCAACCATGTGATTTTATGGAATAGCCCTGAATCCCTCAGCACCTTGTCGTAGCTGTCTCCCTGACGTTCAAATGCTTCTGATATAAGCTCGCCTGTGAGCTTGTATCGGGAGAATCTCCTTTTTTTTCAGAAGCCTCATCACTCCTGATCATACCGGCCATAAGTATGCTGCCGCACAGACCCGCCTGTCCTTCACGCTCACATTGTAAAGCTTGACCAGTTAATCATGCCGACCTGCCCCCCGAGGGTGAAGTGTGGCAGGAAAAACAATTTTATAACTGGTGAAACAACGCCGACGCGACAAGTGAGTGGAAACCAAAAAAGATGAGTGCCAAGCCCAAGGGTTCCTGGTGGTGGAGTGATGCGAAAGGCTCTGTTGAGGCAATAGCCGGTGGCTTGCAGCAATCAGCCCTGTTTCATGAGCTGCTCGTGTTTCTTGCCCTGAAGGCATGCGCGTCAAGCGGAAGCGGCCCATGAAGCAGAGCAGCCGTATTGCGGAGTTTCTGGGAAATACCTGTGCCCGTTTTGAGGGCTGGCGCAAACAGTACTTTGCCTACCACCCGGTCGATGACGAGACGCCGCTGCATACCGAATTGTTCAGCACCGGACAAATGGAGCGGCATGGCAGGGCGCTGGCAGGCGGGCACATATTGAGCCTGCACGGCACGCAGGACCGCCTGCTGACGCGGCTGGCCGACAACGAAAATATCCTGATCGGAACCTGTGCGCTGCTGCTGAAAGCCGTCAAGGCCAAGTTCCGCATTGCTCCCGCCGGGGAGTGGCTGATTGATAATCTTTACCTGATCGAAGAACAGATACGCATGGCCCAGTTGCACCTGCCCAAAGGCTATAGCCGGGAGCTGCCGCGTCTGGCCCAGGGTCCGTCGCAGGGTCTGCCGCGTGTGTACGATCTGGCGCTGGAAGCAATCTCGCATGGCGACGGGCGTGTGGACGCCGAAACTCTGGGAGGCTTCGTGCTGGCCTACCAGACGGTCACCACGCTGACCCTGGGCGAGCTGTGGGCCATTCCTATCATGCTGCGCCTGGCCCTGATCGAGAACCTGCGCCGCGTGAGCGCCCGTATTACCGAGGCCAGAACGCATGTGGACCTCGCCCAGAACTGGGCGAACCAGATGATGGACGTCGCCGAAAGAGACCCCAAGAGCCTGATCCTGGTCATTGCCGACATGGCCCGCTCCAATCCGCCCATGGTCAGCCCCTTCGTCGCTGAACTGGCGCGTCGCCTGCAAGGCCATGGACCCGCACTGGCCCTGCCGCTCACCTGGATCGAACAGCGCCTCGCCGAATCCAGCCTGACCATCCAGCAAATGGTGCTGGCAGAAAACCAGCAGCAGGCGGCGGATCAGGTTTCCATCAGCAACAGCATTGGCAGCCTGCGTTCGCTAGGGGCTACCGACTGGCGCGTGTTTGTTGAAACCATGAGCGGTGTCGAGCACATCCTGCGCGAGGACATCGGCGGCATTTACGCCGCCATGGATTTTGCCACCCGTGACCGCTACCGGCACGTGGTCGCCAAGCTCGCCAAACACAGCAAGCAGCCCGAAATCGCCGTCGCGCGTATGGCCATCGAACTGGCGCAGCAGCGGCCTGCCGGCACCACGGTCGATGATCATGGCGCGCATGTCGGCTACTACCTGATCGGCGAAGGCCGGCCTGCGCTGGAGTTGGCGGTTGATGCCCGGTTTCACGTGGTTTCACGCCTGCGGCGCTGGCTGGGCCGGTTTCCGCTGGCGCTGCATCTGGGCTCCATTCTGCTGCTGACACTGGTCTTCACGGGTGGCCTGCTGGCGCCCGTATACAGGCAGGGACTGCAAGGCTGGGGTCTGGCTCTGGCGGCATTGCTGGTACTGGTAGCGGCCAGCCAGCTGGCATCGGCGCTGACCAACTGGCTGGCCACCTTGCAGACCATGCCGGAGCTGTTGCCGCGTATGGATTTTTCGCAGGGTGTGCCAGCGGAGTTTGCCACCCTCGTCGTGATTCCGACCCTGCTGGGCGACGCCCGCCAGCTTGAGGAACTGCTCGACGCGCTGGAAGTCCGCTACCTGGGCAATCGCGAGCAGCATGTGCGCTTTGGCCTGCTGACCGATTTCGCCGACGCTACCGAGCAGCAGCTGGCCGGGGACGAAGCCCTGCTGGACATCGCCCGTGCCGGCATTGAAAGGCTCAACGAAAAATACCGGGGCACCGGCCCGGGCTGTTTTTTCCTGTTCCACCGCCCACGCAGCTGGGACGCCGCCGAGCGCATATGGATGGGCCACGAGCGCAAGCGCGGCAAGCTGGCCGACCTGAATGCCCTGCTGCGCGGCAACGGGCATGAGCGCTTTTCGCTCGTTGTCGGTGACATGCAGGCCCTGGCCGGGGTCAAGTATGTCATTACCCTGGATACCGATACCCAGCTGCCGCGTGATGCGGCGCGCCAGTTTGTCGGCGTCATGGCGCACCCGCTCAACCGGCCACGCTATGACGAGGCCCGCCAGCGTGTTGTCAGTGGTTATGGCATTCTCCAGCCGCGCATGGCGGCCAATATCTGCGGCGCAGAACGCTCACGCTATGCCCAGCTCTGCGGCAGCGAACCCGGCATAGACCCCTACACACGATCGGTTTCCGATGTCTATCAGGACCTGTTTGGCGAGGGCTCCTTTATCGGCAAGGGCATTTACGATGTGGATGCCTTTGAGCAGGCCCTCAAGGGCCGTTTTCCCGAGAACCGCATTCTCAGCCACGATCTGCTGGAGGGCTGTTATGCGCGCTCCGGCCTGCTCAGCGACGTGCACCTTTACGAAGAGTATCCCGCCCGCTATGAGGACGACGTAAGCCGTCAGGAGCGCTGGATACGTGGCGACTGGCAGATTGCCCACTGGCTGCTGCCCTGGGTTCCCGGTGCGCAGGGGCGCAGCGTGCGTAACCCGCTGTCGGCCTTGTCACGCTGGAAGATTCTCGACAATCTGCGGCGCAGCACCGTGCCCTCCGCACTCCTGCTATTGCTGCTACTGGGTTGGGCCATGGCGCCGCACGCCGGTCCCTGGACTCTGGCGGTGCTTGGCGTCATTCTGGTTCCGCCGCTGTTGATTACCTTGGTGGACCTGTTCAGCAAGTCTTACGAAGTCTTTCTTGGTCCGCACCTGAACGCCGTCATGCGCTCCGCCGCGCACAATTTTGCACAGGCCGGGTTCCGTATCGCCTGCCTGCCGCATGAGGCACAGTTCACGCTAGGCGCCATTCTGCGCTCTGGCTGGCGCATGCTGGTCAGTCACCGGCATCTGCTGGAATGGCGTGCCTCCGGGCCGTCGCAGCGCGCCCTTGGCAAGGGGCTTGCCGGTTCTTACCTGGCCATGTGGACAGCGCCGCTAGCCGCCATTGTCGGCGCCGTCCTCTGCTGGCCAAGGCCGACGGCGCTTGCCGTGGCTTCACCCATACTCGTCCTGTGGCTGCTCGCGCCCGCCATCGCCTGGTGGCTGAGCCAGCCCTTGCGGCGGCGCGAGGCGAAGCTGAGCGCGCAGCAGCTGGTTTTCCTGCACCGGACGGCGCGCAAGACCTGGGCCTTTTTCGAGCGTTTCGTGGTCGCCGACGACAACTGGCTGCCGCCCGACAATTTCCAGGAACAGCCGGGCCCGGTCATCGCGCACCGTACCTCACCGACCAATATCGGGCTGGCGCTGCTGGCCAACCTGTCCGCCTGCGATTTTGGCTTTATTTCCACGGCCACCCTGGTCGAGCGCACCGAAAATACCTTCCGCAGCATGGCCTTGCTCGAACGCTATCAGGGCCATTTCTATAACTGGTACGACACCCAGTCCCTGCGACCCCTGCCACCCCGTTATATCTCCTCGGTAGACAGCGGCAATCTCGCCGGCCACCTGCTCACCCTGCGCGCCGGCCTGCTCGCCCTGCCGGACCAGCCGATCGTCGGGCCACGCCTGTTCGCCGGGCTGGACGACACCTTGGGCATTCTTGTCGATGCCTTGCCCAAAACCGTTCCGCCAGCCATTGCCAGCCTGCAAGGGCTGCTCAAGACTGCCTGCGCACAGCCTCCTGCCAGCCTGTCGGCGGTATGGCAAAGCCTGCTGCCGCTGGTGGGTGCTGCTGATGATCTGGATGGCGACAGCACCCCCGAACAAATCAGCGAGGCGGGGGAGTGGACAGACGCCCTGCAACGGCAATCCCGCGATGCCCTCAACGAGCTGCAATTCCTGGCACCCTGGCTGATGTTGCCCAAGGCGCCCGAAGCCCTCGGCAATTTTGCTGATATCGACCGGGTGCCAAGCCTGCTCGAGCTGGCCGGGTATTCCCGGCGCCTGACGCCGGCTATTGACGCACGCCTGCTCGAGCCGGTGAGCGCGCAGGAGCAGGACTGGCTGACCGGGCTGCGCCACGCGCTGGCCCTGGGCAGCGAGCGTGCCACCCAGCGTATGACGGCCTGCGAGCGGCTGATGCAGCAGGCGGGCGGGTTTGCGGCCATGCAGTACGAGCTGCTCTATGACCGGGCTCGTCACCTGTTGGCGGTGGGTTACAACGTCGATGATTTCCGGCGTGATACCAGCTACTACGACCTGCTCGCCTCCGAGGCGCGGCTATGCAGCTTTATCGCCATCGCCCAGGGCCAGTTGCCCCAGGAAAGCTGGTTTGCCCTTGGTCGCCTGCTCACCTCTGCCGGCGGGGTGCCAATACTGGTGTCCTGGAGCGGCTCCATGTTCGAGTACCTGATGCCCCTGCTGGTCATGCCCAGCTATGAGGGCACCCTGCTGGACCAAAGCTCGCGGGCGGCGGTGGCGCGGCAGATTGCCTACGGCAACCAGCACTCCCTGCCTTGGGGCGTGTCTGAGTCGGGCTACAACACCGTTGATGCGGCCCTCAATTACCGCTACCACGCCTTTGGCGTGCCCGGCCTCGGGCTGAAGCGCGGCCTCGCGGAAGATCTGGTGATCGCTCCCTATGCCTCCGCCCTGGCCCTGCTGGTCGCCCCCGAAGCCGCCTGCGCCAATCTGCAGCGGCTGGCCACCTGCGGGCTCGACGGCCGCTACGGGTTTTACGAAGCCATCGACTACACGCCCTCGCGTTTGCTGCGTGGCCAGTCCAGCGCCATCGTGCAGTCCTTCATGGCCCATCATCAGGGCATGAGCCTGCTGGCCATGGCCAGCCTCTTGCTGGACCAGCCCATGCAGCGGCGCTTTGAGTCCGACCCCCTGTGTCAGGCGACCCTGCTGCTCTTGCAGGAGCGCACCTCAAAGACCTCGGTATTCCACGCCCAGGTGGCCGAGCACGCCGAAGGCACGGCCTTTTCCGACACCGTCGCATCGTCGGTACAAACTCCCCTGGGTGCGTACACGCCCGTGCCCGAGGTTCAGCTGCTGTCGAACGGGCGTTACCACGTCATGGTCAGCAATGCCGGCGGCGGCTACAGCCGCTGGCAGGAGCTGGCCGTTACCCGCTGGCGTGAAGACAGCAGCTGTGACAACTGGGGCACCTTTCTCTATCTGCGCGACGTGGACAGCGGCGAATTCTGGTCGGCGGCCCACCAGCCCACGCTCAAGCTGGCGCAGAGCTACGAAGCGGTGTTCTCGCAGGGGCGTGCCGAGTTCCGCCGCTGTGACCACGATATCGAGGCCTATACCGAGATCGTGGTATCGCCGGAAGACGACATCGAACTGCGCCGGCTGCGCATCACCAACCGCTCGCGCCAGCGGCGCACCATCGAAGTCACCAGCTACGCGGAAGTGGTGCTCGCCACGCCGGCTGCCGACGACATGCAGCCGGCTTTCGGCAACCTGTTTGTGCAGACGGAAATCATCAGCGCCCGCCGCGCCATTCTGTGTTCACGGCGCCCGCGTGAGGCTAACCAGCAGGTGCCCTGGATGTTTCACATGCTGGCGGCGCACGCCGGCAACGTCAGCGCGACTTCCTATGAAACCGACCGCATGCGTTTCATCGGTCGCGGCGGCAGTGTCATGGCGCCCCAGGCGCTGACTCACGCCGCCCCCTTGTCAGGCACCGCCGGCTCGGTGCTGGACCCTGTCGTCGCCATCCGCTGCCGTATCACCATCGACCCCGGCCAATCGACCACCATCGAGCTCGTGTCCGGCGCCACCCATAGCCGCGAGGCCTGCATGGCGCTGGTCGAGAAATACCAGGACCGGCATCTGGCCGATCGTGTTTTTGATCTCGCCAGCACGCATAGCGGTGTCGCCCTGCGCCAGATCAATGCCAGCGCCACCGATGCGCAGCTCTATCGCCGGCTGGCCGGCTCGGTCATCTATACCAATGCCGCCCTGCGCGCCGATGCCGCCGTGATCGCGCAAAACCACCGCGGGCAGTCCGGGCTCTGGGGTTATGCCATCTCCGGCGACCTGCCCATCGTGCTGCTGCGGATGACGGAAACTGCCCACATCGACCTCGCGCAGCAAATGATCCAGTGCCATGCCTGCTGGCGTTTGCAGGGCCTTGCGGTCGACCTGGTGATCTGGAACGAAGACCATGTCGGCTACCGGCAGCAACTCCATGAGCAGATTCTCGGGCTGATCGCCACCGGCACCGAAACCAATGTCATCGACCGGCCCGGCGGCATTTTCGTGCGTTCCGCTGACCAGATATCCAGCGAAGACCGCATCCTCCTGCAGGCCGTTGCCCGCATCGTCATCACCGACAGCCGGGGCAGCCTGACCGAGCAGGTCAACCGGCGTGATTTCGTCGAGAAGCGTGTGCCGCGCCTGGCGCCCACCCGCCTGCATCGCGCCGAGCCGCCAGCGCTGGCGGAGCAGCCGCGCCAGGATCTCCTGTTTGGCAACGGCCTGGGCGGTTTCAGTGCCGACGGCAGCGAGTACGTGATCACCACGACCGCCGGGAAAATGACCCCCTTGCCCTGGGTCAATGTGCTGGCCAATCCGCATTTTGGCAGCGTGGTCACGGAAGGTGGCTTGGCCTACACCTGGGCCGAGAATGCCCATGAATTCCGCCTGACGCCCTGGAGCGATGACCCGGTTGGCGCCAGCGGCGGCGAAGCCTTTTACCTGCGTGATGAGGAAAGTGGCCACTTCTGGTCACCGACGCCATTTCCGAGCAGCGGCGCCATGCCCTATGTCAGCCGGCATGGCTTCGGCTACAGCGTGTTTGAACACACCTCGGGCGGTATCCGCTCCGAGCTGTGGATGTATGTGGATGTGCAGGAGTCGGTCAAGTTCTACATGCTCAAGGTGCGCAATGGCTCAGGCCGCACGCGCTCGCTGTCCGCAACCGGCTATGTGGAGTGGGTGCTGGGCGATCTGCGCCCGAAATCGGCCATGCATGTGGTCACCTCCATTGACGCCGCCAGCGGCGCGTTGTTTGCCCGCAACGCCTACAACACCGAGTTTGAAGGCCGGGTCGCCTTCTTCGACGTGGACGATATGTCGCGTACCCTGACCGGCGACCGCACCGAGTTTCTCGGCCGTAATGGCACGCTCAAGGCGCCGGAAGCCATGAACAGAAGCCGGCTTTCGGGCCGCCTGGGGGCCGGGCTGGACCCCTGCGGCGCCATCCAGGTGCCCTTTGAACTGGCCGACGGGCAGGAGCGCGTGCTTATTTTCCGGCTTGGCACGGGCCGAGACATGGAGGGCGCCAGCGCACTGGCCCTGCGTCTGCGGGTTCCCGGCTCGGCGCGCGCCGCCCTGGAGAAGGTCAGGCAGTACTGGCAGCACACGCTGGGCGCCGTGCAGATCACCACCCCCGAGCCCACCCTCAACGTACTGGCCAATGGCTGGCTGGTCTACCAGATCACGGCCAGCCGGCTGTGGGCGCGCAGCGGCTACTCCCAGTCCGGTGGCGCCTTTGGCTTTCGTGACCAACTGCAGGACGCCATGGCGCTGGTGCACGCCGCTCCCGGCCTGCTGCGCGAGCACCTGCTGCGCTGCGCCGAGCGCCAATACCCGGAAGGCGATGTGCAGCACTGGTGGCACCCTCCCATCGGGCGTGGCGTGCGCACGCGCTGCTCCGACGACTATCTCTGGCTGCCGCTGGCCACCTGCCGCTACGTGCTCTGCACCGGCGACACGGGCGTGCTCGATGAAAGCGTGCACTTCCTCGAAGGCCGCCCACTCGGTGCTGGCGAGGAGTCCTATTACGACCTGCCTGCCCACGCCGGCGAGGCCGCCAGCCTCTACCAGCACTGTGTGCAGGCCATCCGGCATGGGCTGCGCTTCGGTGAGCACGGTTTGCCCCTGATGGGGTCCGGCGACTGGAACGATGGCATGAATCTGGTCGGCATCGAGGGCAAGGGCGAAAGCGTCTGGCTGGGTTTCTTCCTCTACGAGGTGCTGACCGCGTTCAGCGCGCTGGCGCAACAGCAGAATGATGCTGATTTTGTCGAAGAGTGTCGCCAGCAGGCGGAACAGTTGCGGGGCCAGATTGCCGAGCACGCCTGGGATGGCGCCTGGTATCGCCGCGCCTGGTTTGACGACGGCACCCCGCTGGGTTCCGCCGCCAATGCCGAGTGCTCGATCGATTCCATAGCTCAGAGCTGGTCGTTGCTGTCGGGCGCGGGGGAGGGCGAGTACCCGCGCCTGGCCATGGAGGCGCTGGACCGGCGTCTGGTGCGCCGCGAGCACGGCCTGGTGCAGTTGCTGGACCCGCCCTTTGACAAGTCGCCGATGAATCCCGGCTATATCAAGGGCTATGTCCCCGGCGTGCGCGAAAATGGCGGCCAGTACACCCATGCCGCCGTATGGGCCGCGATGGCCTTTGCCGCCCTCGGTGACAGCAGGCGCGCCTGGGAATTGCTGGCCCTGATCAACCCGGTCAACCATGCCCTGTCGGCAGCGGCGGTCGCCACCTACAAGACCGAGCCCTATGTCGTGGCGGCGGATGTTTACGCGCTGCCGCCCCATACCGGCCGTGGCGGCTGGACCTGGTATACCGGCTCGGCGGGCTGGCTGTACCGGCTGATTCTGGAGTCCCTGCTGGGCTGCCGGCTGGAGCACAACAGCCTGCGTTTTACCCCCTGTCTGCCTGAGCACTGGAAGGGCTTTTCGCTGCGTTACCGCTTCCACGACACCTGGTACCAGGTTGCCGTGCAGCAGCTGCCGGCAGCACCGGGCCAGGAGCCCTGCACCACGGTCACCCTCGACGGGGTGTATCAGCCCGATCAGGTCATTCCCTTGCTCAACGATAAACGCCCGCATCAGGTCAACGTGCGCATTCAGTGTGCCCCCTTGCCGCTGGCGCCGCCTGCCCCCCTGCCGCCCTTGCTGCCGCCCGCCGTCGGCAATCAGAAAGAGAGCGCAGCGATATGAGCATGCCCGTTTCCGATGCCTTCGTTTTCTTCGGCGCCACCGGTGATCTGGCCCACAAGAAGATATTTCCTGCCCTGCAGGCCATGGTAAAGCGTGGCGAGCTGGATATACCCGTCATCTGTGTGGCCCGTGCCGGCTGGAACATCGCCAGGCTGCGCCAGGCCGCGCGAGAGAGCGTGGAGCAGAATGGCGGCATTGATGAAGAAGCCTTCGCCAGGCTGTCGGCACAGATGAAATATGTTGACGGCGATTACCGCAATGCCGACACCTACCCGGGCCTGAAGCAGGCCCTGGATGGCGCCCAGCGCCCGCTCTATTACCTGGCGATTCCCCCGAGCATGTTTGGCGCCGTGGTGCAGGGGCTGGCGCAGGCCGGCTGCGCCAAAGAAGCCCGCGTTATCCTGGAAAAGCCCTTTGGCCGTGACCTTGCCTCCGCCCAAGCGCTCAACCACACCCTGCATGAAGTCTTCGACGAGTCGGCGGTATTCCGCATTGACCACTACCTGGGCAAGGAGGCGGTACAGAATCTTTTGTACTTCCGTTTTGCCAACGCTTTTCTCGATCCAGTCTGGAATTGCCATTACGTTGATAATGTACAGATCACCATGGCTGAAAGTTTTGGCGTGCAGGGTCGCGGGGCCTTTTACGACGAGGTTGGCACCCTCCGCGATGTGGTGCAGAACCATCTACTGCAAGTGATTGCGCTGCTGGCGATGGATGCGCCAGCCGGGCGTGACCCGGAGTCCATGCGCGCCGAGAAATTGCGCCTGTTCCGTGCCATGCGGCCGCTGGACCCGAAGGAGGTGGTGCGCGGCCAGTTTCAGGCATATCACGACGAAGCGGGCGTGGCCGGTGGTTCGCAGGTTGAAACCTTTGCAGCGCTATGCCTGCATATCGACACCTGGCGCTGGGCGGGCGTGCCGTTTTATATCCGCGCCGGTAAATTCCTGCCCATCACCGCTACCGAAGTGGTGGTGCAGCTCAAATCGCCGCCGCTGGCGATCTTTGATGAGATCAGTGCCGCCACTTCCAATTATTTCCGCTTCCGGCTCAGCCCCCAGGTCGTGATTTCGGCGGGCGTGCGCGTCAAGCAGCCCGGTGATGGCATGCGCGGCCAGCCGGTGGAGCTGATTGCCCGCCACCAGCCACGCAGTGAAAAGCTGCCTTATGAACGCCTGCTTTTTGACGCCATTCATGGCGACCCGACCTTGTTCACCGGCGATGCCAGCGTGGAGGCGGCATGGCGGGTGATCGACCCGGTACTGGGCAATGCTGAGCCGGCCATCGTCTACGCACGCGGCAGTTGGGGGCCGGGCGCGGCGGCGGGCATTGTCAGCGGTGGCTGGCATGACCCGATAGCCGAGGAGACCCTGCCATGCTGAGCCCGTCTCCCGTGGTGGTGTTCCTGCTGGATGTTGACAACACCTTGCTCGACAACGACCACTTTGCTGCCGATCTTGATGCAAGGCTGAAGCAGGACTTTGGTACTGAGCAGGCCGGGCGCTACTGGGCGCTTTATTCCGCCTTGCGCGATCTTAATGGTTTTGCCGATTATCTTGGTGCCCTGCAGCAATTCCGCGTTCACAACGAGGATAAACCGGCCCTGCTGGGCCTGTCGGCTTTCCTGCTTGAATACCCCTTTGCCGAGCGTTTTTATCCGCGCGCGCTGGCCGTGATCGAGCACCTGCGGGTGCTGGGTACCACGGTAATTTTTTCGGATGGCGATATTGTTTTCCAGCCCCGCAAGATCCAGCGCTCCGGTCTCTGGGAGGCTGTGCATGGTCGGGTGATGGTTTGCCTGCACAAGGAAGACGAACTGGATCTGGTCCGGCTGCGCTTTCCGGCCCGGCACTACGTGGCGGTTGATGACAAGCCGGTGCTGCTGGCGGCGATGAAGCGTGTGCTGGGCAAAAAGCTGACGACTGTACATGTCCAGCAGGGGCATTACGCCAGTGTCGAACCTGTCCCCCTGAATGCTGCACCCGATGTGACTGTCACGCACATTGGCAGCCTGATTGACCTGACCCTTGCCGATTTTCACGCCAGTCCCGTCGTCACCCATCGTCGGCAGAAGTCCACCACAATCCGGAAACAGCCATGAACCCGACCCGGCAATTGCACGATCTCGGTCAGAGCCTCTGGCTCGACAATATTACCCGCGAGCTGCTCGACGATGGCACGCTGAGCCGCTACATCAACGAATATTCCATCACCGGCCTGACCTCAAACCCGACCATTTTTGCGCAGGCCATCGGCGGCAGTAATGCTTACGACGCCGGTATCCGTGAAAAAATGCAGGCCGGGAAATACGGTGAAGTCATGTTCATCGAACTGGCGCTGGAGGATCTTGGGCGCGCCGCCGATCTTTTCCGGCCGGTGTTTGAGGCCAGCCAGCATCGCGAAGGCTGGGTATCGATGGAGGTTTCGCCCGTGCTGGCCGATGATGCCCAAGGCAGCGTGGAGGCCGCCCGGCGCATTCATGCGCAGGCCGACCGGCCCAACCTGTTTGTGAAAATTCCCGGTACGGTGGAAGGCTTGGCGGCCATCGAGGAGTGCATTTTTTGCGGCGTGCCGATCAATGTCACCCTGCTGTTTTCCTGCGAGCAGTATCTTGCCGCCGCTGAAGCCTATATGCGCGGCATCGAGCGCCGGGTGGAAAGAGGGCTGGCTCCGCAGGTTGCTTCGGTTGCCTCGCTGTTCGTCAGCCGCTGGGACACGGCCGTGCGCGACACGGCGCCTGCGGTATTGCGTAACCGCCTCGGGATTGCCGTTGCCCAGCGCACGTATCATGCCCACCGCCAATTGCTGGAATCCACCCGCTGGCAGCGGCTGGCAGTGGCCGGAGCGTGGCCGCAGCGCCTGCTCTGGGCCAGCACCGGCACCAAGGACCCGCAGGCGTCTGATACCTTGTATGTGGAAGCGCTGGCCGCGCCGGGCACGATTGATACCCTGCCGCCGAAGACGCTGCTGGCCTTTGCCGCCCATGGGGCTGTTACCGGCACCATGGCCTTGGACGGTGGCGATGCCGAGGCGGTGCTGACGCGTTTTGCAGAGGCTGGCGTTGATATTGATGCCCTAGCCGCCCGCTTGCAGCAGGAGGGCGCTCAGGCCTTTGTCGCCTCGTGGCGGGAGTTGTTGCAGCGCATTGCCGACAAGAGGGCCGCGCTCAGTGTCGTCGGCAGCAGCCGATGAAAACCTGCCAGGATCAGTCCGTTCCCGCCGCTTCGGCTGCCCTGACAGGGCGTCCGCAGTGGCAGGCGCTCAAGGAGCATGCCTCGACACTCGGCAAGCAGCATCTGCGTGAGCTGTTTGCTGCCGACCCTTTGCGCGGTGAGCGCCTGCATGCCGAGGCGGCCGGCCTCTATCTTGATTATTCCAAACAGCGTGTCACCGACGAGACCCTGCGCTTGCTGCTGCAACTGGCCACGGCCTGTGGTCTGCCAGAGCGCACCGAAGCGATGTTTTGCGGGGCGCTGATCAATGTCACCGAGCAGCGTCCGGTATTGCACATGGCCTTGCGCGCGCCCCTGGATGAACACATTTTTGTCGATGGGCAGGACGTGGTGCCGGTGGTGCACGCGGTGCTCGATCATATGGCAGCGTTCTGTGAGCGGGTGCGCAGCGGCAGCTGGCGTGGCCATGACGGCAAGCCCATACGCAATGTGGTCAATATCGGTATTGGTGGTTCTGACCTGGGCCCGGTCATGGCCCATGAAGCCTTACGCCACTACAGCCGCCGCGATTTTCGCTTCCGCTTTGTCGCCAATATTGATGGTACGGATTTTCTCGAAGCGGTGCGCGACCTGGACCCGGCAGAGACTTTATTCGTGATCTGCTCCAAGACTTTTACGACGCTGGAGACGCTGGTTAATGCGCGGGCCGCGCGCGCCTGGTGCTTGCAGGCCATGGGTGCGGAGAGTGCGGTGGCCAAGCATTTTGTCGCGGTGTCTGCCAATGCCGAGGCCGTTGTCAAATTTGGTATTGATGCGGAAAACATGTTCGGTTTCTGGGACTGGGTCGGGGGCCGCTATTCCATGGATGCGGCGATCGGGCTGTCGACCATGCTGGCCATTGGCGCTGACAATGTGCGTGCCATGCTCAGTGGCTTCCACGCCATGGACCTGCATTTCCGCAACGCGCCACCGGCAGAAAACCTGCCGGTGCTGCACGGGTTACTGGCGGTGTGGAACAACAATTTCCTCGGCGCGGCGACGGTGGCTGTGCTGCCTTACGATCAATATCTGCAATACTTTCCGGCCTATCTGCAACAGCTGGCCATGGAGAGCAATGGCAAGCACGTGACGCTGAACGGTACGCGGGTGGACTACAGTACCGGGCCCGTTTACTGGGGTGCGGCGGGCACCAATGGCCAGCATTCTTTTTACCAGCTGATACATCAGGGCACGCAATTGGTGTCCTGCGATTTTATTGGCTTCTGCCAGTCGCTCAATCCCCTGGGCCAGCAGCATGACCTGCTGCTGGCCAATCTGTTTGCCCAGGGCGAGGCGCTGGCTTTTGGCAGGACCGCTGGGGAGGTGGAGGCTGACGGCATGCCGGCGGCGCTGGTGCCACACCGCATATGTGAGGGCAACCGGCCCAGCAATACCCTTCTTGCCGATAGCCTTACTCCTTATACGCTGGGCGCGCTGGTGGCCCTGTATGAGCACAGCGTATTTGTAGAGGGCGTGATCTGGAATATTGATTCCTTCGATCAGTGGGGGGTGGAGTTGGGCAAGGCGCTGGCACAGCGCACGGCGGCGGAAATTGCCAGCGTCAGCGAGCCCAGGCTTGGCCACGACAGCTCAACCAATACGCTTATCCGGCGCTATCGCGAGCGGCGGGGGGCACTGTCATGAGCACACAAGTCAGTCCGCTCGCCGGCCAGCCGGCGCCGCCCTCACTGCTGGTCGATGTATCGAAATTGCTGGCGGCTTATACCGCCTTGCAGCCCGATGCGGCTGTGGCGGCACAGCGCGTTGTTTTTGGCACCTCCGGGCATCGCGGCAGTGCCTTTTCGCGCAGCTTCAATGAGTGGCATGTGCTGGCCATCACCCAGGCTATCTGTGATTACCGCCACACCATGGGTATTGATGGCCCCCTGTATATGGGTTTCGACACTCATGCCCTGTCGGAACCGGCGTTTGCCAGTGCGCTGGAAGTGCTGGCGGCCAACGGTGTGGAAACCCTGATTGCCGCCGACGGTGAGTACACTCCGACACCGGCGATTTCACATGCCATCCTGACCTGGAACCGGGGCCGTCGCAGCGGTCTTGCCGACGGCATTGTGATCACGCCCTCGCACAATCCACCCAAGAGCGGTGGTTTCAAATACAACCCGCCCAATGGCGGGCCGGCGGCGACGGTAGTCACGGCCTGGATTGAGGCCAGGGCCAACCAGCTGCTGAAGGGCGGGCTGAAGAAGGTGCGCCGCTTGCCCTTTGCACAGGCCTTGCGTGCCGGTACGACGCGGGAGCACCGCTTTATTGACGCCTATGTTGCTGACCTAGCCAGCGTGCTGGATTTTGACGCCATTCGCGGTGCGGGCATTCACCTGGCGGTGGACCCGCTGGGTGGCGCTGGCGTGCATTACTGGGCGGCGATAGCGGAGCGCTACCGCATTGACCTGAGCATAGTCAGTGAGCTTGTTGATCCGACCTTCAGCTTCATGAGCGTGGATTGGGACGGCAGGATTCGTATGGACCCGTCTTCTGCTTTTGCCATGCAGCGGCTTATCAGCCTGAAAGATCATTTTGATGTGGCTTTTGCCTGCGACACCGACCACGACCGCCATGGCATTGTCACTCCGGGGGTCGGCCTGCTGCCGGCCAATCACTATCTGGCGGTAGCCATTGACTACCTGTTCCAGCATCGCCCGGTCTGGAGCGGGAAGTCGGCGATAGGCAAGACGGTGGTCAGCAGCGCGATGATCGACCGGGTTAGCGCCAGGCTCGGGCGCCAGCTCTACGAAGTGCCGGTTGGTTTCAAATGGTTTGTTGACGGCTTGCTGGACGGCACGCTGGCCTTTGCCGGCGAGGAAAGCGCAGGTGCCACATTTAGCCGCATTGACGGCAGTGTGTGGACCACCGACAAGGATGGCATCGCCGCTGCGTTGCTGTCTGCCGAAATTACGGCGTGTACCGGCCTTGACCCCGGTGAGCACTATGCGCGGCTGGCGGCGGACTTGGGCGGGCCACTGGCGGAGCGGGTCGAAGCGCCGGCCACCGCCGCGCAAAAACACAAGCTACTCACACTGGCGCCGCAGCAATTGCACACGACCCAACTTGCCGGCGAGCCGATTGAAAAAATCATCACGCTGGCGCCGGGTAATGGCGCACCTATTGGCGGCATCAAGGTCAGCACGCCCGGTGGCTGGTTCGCGGCGCGGCCCTCCGGTACCGAAGACATTTACAAGATTTACGCCGAGAGCTTTGTGGACGAGGCACAGCTGCGCGCGATTTTGCGAGAAGCGCAACTTATTGTTGATGCGGCGCTGGCGGATAACGAGGCCGCGCATGACGCCCACTAGGCCCTGCATCCTTGTGCTAAATAGCGGCTCTTCCAGCATTAAATTTGCGCTGTTTGAGGCTGACGGTGGGCTGCAACGGCTTATGTACGGTGGCGTACGGCGCATCGGGCTGCCGGATGCCAGTCTCTGGATAGAGGGGGTATGTCGGCCGGACTGCATGACACAGCCGGTGCTGGCCACCGACCATACGCTGGCGGTGGCGGCGCTGATGCAGTTGCTGGAGGCGCATCTTGCGGATATTGCGCTGGTGGCGGTGGGGCATCGCATTGTCCAGGGCGGGCCTGTGTATGGTGAGCCGCACCGGATTGACCGGGCGCTGCTTGAACAGCTGCGACAATTAACGGCGTTTGATCCAGAGCACCTGCCAGCAGAGATTCTGTTGATTGAAGCCATGCTGGCGTGGTTTGCCGACATACCGCAGATAGCCTGCTTTGACACGGCTTTTCATCACGAGCTGCCGCGCGTGGCCCGACTGCTACCCATTCCCCGGCGCTTTGAGGCGCTGGGCCTGCGGCGTTACGGATTTCACGGCCTGTCCTATGCCTTTCTGATGCAGGAACTGGCGCGTCAGGCCGGGCCGGATGCCGCACAGGGCCGGGTCATTCTCGCCCATCTCGGTAACGGCGCCAGTCTGGCGGCCGTACACCAGGGCAAGCCGGTGGATACCAGCATGGGCTTTACCCCGGCATCCGGGTTGCCCATGAGCACGCGTGCAGGTGATCTTGACCCCGGGCTGCTTTGTTTCATCGCCCAGGCTGATGGCCTGGGTGCCGCGCAGCTTGATCATTTTGTCAATTTCCAGTGCGGGCTGCTGGGGGTTTCCGGAACCAGCCCCGATATGCGTGATTTGCTGGCGCGTGAGGCCGACGACGTGCGGGCGGCAGAAGCGGTGGCCTTGTTTTGTTATCAGGCCAAAAAATGGATGGGCTCTTTTGCGGCGGTGCTCGGCGGGCTGGATACGCTGGTTTTTGCCGGCGGCATTGGCGAGAACGCGCCTGCCGTGCGTGCACGCATCTGTGCGGGTATGGGCTTTCTGGGCCTGGAGTTGGACGAGTCATGCAACCAGGCGATGGCGCAGGTGATTTCCAGCAGCAGTAGCCGGGTTACGGTGCGCGTCATTAAAACGGACGAGGAGCTGATGATGGCACAGCTGGTGTTGGGTGTAGGGGTCAGCGCCGGTAAAGATGGAGGCCATGAACAGTGATGCTGTACGGCTGTTATCCAGAGGAAATAGTGATGGCGGCCATGTCTCTCGTGGAAGAACCGCCATTGACCCGTTTTTCAACATGGCGCTTTTTTCAGCGGCCATAAATACCCTGTAGTGATTGAAGAGTGATGGAAGGTGGAATCGTGGATCTGACACATGGAAAGTGGAATTTTGGATTGGACGCAATGAAATCACAGGCCAGCACATTGACGCCAGAGTTGCTTGACCGCATGGATGCCTACTGGCGTGCGGCGAATTATCTCGCTGTCGGCCAGATTTATCTTTATGACAATCCGCTGCTGAAACGGTCGCTGGAACTGGCGGATATCAAGCACATGCTGCTCGGACACTGGGGCACGACATCGGGCCAGAATTTCATTTATGTGCATTTGAACCGGGTCATCAGGAAATACGATCTCGACATGATCTATGTGTCGGGGCCTGGCCATGGCGGCCCCGCTGTGGTTGGCAATACCTATCTTGAAGGCACGTATAGTGAAATTTATCCCGACATCAGCCAGGATGAGACCGGCTTGCGCAAGCTTTTCCGGCAATTTTCCTTTCCCGGTGGAGTACCCAGCCATGCCTCGCCGGAATGTCCGGGCTCCATCCACGAGGGCGGTGAGCTGGGCTACTCGCTCAGCCATGCCTTTGGCGCCGTGCTGGACAATCCTGATCTTGTGGTTGCCTGCGTGATTGGCGACGGCGAGGCAGAAACAGGGCCGCTGGCCACCTCCTGGCATTCGAACAAGTTTCTTGATCCCGTTGGTGATGGCGCGGTGCTGCCCATCCTGCACCTCAATGGCTACAAGATATCGAATCCGACCATTCTGGCGCGCATCAGTCACGACGAACTGGACCAGCTTTTGCGTGGCTATGGCTGGACTCCCTATTATGTCGAGGGCCATGAGCCGGCCCTGATGCATGAGGCCATGGCGGCCACGCTGGACATGGCGGTGGAGCAGATCAGGAATATCCAGCGCGATGCGCGGGTCAGTGGCAATCAGCAGCGGCCGCGCTGGCCGATGATTGTGCTGCGCTCTCCCAAGGGCTGGACTGGGCCGAAAATAGTCGATGGCCTGCAGATTGAGGGCAGTTTTCGTGCTCACCAGGTGCCCATCTCCGATCCGGCGGCTCAGCCTGCGCACCTCCAGTTATTGGAGGACTGGCTGCGCAGCTACGCGCCCGAGGAGCTGTTTGACGAGCAGGGTCGCCTCTTTCCCGAACTGGCCGAGCTGGCGCCCGTAGGCGAGCGGCGCATGGGCGCCAATCCCCATGCCAATGGCGGCATCCTCTTGCGCGATTTACGCCTGCCGGATTTCAGGGATTGCGCTGTTCCGGTGCCTTTTCCCGGGACTATTGGCATCGGTGACACCCATGTGCTCGGGCGCTTTCTGCGTGATGTAGCCCGGCTGAACAGTCATCAGAAAAATTTCCGGATATTCGGCCCTGATGAGACGCTTTCCAATGGACTGGAGGCCATCTTTGAAGTGACCAATCGTCAGTGGGTGGCGCGTACCGAGCCCAACGACGAGTTTCTGGCGCCCAGCGGCAGGGTGATGGAAATGCTCAGCGAGCACCAGTGCGAAGGCTGGCTGGAGGGGTATCTGCTGACCGGGCGCCATGGCGTGTTCAACTGCTATGAGGCGTTTATCCACATCGTTGACTCCATGTTCAACCAGCATGCCAAGTGGTTGAAGGTGTCTGCGCACCTGCCCTGGCGGCGGCGTATTGCCTCGCTGAACTATCTGCTGACCTCGCATGTCTGGCGGCAGGATCATAATGGTTTCACGCATCAGGACCCCGGTTTTATCGACCACGTATTGAATAAAAAGGCCGAGATTGTGCGCGTATACCTGCCGCCGGATGCCAATTGCCTGCTGTCGGTCATGGACCATTGCCTGCGTAGCCGCCACTACGTCAATGTCGTGATTGCCGGCAAGCACCCGGCGCCGCAATGGCTGGATATGGATGCCGCCGTCAAGCACTGCACCGAAGGCATCGGTATCTGGCAGTGGGCCAGCAATGACGAGAACATGATCCCCGATGTGGTAATGGCCTGCTGTGGCGACGTGCCGACGCTGGAAACTCTTGCCGCTGTTTCCATTCTGCGTGAGCACCTGCCGGAGTTGAGCATACGCGTGGTCAACGTGGTTGATCTCATGAAGCTGCAACCGCAGACCGAACATCCGCACGGCCTGTGCGACCGGGATTTTGATGAACTTTTTACCCAAAGCAAACCCGTTATTTTTGCTTTCCACGCCTATCCCTGGTCGATACATCGTCTGACCTACCGACGCACCAACCACCACAATATTCACGTTCGCGGCTACAAGGAAGAAGGCAGCATCACCACGCCTTTTGATATGACGGTGCTGAACGAGATGGATCGCTTTCACCTGGTGATGGATGCCATTGACCGTCTGCCACAGACGGGCGCGCGCGGTATTTATCTGAAACGGCAGCTCCGGGAAAAGCTGATTGAGCACAAGCAATATATCGCCCTGCATGGTGAAGACTTGCCGGAAATACGCAACTGGATGTGGAGTGGTTCTCAATGAATGTGCAGGCACTCATGGGCACGGCCGCCGTGCTGATGGCGAACGACAAGGGGTTGCTGGCCATGGACGAAAGCAATCCCAACTGCAATAAACGCTTTGCCAGTCTGGGTATTGAGAAAACCGTGGGGGCGCGGCGCGCATGGCGGGAGTTGATCGTGAGTGCTCCGGGTCTTGGCGAGAGCATCAGCGGGGCAATTCTTTCCGACGAGACGATACGCCAGCACAAGAGTGACGGCACGCCCTTTGTCGCCGCTATCGTGGCGGAGGGCATTATTCCCGGAATAAAAGTTGATGGTGGTACGCGTGATATGGCGGCGCATCCCGGTGAAAAAATCACAGAAGGTCTGGATGGCCTGCGTGAGCGCCTTGTGGAGTATGCACAGCTGGGTGCCCGCTTTGCCAAGTGGCGTGCGGTGATTAGTGTGGGGCAGGGTATTCCCAGCCTGGCCTGTATCGAGGCCAATGCGCACACACTCGCACGCTATGCTGCGCTGTGCCAGGAGGCGGGCCTTATGCCCATCGTCGAGCCGGAAATACTGATGACGGGTGCGCACACGCTGGAGCGCTGCCGTGAGCTGACCGAGTCTGTTTTGCACGTAGTTTTTGCCGAGCTTTATACGCAGGGTGTGGTGCTGGAGGGCATGATTCTGAAACCCAATATGGTCTTGCCGGGGCTGGATTGCAGCACACAGGAAACGGTGGAGGAGGTGGCAGATGCCACGGTTGGCTGTCTGCTGCGCTGTGTTCCTGCGGCGGTTCCGGGTATTGCCTTCCTTTCCGGGGGGCAGAGTGGCGAGTTGGCATCGGCCCGCCTGAATGCGATGAATCAGGCGTTCGGGGCGCGTTTGCCCTGGGCCCTGACATTCTCCTATTCACGCGCCATTCAGCAGCCGGCTCTGGAAATCTGGCGTGGTGAGGCGGCCAATGCGGCGGCGGCGCAGCGGGCACTGACGCACCGTGCCCGTTGCAACCGGGCAGCACGCCGTGGCGAGTACAGTGCTGCGATGGAATTGATGTGAGCATGTGCTCATCGGCGCTGCAAGCTTGTACGTGCTCATAATGGTTTGGTTCAGGAGAACATCGTGGCCGAAGCGCTCGATCAGCAATGCATAAATACCATCCGCTTTTTATCGGTAGACATGGTGCAGAAGGCCAGTAGCGGTCACCCGGGGCTGCCTCTTGGTGCTGCACCGATGGCCTATGTCTTGTGGACGCGCTGGCTCCGGTTTAATCCGCACAATCCGGACTGGGCCGACCGCGACCGTTTTGTGCTGTCTGCCGGGCATGGCTCGGCGCTGCTTTACAGCCTGCTGCACCTCACCGGTTACGAGCTTTCGCTGGATGATATCAGGCAGTTCAGGCAGTGGGGCAGCAAGGCTCCGGGCCACCCCGAACGCGGGCACACCCCGGGCGTGGAAATCACGACCGGGCCGCTGGGCCAGGGCATGGCCAATGCCGTGGGCATGGCCATCGCAGAGGCGCAGTTGGCGGCGCGTTATAACCGGGCAGGGCACAGCGTTGTTGACCACCATACCTATGCCATCGTCAGCGATGGGGATTTGATGGAGGGCGTCGCCTCCGAGGCGGCCTCGCTGGCCGGCCATCTGGGCCTGGGCAAGCTGACCTGTCTTTATGATGACAACGAGGTCACGCTGTCCGCTGCTACCGACATTACTTTTTCGGAGAATTGTGCTCAGCGTTTTGCGGCCTATGGCTGGCACACCGTGACCGTTGCCGACGGCAATGATATTGATGCGATTGATGCAGCGCTATGCGCCGCCCGTGCGGAGTCCCTGCGACCGTCACTGATCCTGGTGCGTACCCATATTGGTTATGGCTCGCCCAAGCAGGATAGTTATAAGGCTCATGGTTCTCCCTTGGGCGCTGACGAGGTACACAGGACGAAGGAGCACCTGGACTGGCCAACAGCGCCGGACTTCCTGATACCCGATACGGTATTGGCGCATTTCCGGGAAGCGGTAAGGCAGGGTGCGCTCAGCGAAGCGGCCTGGGTCAAACGCATGCAGGCCTATGCGGCTGCCTTCCCGGCGCTTTCGCTGGAACTGCTGGGTCGTTTGCAGGCGAAGTTGCCATCGGGATGGGACGCGGATATTCCGGTTTTTCCGGCTGATGCCAAGGGGCTGGCTACCCGTGAGGCTTCCGGTCAGGTGATGGGTGCCATAGCTCCCAAGGTATTGGCGCTCAGCGGTGGCTCAGCCGATTTGGACCCGTCAACGAAAACGGCGCTGAAAGGCTGGGGTGATTTCAATCCGCCGGCCCCGCAAGGCAATGATGACCAGGGTTCTGACAGCGCTGGCTGGAGCTACCAGGGCCGTAACCTGCATTTTGGCGTGCGTGAGCATGCCATGGGCGCCATCGTCAACGGTCTTGCGGCGCATGGCGGGTTTATTCCCTATAGCTCGACCTTTCTGGTTTTCTCTGACTATATGCGTCCGCCATTGCGGCTGGCGGCCCTGATGGGCCTGCATGTGGTGCATGTATTTACGCACGACAGCATTGCCGTTGGCGAAGATGGTCCCACGCACCAGCCGGTGGAGCAACTGGCCAGCTTGCGTGCCATTCCAAACCTCACCGTGATCCGCCCGGCGGATGCCAGTGAAACCGCGGTGGCCTGGCGTGTTGCGCTGGAGACGCGTGATCGGCCCGTACTGCTGGTGCTGAGCCGCCAAGACCTGCCTACGCTGGACCGCAGTCATTTTGCGGCGGCCGATGGTTTGCGCCGGGGGGCCTATATCCTGCTGGATGCGCCCGATGCACGGCCTGAGCTGATCCTGATTGCCAGCGGCTCCGAAGTCAGCCTGATTGTGACGGCGGCAAAGCGCCTGACGGCACAGGGGGTGGCCGTGCGTTGTGTCTCCATGCCCAGCTGGGAATTGTTTGATGCGCTGCCGCAGGCTGAACGCGACGCTGTATTGTTGCCGGCAGTACGTGCGCGACTGGCGGTGGAGGCAGGAATTGCGCAGGGTTGGCACCGCTACGTGGGTGAGGCAGGCGCTGTGCTGGGCGTTGAGCGCTTTGGCGCGTCGGCGCCGGCCGCCGTTGTGCTGAGTGAATATGGTTTTACGGCTGATAACGTTTGTACGCGAGCCATGGCCTTGCTGGGTGGCTGAGGGGCTTTTTCTGGGGTGAGTTGTCTGCCTGCTTGTCCATGGAGGACGGAGCAGACAGATATCGGTAATTTTTTCCGTGACGCCAGGTGTGCCCCGTGCGTTTGCCTTCATCTCAGCAATGCCGCTTCCACCAGAATATCGACACCGGCCTTGGGTTGTATGGCCTGCGCGGGGATGTAGGCTCCTTTGCGCCATTGTGTTATCGCATGACGCTTGGGCTCGCCTTCCACCAGAAACAGCACCGCACGGGTGCGGCTCAGGCGCCTTGCACTCAGGGACACGCGCTGTGCCGGCGGCTTGGGTGCATCGAATATCGCCAGCGTATCTGCCGTTTGTACTCCCTCACTTTGATCGTGGTCGGGAAACAGACTGGCCGTGTGCCCGTCTTCACCCAGGCCCAGCAATACCAGGTCAAAATCGCCGACATGGCGTAATGTTTCTGCATAGATGAGCGCTGCCTTGTTGGCACCGGACTCGGCAGGGATAGTGTGTATCTGGTCGGCTGGTACCGGCACATGATTGAGCCAGACATAGGCCGCCATCCGGCTATTGCGCCCCAGATCGTCAATGGGCAGGCAACGCTCGTCACCAAAATAAATGTGCCAGTGCGACCAGTCGGTGTCAGCCGTGCGCAGCATCTGATAAATAGTGCGCGGTGTGTTGCCCCCGGCCAGCACCAGCAGGAACTGGCCTCGTAGTGCGATGGCATTTGCGGCGGCGGCGAGGATGTGTCGGTGGGCAACCTCCCTGAAAGCGGCCGCATCAGCGACGGCTATCCAGCGCAAAGGGCCGGTTTTGGCGCAGCAGGATGTATTCATGGTATTCATTCCGCTTTTACCGCGTGCCCGCCAAACTGGTTACGCATGGCCGCCAGCAGTTTGTCCGCGTATGAGTCGCTATCGCGTGAGCGCAGGCGCTCCAGCAGCGCCAGCGTGATCACGGGTGCAGAAACATCAAGTTCTATGGCTTCTGCCACGGTCCAGCGGCCTTCGCCGGAATCGGAAACATAGGGCGCTATGCCCGTCATTTCAGGATTTTTTTCCAGGGCATCAGCCGTGAGATCCAGCAACCAGGAGCGTACTACGCTGCCATAACGCCAGATATCGGCAACCTGGTGCAGGTCGAGCTTGAATTCCGTTTTGTGTTGCAGGATTGAGAAACCTTCGGCATAGGCCTGCATCATGCCATATTCAATGCCGTTGTGGATCATTTTGGTAAAGTGGCCGGCGCCGGCAGGGCCGACCCGGCCCCAGCCTTGTTGCTGCCTGGGCGCCAGGGCCTCAAAAATGGGTCGCAGCTTTTCGACGGCAACGGCGTCCCCGCCGACCATCATGCTGTAGCCCTCAGCCAAGCCCCAGACGCCACCACTGGTGCCGCAGTCGATATAGTGGAGTTTTTTTTCTGTCAGCAAGATGGCACGGCGTTGTGTGTCCTTGTACCAGGAGTTCCCGCCATCGACGATGGTGTCACCGGTGGCCAGCAGTGGCAGCAGTTCGGTCAGGGTGGTTTCAGTGACGGCGCCGGCAGGTATCATCAGCCAGATGATGCGCGGTACGGGCAGCTGCGCGACCAGCGCCGCCAGCCCGTCCACCACCGCTATGCCCTGGTCGGAGCTGGCCTTGCGCGTGCCGGGGCTGGGGGAAAAGCCGACAATTTCGTGGCCCGCGCGATGCAGGCGCAGGGCCATGTTACCGCCCATGCGTCCAAGACCTACCATGCCAAGTTTCATATCATCTCCTTGAAGGCAAACAGTAAGAGCCTGCTCAAAATCGTGATGCAGGGTGACGGTAGACAGGAAAAATCATGTTCATCTCGCGGACGCCTGGCCACGCTGGGCGATTACGCCAATAACAGCGATGCGGTCATTGCGCGCCTGCGCCGGGTTATCAATATCTTCGCCAAATACATCTGGCTCTATTTCGGCATAAGACCAGTCACAACGTGCAGCGGCGAGCCGGGGTAGCAGCTCGGCGCGGAAGGGGTCTTTGCCATCAATAATGGCAACGCTGCCATAGAGCAACAGGTGTCCACCGGGGGCAAGGCGTGCGAGGGCCTCTGTCGCTATGCCCATGTTTCGCATGCTGCCAATACCACTGCCGCTGTAATCACAGGCGCAATCGGAACGGTCATCGAGATAGGCCGGGTTTACGATAATCAGGTCGAATTCGCCGTCAACAGCTGCCAGCGCGTCACCCGATGCCACGATAATCGGAATACCTGCAATTTCTGCATTGATCGCGCAGAAGCACAATGCCAGGGGATTGATGTCGCTCATGGTCACTATGGGTGAAATGCCCCGGTGGGTCAGCTGTCGTGCCGCGACGATACCGGCGGCGCCACTGCCACAGCCAACATCAAGGATACGCAGGGCTGTGCCCCCCTGCGCATGTGCCGAACTGCCTTCCCTGGCCCCGATTGCCTGCAGTGCGCGCTGCATGAAGCGTACAAAGTGATAGGTGTCGGGGCCGAAGAAAACGGCTGATGGCTCTGTTGCCTGGTGTGATGAGTGCAGGAAAAAATCGTTGTCGATTGTTGCGATACATACGGCGCTGCATAGCAGGGAACCGCAGGGCAGCAGAACGCCGGCCCTGCCCATCATGGCCAGTAATTCCGGTTCCACGGCGCTGGCTTCAAACAATAAATTCCAGCCAAAAATATCGCGTAGCGTGGTGCCTGTCAGGTGGCTGCGGTAGCCGAGAATACGTTGGCGACTCAGCGGTGTCGTGGTGGTAAAGCGATAGCCGCTGGCTGCAACATGGCGCAGCAGCAGGGCGAGCGACGCTGACGCGCTTGCCCGGTCAAAAGGTCTGGCCGTGAAATTGACGCCGACATGAAGCTCGGCGGTGGTAGACGCCTCCGGCCGTGTGGCGCTATCGACGAGATTCATGCGGATAACCGCTGCTGCATGGGAACACTAAAGGGTTCGCATTGCAGTTCCTTGCTGTAACGATCGAAGCAGCGTTCGCCGCTCAAGAGACGCATCAGTGCGCCTTCAGCAATAAAGAGTGCACATTCCGGTGCGGCATCGACCAGAGGGTGGATGACCTGCTGAATCCAGCGTTGCGCATGGGATACGTCGAGTACGGCATGCAGGTCAAAATAGGCACGCATATCCTTGTTGAGTCCCAGTCGCCGCATGCCTTTCGCTATTCTGGCGGCACGTAGTGGTGCGGTCAGTTCGATGACGCCGAGCGCGCCGATGGCCTGGTAGACATAGCGGCGGTTGATGGCCAGCCCCAACATGATGTTGCTCGCCGCCAATGACTCCCAGACGGTGGTGTCCGTTGCGGGTTGCAGGCCAAGTCCGTGGACCATTCGCGTCAGGAGCTGGCCATGCATCTGGCCTTGCTTGCCGTGGCCCATTTCATCCCAGTAGTTGCGCGCACACTCCAGCTTCGCCTGAATGGGCAGCTGTATCTGTGTATGGGCAAGCAGGTCGTCGAAACCTGCTTCTACCACGACTTCCTGAGTGAGGAACCAGCGCATCTGCGGCAGGGTTGCGTGTTTCGCCAACCAGTCAAACAGCGGGTGCTGCTGACCTGGCCCCAACTCGGCCAGCAATTCAAACCATCTGGCGAAGTTGTCGCCACCATTGGCGCACCACGGCACCATGGGCGCGATTTCAGTACGCAGAGACTCCAGAAAATGCCCTTCTGATATTCGCCAGGCGAGATCGGTCTGCAATTCATCCTGCCACTGCGGTGAGGGCGTGGCGGGGGCAAGCCGCCGGACATTGAACTGGGCGAGTTGCTGATGAAAGGCATCGGGATTGGTGGTGGCAAATGTATTGGGCATGGCATACCGACTCTGTAGAAAGATATATCAAACCACTCGGCCCGCGAGCCAGAGTTTTTCTGGCAACCCGAGCCTTCCTGTGGTGTCTGGCGCCATCTGTATGTGGGCTGTCCCGCAAGGATGCTCAGGATCATGCGCCCCGTCTGTTCGCTACCTCGCTTATGGCCGACAACCTGTCCTGCAACCCGCCCTGAAAGTCAATCCTGCGTAGCCAGCGCGTATTCCTGGAATTCAAGCTGGCGCTGGGGTGGTGTTTGCTGGCACGCCGGGTGTACTGCCCGTTTCCAGATTATATTCTTCTGATAAATTAAGGTCTTTTTGTCTTTATTGACACGCATTTAATTTTTCTGAATGTCGCTACAGAAAATGTGGCGCTGCGTCATGTAATTAATAAAAGGCGAGAAAAATACGCGCAGCCTGTGCTTCAAGAATGAATTATCGATCAATATATTTTTATGTTCGCCGGCGTACAGACCGGGGCTATGGCGGCGACCACTGTTGCACATGGGTCACAGGACGAGGGCAGCTTCCGGATGGGTCATCTGGCAGCTGAATACTGTGGCTCACTCACACCATATTAATAACTGGTGCGATGGACAAGCAACCAGCACGCCCTTGTGCGGGAAAGCCAATATTTTCAACAGCCTCTAAATGATTTTTTGTTTCACCGCGCATCATTCCTGCTCTGGCCACGGAGCAATTCTTTGTATACCCATGAAAAAGGACTTTTTATGAAATACTACACACTGCGGTATCCCCTTATTGGATTTGTCGGCTTGGTGCTCACTGCCTGCGGAGGTGGCGGCGACGGAGGCGGCAGTACTGCCAGCACTGGCGGTGCTGGCCCCGGTAGCTCCACGGTGGTTACGGTCACGGTGCCGTCGGTGCTGGCGCTGCTGGCGGGCGCGCCGCTCAGCGGGCAGGGCAGTATTGATGGCGCAGGGCTTGCTGCCGAGTTCTTTTCGCCCACTGGCGTTGCGGTGGACAGCAGCGGTAACACTTACGTGGCAGATACAGGAAACAGCACTATACGCAAGATTACCGTTGCTGGCGTGGTCACGACCCTGGCGGGCACGGCGGGTATTACAGGCAGTGCCGATGGCACGGGCGCTGCTGCCCAGTTCAATTCCCCCAGCGGCGTTGCCGTGGACGCCAGCGGCAATGTGTATGTGGCGGACTCGGGCAACAGTACGATTCGCATGATTACCTCAGCCGGCGTGGTAACTACCCTGGCCGGCTCTGCCGCCGCAACGGGTAGTACCGATGGCACGGGCGCGGCGGCGCTGTTTAATGGCCCTGCGAATGTTGCCGTGGATAGCACTCACAATGTCTACGTGGCTGATACGAACAACGACACCATTCGCAAGATTACGTCGGCAGGGGTAGTGACCACGCTGGCGGGCACTGCTGGTGTCACCGGCAGTCTTGATGGTACGGGCACGGCTGCCCTGTTCAGTGGTCCCACCGACCTTGCACTGGATGTCGCTGGCAATCTCTACGTGGCGGATACGAACAACAATACTGTTCGCAAGATTACGGCGCTGGGTGTGGTAAGCACCCTGGCCGGTACTGCTGGCACTGTGGGCAGCGCTGATGGTACCGGTGCGGCAGCACAGTTTAACGATCCTTCCGGCGTGGTCGTGGATGCGACGGGCAATGTCTATGTGACGGATACTGGCAACGGTACCGTGCGCGAGATTACGGCAGCGGGGGTTGTGAGCACGCTGGCAGGCACGGCAGGCACCACGGGCAGCGCCGATGGCACAGGGGCTGCTGCCGTGTTTAATGGTCCTACCGGCATTGCGCTGGACAGTAGCGACAATGCCTATGTAGCGGATACCGGCAACAATACCATTCGCGAGATATCGGTGGCCGGCGTTGTGACCACTTTGGCAGGCACTGCACCCAATTCAGGGGATGTTGATGGCACCGGTGCAAGCGCGCAGTTCAATGCGCCCGCTGGTGTCGCGACGGACAGCAGTGGCAATACCTATGTGGCCGATACGGGTAACAGCACCATCCGCGAGATCAACCCCGCGGGCGTGGTGACGACCTTGGCTGGCATGGCCGGCACCACGGGCAGCATCGATGACACGGGTCTGGCGGCTCAGTTCAGCGCCCCCTCCGCCGTTGCCGTGGACAGCGCCAACAACATCTATGTGGCGGATACGGGTAACAACACTATCCGCAAGATCAGTGCCGGCGGTGTAGTGACGACCCTGGCTGGCACAGCCGGTATCACGGGTAGTGCTGATGGTACAGGCGCCGCCGCCAGCTTCAGTTCCCCGACCGGTGTCGCTGCGGATAGCGCGGGCAATGTTTATGTGGCGGATAGCGCCAATAACACCGTTCGCAAGATAACGCCAGCAGGTGTTGTAACAACGCTTGCAGGTACATCTGGCACTAGCGGCAGTGTTGATGGCACGGGTGCAGCGGCGCGTTTTAACGGCCCTGCTGATATTACGGTGGATGCAACCGGCAATGTCTACGTCACCGACATGAATAATGACACCGTTCGCAAGATTACCTCGGCAGGCGTTGTAAGCACGCTGGCGGGTACTGCTGGTACTCTGGGCAGCGCAGACGGCACAGGTATTGCCGCGCAGTTCAGTGCACCTGCAGGCATCACGACGGATGTTAGCGGTAATATCTTTGTGGCTGACATGAACAACGATACCATCCGCAAGATCACCGCCGCCGGCGTAGTCAGCACCGTTGTTGGTGTGGCAGGTAATGCGGGGTATAAGCTGGGCGCGTTGCCAGGACTGATCGGGGCACCCAATGGGCTGGCGATGCTGCCGAACGGAAGCCTGGTGTTCAGTGCAGATACGGGCGCCATCCTGACGGTGACGGGTTTGTAAGGAAGAACAGAAGTACTTTATCAAGGCAGCAATAGCGGGCCCGGCTCCTGTAACAAGGAGCCGGGCTTTATGCTAATCGCAGTGTGTATCTATGCCTTGCATGTTTTTACCAGCGCAAAAAAAAGCATATCAAGAGTGTTTCTCTCTTGATATGCATACTTCAGGTTAGCGCAAACGTGCAGGTAAGCTCGGGGGACGAATTTTCAGGTATTAATCCTGGCTGAATCCGTGTTTTTCAAGAGTGGCTCTCCGGGTGAAGTAGCCACGGCCTGAATGCAGTGCTCTACAGCGATGAGATCGACGACGTGAAATCAGCCGGCAGTGCCGTGTAGGGGTCGGGATTGAGCGGGAGCGTGGTCGTGTAAACCCATCCAACACGACGGTGGGCTACCAGCCACGCCGTTTCGGTAACATCACTGCTTGACTGGACAGACATTTCCGCAAAAGTCGTGGCGGGAAATGCCGTTTCCCAGGATGCCTGCGTCACGGTATTGACGTTGGTCTGTATATCCTCCTCATCAACAAAAACATCGGCCACTTTATTGGTAGCAAACGCCTGGTCAAATGTTGCGCCAGGGTTGCCAACAATCGTCACCGACGGGTAGTGAGTGCGAATGTAAGAGGCAAGTTGCTCGTAATAAGCCAAGTTGGCCGTGGTGGCACTCGCGGCCATCTCATCCAGAAAAATGCCCTTCACGTTATACCAGGAGAAGTAGGTGGCTACATCCTGCTCCACCAGGGCCAGGGAACGGGCGCCATAGCTGGTGTGGACATAGCCAAGCACCTTGCCGCCGGCCGCATTGATGGCATTGATGTTGGTTACATAGCTCTGGTTCTGGCTGGTGCTCGGGCCACTATCGGGATTCATGATCGCCATGAGTGGCACCGTGCCAGCGGCGGAGATGAGTGTATTCCAGTCCTGCTGGTCTGAACCCGGATCGAAGTAGGCAGGAACCAGCAGTCCAATGCTTCCGGCTACAGGTGGTGTGACAGGTGGTGTGACAGGTGGTGTGACAGGTGGTGTGACTGGTGGTGTGACTGGTGGCGTGACGGGTGGCGTGACGGGTGGTGTGGTAGTCGGGGGCGGAGTGTGCTCGTGGTTATGATGGGCGAATGCGTTAGCACTAATTGCTATAATAACGGCCAAGGTAATGCGCTGTAGCATGGTGATCTCCAACTGCTGGTTTTAGTTATCGAGTGGCTGCTGTCTGACGGAGCAGGCGTACGGGGGTGGGTCTTTTGCCACGTGCATCGTGCAGAAGGGGGGCTGAGTCCTGGTAAAGACGGGGGAAGATTGACAGAGTGGGCGGGTTAGCGCAGTTGACAACACATATGAGTGGCATAGGACATCTCTGGAACGGTTTCAAGCTTTTGGAATTTCCTTGCCTGAAGTGAGTGGGCCTGTATGAGCCCGGTCACTTCATCTGTACTCCTTGCCCTTGCGGGCTGAACGCCAGGTCAGTAGTTGCGGCGAAATGTCATTTAAAACCGATGTTTCTGTTAACAATGTGGCGCCTCTGTATACTTTTGTCAGGTATGTTTGATAGCGCACAGAGGGGTTTTTGCTCGAAGTGATAGAATTTTTCGGCCAAAATTCGCGTTGGGCGATGAGTGGCTGGAGGGCGAAATACCTTGATGGAATGCGTGAATATCCGGCTGCACAATTAGTTACAATATTGATCAATACGTGAAGAACAAAGTACCCACCAGGACGGCGCTCCGTGAGGAGATATGAAGCTGTCTTGTACATGTCTGGCATGCGTCTAAGCCTGCCTCCTGATCGTGTGGTTGTTTCGGCAGTCTCGTACATCTATACCCGCCCTTTCACCGCCGCAAATAGTTTTCCCATTCAGTATTAAAAAATCCAGATATTTCCCTGAGGCTGTGTGCGAGGCCGAACATACCTGATGTGCTATGTGGGGGATAGTTGAATGCAGTCGGGTTGTGGTCTCCTGAGAAAAAAATCCAGATAATTACGGCTAATTCCATGTCTTGCGCAGATATTATTGCGTACGGAATCGTGCGATTTATTTCATAAAATATTTCAAGAATTTATTAGATGTATCAGGTAGATGAAAAGTAGTTCTTTATATAAACATGGGTGGAGTACAAGGCCTTTACAAATTACCCGGATATCAGGGTCTGCTTGGGAGCAGGCCAACATGCTGTATTGTTCAAAATGTATACTGAATGGAATCAGATTATTATGAATGGGGTATCATTTTTTCGGTCTATGCTTCGGATCATGCCTCACTCTGCCCATAAATTCCTGAATACTACAGGCAGGGGCTGGCTGTTGGTTTCTCTCTTTCTTGGCGCGATGCTTTCATCGTTTGGCGTCATGGCTAGCCCATCTGTTGCCCTGTTCTATGGCAGCAACCCTCCTCTGGATGAACTCAAGGCCTTCGACGTCGTCGTGGTTGATCCCGATCAGCCGGGCGTGGCGCCTGATGGCTACCGCCACAAGAATAGCGAATTGTTCGCCTACGTCAGTGTGGGCGAGGTCCAGGCTGACAAGCCCTATTACCGCAAGATGCTTCCGGGCTGGCTGCTGGGTGACAATCTTTCCTGGGGATCAAAAATAATCGATCAGTCCAATCCGGACTGGCCGCGCTTCTTTTCCGAGGAAGTCATTGCTCCGTTGTGGAAGAAAGGCTATCGCGGGTTTTTTCTGGATACCCTGGACTCCTACCAGATCGGGGCAAAAACGCCGGAAGAAAAGGCCGCGCAGGAGGCTGGCCTGAAAGCGGTCATCACCGAGATGAAACGCCGTTGGCCGGATGCAAAGCTGATCATGAATCGTGGCTTCGAGATATTGCCGGACATTCACCAGGATGTCTGGATGGTGGCGGCAGAGTCACTTTTCCGGGGCTGGGACGCGCGCACCCGCACTTTCATCGAGGTGTCTGCGGATGATCGCACCTGGCTGGAAAATCAGTTAAGGAAAGCCCAGAAGGATTATCAACTTCCCGTCCTCGTTATAGATTACCTGCCACCAAAACAACGTCAGCAGGCGCGAGATACGGCCAAAAAAATAGAAGATGCCGGTTTTATTCCTTATGTTACTTCGCCTGAAATGAACTCGGTGGGTATTGGCGACATCGAGGTAATCCCCCGTAAGGTTCTGGTCATTTACAACCCGCATGAAACCAACAATGTGTTCAATACCGAGGGTCTGCGTTTCCTGGGTATGCCGCTCGCCTATCTGGGGCTGGTCCCCGAGTATCGCTCGGTGGAGGATGCCTTGCCGGACATGCCTCTGGCCGGACGCTATGCCGGTATTGTGACCTGGCTTAGCGATGAATCGAGCAACCGGGAAAAATACGCGGCCTGGCTGCTCATGCAGGTGGACCAGGGGGTGCCAGTAGCGATTTTTGGCCATTTCGGTGTTGGCAGTGAAGCCGCCATGCTGAATAGCCTCGGCCTGAGCTATAGCGAAGATCCCGTCGCGCATGATCTTGGGCTGGTGCAGTCAGATCCGATGATGGGTTTCGAGCTTCCCATTCAGCCAAATTCATCCGGACTTTTTCCGGTGCGTTTGAGCGGAGACGGCAAGCCACTGATCACCCTGGGTAGTGCCGACGGCAGACGCTACACGCCGGCGGCCATCACGCCTTGGGGCGGCTATGTGCTTGACCCCTACACGGTGGGCGAATTGGGCGGGGTGGACAGCAGTGATCGCTGGTTTATCAACCCGATGAAATTCCTGGTCGCTGCGCTCAAGCTGGACACTTCAATACCTGTGCCTGATTTTACCACGGAGACAGGGCGACGCCTGATGATGGTGCATGTCGATGGCGATGGCTTTGCCAACAAGGCTGAGCGCCCCGGCTATCCCTTCGCGGGCAGGGTGATGGTTGACGATGTGTTGAAGCGCTATCAGTTGCCAACAACGGTTTCCGTGATTGAAGGCGAACTGTCTACGACAGGGCTGTATCCCAATGACTCCGCCGCGCTGGAGGCGATTGCCAGGGATATGTACGCACTGCCGTGGGTAGAGGCTGCCAGCCATACCTATTCTCATCCGTTCCGGTGGTCGGAAGCACAACACGGGGTGGGTAACAACAGCAATTCGGCTGAAGGTGTTGCCTTGCCGATCAAAAATTACACCTTTAATCTGAAGCGGGAAATCGCCGGCTCAGCGGCCTACATTGATGGGCGACTGACCCCTGCGGGCAAGCATGTCAGGATATTGCTCTGGAGTGGTGATTGCGTGCCCACCGAGGAGGCTCTGGCCGAGGTCAGCAAGGATGGCCTGCTTAACATGAATGGTGGTGACACCATCATTACGCATAGCCGCAGTTCGTGGACGAATATCGCCGGGCCCGGCCTTGCACGAGGTAATTATTTTCAGGTTTTTGCACCTGATCAGAACGAAGAAATTTATACCAATCTGTGGACCGGGCCATTTTATGGTTACGAGCGGGTGATTGAAACCTTCCAGATGACCGAGTCCCCCTACCGCTTCAAACCGATCGATATTTACTACCATCCTTTTGCGGTTACCAAGGCCGCTTCGCTCAAGGCGCTAAGCAAGGTTTATGACTGGGCCAAGCAGCAGCCGGTAAACATGGTTTATGTTTCCGAATACATCGGCAAGGTGCTGGATTTCAATGCCTTCACGGTGGCGCGTACGGCCCATGGTTATCGTTTGCGCGGCGATGGTGATTTGCTCACGGTGCGCCTGCCGCTGCAGGGGCCTGCGGTTGACCTGACCAAGAGCACAGCGATAGCGGGTGTGGCGCCTGGCCCCAGTGCCCGCTATGTCAGCCTGACGGGAGAGAGCGCCGATCTTGTGTTTGGTACGGCTCCCGCGCATGTGCCGTATATCGAATCTGCCAACGCGCGCCTTACCCGCTTTGAGCGTACGCCGGGCGGCATCAATTTCAGCCTCAAGGGCTACCAGCCCCTGAGCCTGACCCTCGACCAGGTACATGGCTGTCGGCTGTATGACGGCAATACGCTAGTCAACCCGACCGGCCAGGCAAACGATCAGTTTCACTACGAGCTCAATGAACATGAAAGTCTCTCGCTACGTCTCGATTGCAGCACCTGAGCGCCAACGCTTTGCTTCGGCTCCCCAAATACTGGCTTTCGCCTGGGCGATGCTGGCAGCGCTGGCGACGGTATTCCCGGCGCACAGCCTGCAAAGCCGGCTGGAGTCTTCTACCCGGATTGATGCCGTCAGCATGACCTACCTGGGCGCCTGGCTGCATGCCAAGCCCGATGACTACGGGCTCAGGTTGATTCTTGCGAGGCATCAAATGCAGCAGGGCGACTTCAAGCAAGGGGAGGGTACTCTTGCGCCGATGCTGCTTGCTAAGCATATCGACAATAGCCAACGGATTGATGCGGAAGTTTTGCTGCTGGATATCAGGGAGCGCGAGCTGTGGCAGATGAATGAAAACAGCCCGGACTATGCACAGGTGCGAGCGACGTATCTTGCTCAATTGCGTCTGGTTGCAGACTACCCCTCTCAGCAATCGAGAGTACGTCAGTTTGCCGACACGGCCTTTTCTCTTGGGGACAACGCCCTTGGTCGTGAACTGTATGTTCGTCTGATCAATGAAAATCCTGGCGCGGGTTTTGGGTTGATCAATCGGCTGGTGCAGTTCGATCTGGCAGACGGCGATTATCGTGGTGCGGCCACCCTCTATTTTAATGCCTTGCCCTATACGCGTGATGTTGAACGGCGGCGCCTGTGTTTTCTGGCGGGCCTGCATATTCTGCAGTCTGGCAACCTGCTCAAGGACGCCGTGCTGGCGAGCCAGACCTATGTCGGGCCTTTGGCAAACGATTCCCAGACGCTGACTTATATGGTGAATCTGGCCTTGGCCGAAGGCCGGCCCGATATTGCCGCGAAACTGGCCGCACGCCTGCTTAAACAGCATATTGATCGGGGAGTAAGTGCTTGATGAGGCCTTGGTATTTTCTCGTGGTGATGAGCTTGCCCTGGGCTGCGAAAGCGGCGGCTCCGGTGCAGGACCCTGATGTCGGTATCCAGGCGGGAAGCCCCGGTGCCGCGTTCAACAACGACCGTTACCACCTTGGCTTTGACGTATATCTGAAAAGCGGAGACTTGCAGGCGGCTTTCCAGGTGGCGCGAAAGGCACTACAGGCTCGCCCCGACGACAAGGTTTGGCTCAAGTCATTTGCCCAGGTTGCGGAGTGGACCGCGCAGCCCTCGGTGGCGCTGGATGCCTGGGTCAAGCTGGCGCGCCTGAGCAATGACCGGGTAGCCTGGGATGCCGTCGGGCGTCTTGCGCCCAGCCTGCTGGACGACGAGGCCTTTCTGGCCTATCAGCAACAGGCATTGCGGCGGCAACCGGGTGACGAGGTACTGATCAAGAGCATTGCACAACTCTATGAGCGTCTTGGGCGGGTTGACGATGGCCTGGCTTTTTTTGCACAACTGGCTGCGGGAAAACCCACCCAGCTCCTGCTGGAAACCGAAGCGACCATGGCCGAGCACACCGGGCATGACGAGCAGGCGCGGCAGCTGCTCAATCGCCTGAACCAGCAATATGGGCCACGCGAAGACTGGCTGCTACGTGTTGCCGCTATTAGCTATCTGCAGGGTAACCAGATACAGGCGTGGGGTGATTTGCATGCCGCTGCGGCGACGATGCCAGGCACGGCTGCCGGATATTGGCAGACCTATGCGCTGCTCTCGACCCAGCTGGGTAAAAAGGATGATGCGCAAAAAGCCTATCAGGTCCTGGTGGATACGGGTAAGGCCAGTGCTTCCGACCTCATGGAGTATGTGGTCCTGCTGGAAAATGAAGACGGCCTGGCTGCCGCGCGCCTGAGCGAAACGCTTTATCGCAGCTACCACGTTGATAGCGCGATGATTACGGCCATGTTTTTGTATCAGCGTGAGCATCAGCCCATGGCGGCCCAGGCCCTGTTGAGCCTGCCAACCCCGGAGCAGATGGCCAATCTCGAACAAAATCCGGACTTTCTCGAGCAACGCGGACAACTGGAGTGGCAGCAGCGGAAATACAGCAGCGCTTATGCGGATTTTGCGCTGGGGCTGAAGCTACGACCCGGCAATCCGCAATTATTGCTCGATTTGGTCAGCCTGGCCAGCGATCAGTCCGACACCGGAAAACTGGGTAGTCTTCTGCCTGACTACGGCCAACGTGCCAGTGTCGAGCCCACGCTATGGCTGGCCTGGGCCAATGGCTGGAATCAGATGAACCAGCCATTACGCGCCTTGCCCTTTCAGCAGGCGTATTGCCGCCTGCACCCGGATGACCTCTTTGCGCTGCTGACCCTGGCGGATATCTACGCCAAGGCTGGCGATGTCGTGGTGGCAGAAAGGCTGCGCCATCGGGTGGCTGTTGCTGCGAAGAGTCCCGGTGCTGCCGTGTTGACGCCAGAGCGTACAGCGGCCCTGAATGATGCCCTGTTGCGCCTGCGGCTTGAGCGTGTCACGCCGGATGTTGGCATGGCCTTGCTGAAGGCTCGCTACAAGCAGAGCGCCGGCGGCAAGCTGGACCCGGCGACTCGTGACCTGATACTGGGCTGGCTGCTGGCCCAGGGTAGCGAGGAGAGGGCGCGGGCGTGGATGAACCGGACCTATCACGGCGATGCACCGGTCTGGGCGCAGGTGAGTGTGGCCAACACGAGCGAGGATGAAGGTGCCCTGCTGGTCAAGGTCATGCAGCCTGATGGCGCCGCGAGCGACGCCGATCGAAGTGAGATGACCACCAGCCTGACGGAAAAAATGGGCTGGACCAGGCAGAATGAGAACACCGCCTTTGATGCGCAGGAACGTAATCCGGACAGTGAGCTTGCCCTTGCCACGGAAGGCTTCGACAGCACGAGTCGCGCTCGTTCCGCCTCGCTGGAACTGCAGGCTGATGCTTTGCAGCAGAGCGCGCTGAGTCGTTATGCCAGCGGTGTCGCCTGGGCAGCGCCGCTCAATACACGGTGGCAGCTGGCGGCAAGCGCCGACGCCATCGTGCAGCACAGCAGCGAGCTTGATCAGCTGGGGAAGCCGCCGTCTGGCAATCGCGAAAATATCGAAACGCAATACCAGGAAGCAAACAGTAGCTGGGTATTCAATCTCACCAATACCACCTTGCTGAAAGAGTATCTGGGCGCTGCGCTGGGGCAGCAATATCAGGCGCAGCCCGGTTCGAGCCTGTATTGGCGGGCTGAATACAATGCGGACGCGCCGGAGTCTGCGCCTTTGCTGGCCATTGGTGCAAAGAATCTGCTGAAGGTGGGATTCAACCAGTCTTTTTCTGGCCCATGGTTTGTTGGAGGCGGCTTGCAGGCCGACAGTTTTCACACGCAGGCTAACCAGTCACTGGGTGAAGGGGAGGAGGTCAATGTTGAAATGGGCCGACATTTTACCTTTCTTGCTCTGGACCAGACAGTAACCCTGATGGGTATGCAGGCGCATTTCAAAACGGCGCGGGAAACCCTGGCCCCTGACATACAGGCCTTGATTCCGCCTGGGCAGGTGACTACAGCCGCATTTTTCATGCCGACCAGTTTCAATCAAGTGGGGCTTTATTGGGCTTTTGGCGAGCCAACGCCTGCGGGAGACCGGCAGCGCTGGAGTCCCTATGGTGAATTGGGCGCCAATTACGCCAATACCAGTGGCGCCGGTCTGGATGCCGCTTTTGGCATGCATGGCTCGGTACTGGGCGGCGACATGTTGAAGATCGGATTTGCGCAGGGCAAAAGCGGTCAGGATAGCGGCAGCACCATTCGCCGCGCGAGCCTGACCTATCAATACTTTTACTAGGCAAAGGGTATAGTGATGAAAACTTGGAAATATCTGCTGGTGGCAATGGGCCTTGCCGGTTGGCTTGCGGGGTGCGCCACCACAACCCTGACCGCCAACAAAGCGCCGAAACTTGATGTGACAGCGGCCTGGGTTTTATTGCCCTCCATCAATAATACAGAGACCCCCCAGGCTGGCGGCCGTCTGGACAGCATTACGGCCAGTCTGATGCGTGCGCGTGGCGTCAACCTCAGCATGTATTCTGCTGCGGCTCAGGGCGACGATAGCGGCCTGGATTCTGCGGATCGCCGCCAGCAGGACCAGGCCCTGGAGCATGCTGAAAAACAGGGCTTCAAGTATGCCGTCACGGGCTCGGTCAACGAGTGGCGTTACAAGATGGGTACTGATGGTGAGCCCGAGGTCGGTGTCAGCATCAGTATTATTGATGTGGCTACCGGAAGGGCGATCTGGTCCGGCAGCACGGCCAGGACTGGTTCAAGCGAGAGTGCCGTCAGCGCGGTGGCACAGGACCTTGTCAATAGTCTGCTGGATAGTGCGCTGAGCAATGCCAATGCGCAGTCAGTCGCAAGAACAAATCCATGAAGACCGGAGAAGACCGGATGCGCCTGCATACGTTGAAGCGACACGGGATTGGTTGTTCGGGAAGAGTAGGGAAAAATAATAAAAACTAAGTGCGCTAGCGTACGGATGATACATGGGGTCATGGCTATCGTGACTGTGTGCTGCACTCATCCAGATACCCGCCATGGAGCGGAGCGCTGGGTCACCCAAGAGGTTTATATGAATAAATCAGGTACGAATGTCACCAATCTCGGCAAGGCAAACAGCGCTGACCACATACGTAAATCCGTGCTTAACAGCGCCGGGCCAGGCGCCAAAGCCAGCAGGCATGAACCGTATGCCGCCGGTCATGCATCAGCTGCTGGTGCTGATGGTCTGGCACCACATGAGCACCAGGGAGCACCCGGGGTTGAGGGGGTCAAAGGAAAATGGAAGCAGCTGATTGGCGCCGCCAAGATAGCTTGGGGAAAGTTGACCGATGATGAGCTGCTGAAATCTGAAGGACATCAGCAGAAGCTGGCCGGGCTGATTCAGGAGCGCTATGCCATCACGCATGATGAAGCCCACAATCAGGTAAAAGTTTTCCTGGAAAAGCATCAGTCATGAGTTGACTCATGAATATTGCCGTTCTGCGAGCGCGGAACGGCTTGGGTCTGACCAACACCGGCTATTGCGGTTTCATGCATGAGACCTTGTACTGCAAACCGTATGGTCGATAACAGACGTTGCGAGGAGCAAGAAACATGAAGACAGAATCAAAGGTGCTGGATGAATTTGTGGAGGAAAGTACGGAGTCCGATGGTGCTGATATCCTGCCGGCAACGGCGGTACGGCGCATCGATAAATGGACCCGTGAAGCACAAACCAAAGTACATGCCAGCGTAGAAAAAGAAGTGCATGAGACGTCATCTGCGCGCCGCTCTGGCAGAAGTGATGGCGCTGATCGCGCCACCGGGCAAACACGGATTGGCGCTGAACCTTATTCGCCAGGGTATCGACACGGCAAGATTGATCGGCACGCGCGCAGCAAGCAGAAGGTCAGGATTACCTGAGTCTGCCTGCATGATGGCGAAGTGATTTCTGAAAGGCACGGCATCCGACGCCCTCATGAACGTCGCTATGAAATGTGGTGCACGAGAAGCAATTCGTGCGAATGTAGTGATACGTCAAGGAAGACAGGTGTCCCGTCCGCACTGTCCACGATAGGAAGTCAATACGCTGGAGCCCTGTTTTCAGAGGATTTCCGGCGTACCCCCTCTGAAAATCTCTATGCCTGACGGATTATTACCAGTGAACTCCCGGCGTGTCGTCGCTGGCTTGCGTAGGAGTCGACCAAATCCCGGCTGGTAGCCAGAGCATGTCCGCAAGCGAAAGCGAAGGGTCAAAGCGCAAGCGAAGGGTCAGGTCTTTCATTGTAGCATTTTCAGTAAAACAACATATCCACCCGTTTTTCCAAGCCAGCGGCGGCCACTATGGATAACCAACTCGGCCCGATTTGGCTACCATTTCTAAATGGCCCCGCTTGATCAAGCTCCAATTGCTATCGAATTTGTGCCCAGCTTTGTTCGTCATGGCGCAGCCACCAGGTCACAATATCTTCCCCAATCGGCCATCAAGCATGCCCGTTTTGCCAACAGGTCTCCGCGTTGGTAGGCCGCCTCAGCCTTGTCCTTTAGCTGGTGAGCCAAGGCATGCTCGATGACCTCGCGGGGATAGGCGGTCGTCTCGCCAGCCCAGTCCCGGAATGTTGAACGGAAGCCGTGCTGGGTCAGATCAGGGCGCTCCATGCGCTTCAACACAGCCGTCAGCGACATATCGGACAGTTGATTGCCGCGAGGTGCCGGGAAGACCAAGTCGTTGCCAGCTATTCGGGGTAAAGCGTAAAGGAGGGCAATGGCCTGATCTGGCAGCGGGACTCGGTGCTCCTTCCCGGCCTTCATGCGCTCGGCTGGAATCGTCCAAAGCCGCCCCTGAAGATCAATTTCCCTCCAACTGGCACCTCATATTTCCCCGGAGCGGGCAGCTGTCAGAATGGCAAACTCCAGTGCACGGGGCGAGATACCTTCCCGCTGGCGCAGTTCTGCCATGAAGGCGCCTAGTTCGGCATAGGGCAGGGCGGCATGGTGCTCGACTTTCTGCACTTTGTTGCGGGCAGGGAGTTGATGCTCTAGATGTCCCTTCCAGCGTGCCGGATTTTCTCCCTGTCGGAGCCCTCGCACCGTGGCCCAGTCCAGGACAGATTCGATGCGGCCCCGCAGCCGGCTGGCCGTTTCGGTTTTTGCCTGCCAGATGGGCTCAAGTACCCGCAGAACCAAGCCTGTATCCACAGCCGCAACTGATAGGCTTCCAATAACAGGGAAAGCATAGGTTTCCAGTGTCGTGGTCCATTGCTTGCCATGTTTCTCGTTCTTCCATCCCGCCTGATGTGCTTGGACATAGGCCAGCGCGCAGTCGGCAAAAGACGCTGCTTTGGTGGCTTCCAACCGGATGCGCATCAGTTCCCCTTTGCGTGCCTCAATCGGGTCCTGGCCGTCAGCGACCAGTTTGCGGCAGGCCAGTGCCTTTTCGCGTGCTTCTGACAGTGACACGGTATGAACTGGACCCAAGCCCATTTCCCGCGTGGGTGTCCGACCGGTTTTTTCAGAGCGTGGCTGGCCGGGAGCGGCGAAGCGAAATACCCACGACTTGCCGCCGGATTTGCTAATCTGCAGGTACAAGCCTCCGCCGTCGTTGTAGTAGCCCGGCTCCTTTGCTCGTTGCACAGTCAGAGCCGACAGTTTGTTGATGCCACCAGCCATTTAAAACCCACCCATGAGTTAGCCCATGTTCCTACCCATACATTGAATAGGATTTATTCGGACTTTGCAAGGCTGCGTTGGACTGCCTGAATTTAAAATATTTATGTAAAACAATTGGATATGGACGGTATTGGATCGCTTTAGACTGCGTAATAGCGGACTCCCTCACCGCCAATTTCCTAAAAGCCCCGCCATGCGGGGCTTTTTGCTTTTCCATGTAGTGGTCAACAACTTTCAGACACCGCGGTAGGTTGTCTTTCTGCCGCCAGTTGTAGAACCCGACAATGTATTCGGTAATGTCTTTGATCGCTTCGCCGTGGTTGGCATAGTCCTGTTGCCAGACCCGCTCCCTCTTCAGGTTCAGGAAGAAGCGCTCCATGACGGCGTTGTCCCAGCAGTTGCCCTTACGGCTCATGCTGCCGATCAGGCCATGTCGCATCAGCACTTGCCGATGCGCGGCACTGGCATACTGGCTGCCTCGATCCGTGTGCACCACCAGCCCGGCCTTTGGCTGGCGCTGGGCTATCGCCATTTGCAATGCCGTGCAGACCAGTTCGGCCGGCATGTTCGGGGCCGTGGCCCAGCCCACGATCTTGCGGGAGAACAGATCCAGCACGGCCGCCAGGTACAACCAGCCGCTGCGGGTGCGAATGTAGGTGATATCCCTGTCGGGCGTCTCCGGCACAAACTGCCGGTTCAGTACATTGTCAAAGACCGGCAGATCATGCCGGCTGTATTGATCGGCTTCTTGATTGATACGGTATGTATCAGCGGATATCCAGATATCCTCAAAGTTTGCAAATCACCTCGTCATCCGACGAATGGTAGCGGTGTGGCTGAAAACTGCGGTTACTACGGATAGCTTTCTTATGTAACGGTTTGTTAGCGTAGAGCCTTATTACCGGCTCTTCCGGATTGTTGGCGTCGTTTGGTGCTGACACTTTTTCAATTTGACTCATCAGGGATGCTGGCCATGGCCGAGCAGGGGTTGTTTCGTCGCGCGTTGGCGGCGCGTGTCTGGGCGGCTGTGTTGTTGTTCCTGTCTCTGGTCGCCTCGGCCTGGGCCTTGAGCCCGCAGATGCAGAGCGGCCTGAACTGGCTGACCGCCCAGGTGCAGCCGGGCGGGGCGCTCAGCAATGAGAATGTCTCCACCGCCACCCCCTTGCAGAACCGCGACGAGTCTATCCGTACCCTGGAACGGCTGGCGGCCGGCAGCGCCACCCCCGATATCAGCCAGCAGGACACCACCGCCACCGAATACCTGGCCCGCCAGGTGCTCAGCCTGAATGCCCAGGGCAGCAACGTCAGCAGCCAGCTGGCCAGCTTGGTCACCCGCCAAAACAGTGACGGCGGCTTTGGCCTGCATGCCGGCTCCGCCAGCATTTCCCTCGATTCTGCCTGGGTGCTGGCCGCACTTTCCACCCAACCCGCTGCCTTCAGCACCGCCATTGGCAACCTCGAAGCCTGGCTCTATGGCCGGGTGCAGAGCGATGGAGGCCTCGACGGCTACAGCAGCCGGGACCGTATCCAGGCCAGCAGCCTCATGCTGATGGCGCTGGAAGCCCTGACCCAGGACGTCCCCGCGCGTAATGCCATGCAGCAGCTGAGTTCCTGGCTCAGTACCCAACAGGCCGCCGACGGTTCCTGGGGCGAAAACCTATACCTCACCGCGTATTCGCTCAGCGCCCTGGCCCCGGTCAGCGCCGACGCCACCCTGCAACAAAGCGGTGTAGCCTGGCTGCTCAGCCAGCAGGGCGCGGATGGTTCCTGGAACGATGACCCCTTCCTCACTGCCGTCATACTGCGCGCCCTGTCTCTTGTGTCTGCCAGCCCCGCCAGCAGCACACCTACCGTCAGTGGACAGCTCGTGGACGCCAGCAGTGGCATGGCCCTGCCAGGCGTCGTCATTACTGCCAACGGCAGCACGGCCACCGCCACCAGCAACGCCCAGGGCGGCTTTGTGCTAAGTGGCTTGCCCACGGGCAGCCAGACGCTCAATTTCACCTTGAGCGGGTACCAGACCAGCAGCGTGATCGTTACTGTCCCCGCGAGTGGCGGCGTCAGCCTGGGCGGCCTTCTGCTCAGCACGACCAGCGGTAGCAGTCTGAGCGGCATTGTGACCGACGGTAGCAGCCACCAGCCGATTGCCGGCGCCACCATCACCCTGGCCGGCACGACCCAAAGCACTACCAGCAATGCTCAAGGCTATTACCAGATTGGCAGCATCAGCGGCAGCGCACTGAGTGTCAGTGTGACTGCCAGCGGTTACGCAGCCTTGACGACCAGCGTCACCCTCGGCAGCAACGGCAGCGCCAGCTTCTCGCCCGTGCTCTACGCTCCGGGCAGCGCCGCAGCCACCGGCAATGCCCAGCTCAGCGGCCAGATTCTGGCCCAGGGCAGCAGCCTGCCCTTGGCCAATGTCCAGGTGCTGCTCAACAACGCGCTGGCTACCAGCACGGACAGCAATGGTCATTACACCCTGAGCGAGGCCGGCGGTAGCTACACCCTCAGCTACCTGCTCAGTGGCTTCAGCACCGCCACGGCCCAGGTCACCGCCAATAGCGGCGACGTGGTCACACTGCCCACCGTGTATCTCGGCACGCAGGCTACCAGCACGACCATCAGCGGTACCCTCACTGACAGCACTACCGGCAACCCCCTGACCGGCGCCACGGTCCAGGTTGTTGGTGGCGCCTCGACCACCACCAACAGCGCGGGCAGCTATACCCTCAGCGGCCTCGCTGGCACCCAGTTCAGCCTGCGCGCCAGTGCCACTGGCTATAATAGCCAGAACCTGACCATCCAGATCAGCCAGCCCGGTATGTTGACCGAGAACTTTGCGCTGGCGGCTCAAACGGGGCAGGGCGTCTCGATTGGATCCATTGCCACAACGCCAAATCCCGTGACTCTCAATGCGCCCATGGTGTTTACGGCTACCTATCAGTCCTCTGGCGGCCCAACGTCATTAGTGGCTAGCCTGCAAATTATCGACAGTGCGGGCAATATCGTGTCTGCAGCGGGCGCATACGCCAGCCCGACCGCCACCAGCCCACTGGGGGCATTCAGTGTTAGCGCGGGTAGTAGCCAGACAGTGAGTTTCCTGTGGAATGCTGCCGAGTTTCCGGCAGGGCAATACACCGTGCTGGCGAGCGCCAGCCTGACCGGCACCCTGACCCGCGCCAACCCGCTGGGCACGGTGGTTGCGCAGCAGACTGGCAGCTTCAGTATTTCTCCGCAATCGAAACTCTTTGGTTCAGTGACCGCCAATCCTCCGGTGGAGCAACTGGGCAATACCACGCCGATCCACGTGACCGCCCTCCTGCAGAGCGTCGGTAATATTGCGACGGGGGCACACACCCTCACGGCCCAGGTCATTGATGAAAACAACAATCCGGTAACGACGCTCCAGGCCCCCCTGGCATCGCTCAATATCAACCAGTTTGCCAGCCTGGATTTTGGCAGCTGGTCTCCCAGCGCCCCCGGCAGCTACACCGTCAATCTGATCAATGACGATGGCAGCAACCTGGGAATCAGCACCACGGTTTATGTGGGCAATGCGGCTGCGGGTATTTTCTCGGTCAGTCCGACACAGACCGCGACGGGAACCCAGACGGTGCAGGCACAGGTTTCCTTGCAGGGTATCAATGCTGCCTCCGGCGTACTGGTTGACCCGATGACCACCCTGATCACCAATGCCCTGCAAACAGCCGTTCCTGCCAATGACGCCGCCGTCAGCAACTGGCTGCAAAATACGGAGATCCAGGGGCAGCACTGTGCAGGTTGCCACATAGCTGCGCAAGGCATGTTCGGGGGAGAAACCGTGAACAGCGACGTCCCCGGTGTGCCGCGTAATGCCGCTGCCCGTAACTTGATGCTGACCGATATGAATAACGAGCAATATTTTAACGGCTCTTATTATTCAACCGCTGGCGGGAGTTATCCAATCAATTCGATAACGCAGACCTTGCTCAATCAGTGGGCCATGACGGCCTGGCAGAATACGCCGGACGTTATTGGGCAACTGGTATTTTCAGCAGGCTTTGTGCTGGGTCAGCAGGATCCAGTAGGCGGTGGCTGGACGGGCGATGTGCATCAGGCCTGGTGGTACGACGATTACTCTACCAACGCCCTGGGCGCCTATAACCTGAATCACGTTATCAAGACCATCAATGCGAATCCCGGCTTGCCGATTGACAAGCGCATCGTGGCAAGCACTCCCGTCCCTTCAAATGGCGGGTACTATGGTACGGATAGTCAGGGTGACTTTTATTATGTCAGTGTATATAACCAGATAATCAAGGTCACCCCTGATGGTTCAATATCGGTAATCAGGGATGGCCCGAATTGGGTGCAGTTTGAGGTTGGTGGCAATTATCTTTATGTGCTGTCGCCCAATGGGCTGCAGCTGATGGACACGAACGGCAATATATTAAGTACGTTTGTACAGCCAGGAAATTTGCCCTCCAATCCGATTTTTGCGGGTGACACGAAGGGCAATGCTTATATCAAGGACTACAGCAACAATGTATATCTGTTGAGCCAGAGTGCTCCTGTCCTTGTTTTCCAGAATCAGAGCGGGCATAACTTTGGCGATATGAAGGTAACGGATGCAGGGCTGGTCTACCTGCAAGACGGCGACTCGATTTATCAGCCGAACGCTGATGGTTCCGTAACCCTGATCGTCACGGACCCTAACTGGAGCGCGTCAACAGGGTTTATGCTGGATATTACGCAGCGTCCCATGTACCTGGAATCCAATCAGCTCGTACATCTGGATGCCAACAACACCATACAGGTTCTGGGTCAGCCACCAGGCAGTGAAAGTTACAGCATAAATGGTTATGGCCAAATGCCGGATGGCACGGCCCTCTTTTGGGTCTTCCTGGGTGGCCAGGGTGGACTGATTCTGGCGGGGAATCAGCCGGCTTACACAGCCGCCCAAATATCAGGTTTTCTTGCCTCTTACGGCAACAGCCTGCAACTGGACTGGACGTACTGGCAGAAGAACACGCCCGCTGCTACGGACCCTGACAATCTGCATCTGGCCTTTGCCCTGATTGCGCTGGGTAATATTTCTGATTATTTTGCCAATAGCGGTCAACCTGCATTGGTGGCACAAGTGCCCTTTGTGCAGGCAAAGATTCAGCCACTGGCGGCGGCGCTTTACAACACGCAGATAGCTGGTACGGCGTCAGGTGCGTCCAGTACCTGCGGTCAGACCAATAGCGACGTCAGCGGTAGCTGGAGCCATTATATCCAACCGGTAGCAGGCAACCCGACGGCCACAGTGGGTGATCCGCTGATTACTGCCATTGTGGGCTATTCACTGCAATATGCGGCAGTAAGCACGCAGCGCAATGTATCGATTCGCACAGCGGTCGCCTATGAGATAAACCATCAAGGATGTGATGGCACCTGGCAGTCCTCGTTGATGACGACCAAGGTGGCGGCCACGACATGGGTCTCCATTTTCCTGCCCATTGCCCTGAACCAGACCGCAGGCATCAACTCGGATTTGTTCCTGACTTTCCCGTCGAGTGCCACACTGACGAGTCCCTCCGTGGCAGCGAGCGATACCCAGGCCAACAGCGATGGCTCCACCCAGTACCACTGGAGCTTTGCCAACCTGCAAAACTCTTCGCAAGCGCTGAACTTCAATCTGACCCTGGCCAATTTGCTGCCCGGTGAGGTCAGGCCCGTCGCGACGGCGGCCAATCTCACCATGGTCAATGAATTTACCAACACCACCGCGACCGAGCCCCTGGCCATCCCCACGGTCACCGCCAGTGCCGGTCTTGCTCTCACCGTTGGCACCAACCAGACCAGCTACGGCGCCAATAGTCCGGTGGCCATCAGCGCCAATGTCAGCAACACTGGAGCCACGGTACTCGGTGGCAGCGTGCACCTTGTTGTCTATGCGGCCAGTGGGGTCCAGGTAGCCGACCTCGGCAGCCAGCCCTTTGTGGGCCTGCCGGTGCAAGGCACAGACCCCCTGTCTGCCAGCTGGAACACCGGCACCCTGTTGCCCAACGGCTATTACGTCCAAGCCACCCTGCTTGATGCCAACGGCAACACCGTCAGCACCACCCAGAGCAACTTCACCATCACGAGCAGTAGCGCCACCGGCAGCCTGTTGGGTGCCGGCGTCAGCACCGACAAGGCCAGCTATGGCCCGCTGGATACGGTTCAACTCGACGACCGCCTCACCAACCTGACCAGCAACACCCTGGCCGGCAACCTGAATGTCGCGACCACCATTACCGGCCCCGGCGGCAACGTTGTCTGGACCCAGCCCGCCACTACCCTGCAACAGCTCACGGCAGGGAACAGCAAGGACTACACCTGGAGCATCCCGGTCAGCAACGCTCCGTCCGGTGTTTACAGCATCAATCTCGTCGTCACCGACAGCAGCGGCGCCACCCAGGCCACGGCCCAGAACAGCTACACGGTCCAGTCCACTGCGACAAGCGGGCAGGGCATCAGCGGCACTCTCAGTCTGAGTGCCGCCACCCTCAAGGGCCGCCAGCTCCAGGCCGGCGACACCCTCACCCTCGCCACCAGCGTCAGCAACCAGGGCAACGCCGCCCTCAGCAACCTGCCGGTCACCGTCAGCATCATTAACCCTGTCACCGGCACCACGGTAGCGCAGTGGCAAGACACCATCGCCAGCCTCGCCACCGGCGCCAGCAGTCCCCTCAGCAACAGTTGGGTCAGCCAGGGCAGCAATGGCCAGAACTTCGTCGCCACCGTCAGCTCTACGCTGACCGGCAGCACCGTCCTCGCCCAAGCTCCGTTCAGCCTGGTTGTACCGCCAGTGACCCTCAGCTACAGGACCGACAAGACCAGCTACGACATCAACAGCACGGTCAACCTCACCAGCACCGTCAACAGCCAGTCCGCCACTGCCCTGAGCGGTCTTACCCTCAGTGAGCAGATCACCGCTCCTGGTGGCAGCGTGTTCTGGCAGCACAGCCTCGGCGGGCAAACCGTCCCGGCTGGTACGCCCCTGACTTACCCGGACAGCGCCCCCCTGGGGGATGCCGCCCCCGGTACCTATCAGGCCGTTCTCAGTGTACTCGGCGCAAACAACGTACTATTGGCACAGGGCTCTACCACCTTTACGGTCAACTCCAGCGCCAGTGACGGTGCTGGCATCACTGGCACCCTCACGCTACCCACCAGCATCACCGCCGGCAGCACTACCAGCATTGGCTACAGTCTTACCGACAGCGGTAATGCCGCGCTGGCCAATGTGCCCGTGCAGGTCATCATTACCAATACCGGCACAAACACGGTACAGGCCACCCTCAGCAGCAGCCTGGCCAGTCTGGCCCAAGGCAGCACCGCCAGCGGAACTCCCCTGAGCTGGAACAGCGGCACACTGGCCCCCAACACCCCGCTCAGCGCCACCCTGCAGGCCCAGTTCGGCGGCAGCTGGGTTACCCTCAACACGCAAGCCATCACCCTGACGATGCCTGTCGTCAGCACCACCCTGAGTGGTGTTGCCAGCGCCGGCTATGCCTACAACAGCCCGATCAGCGTCAGCGCCGCCATCAACAACCAGAGCATGGTCAGCTTCAATCCGACCACCATCACCTGGACCCTGGCCACCAGCCCCGGTGGCACCGTGGTCAACACCAGCACCGTCACCCCGGCCCCCACGCTCGCGGCCAGCAGCCTCCTGAGCGAGAACTATAACTACACGCTCAATAACGCCGCCCCGGGCAACTACACCCTCGGCCTCAGCGTGAATGGCAACGGCCTGACCCTGAGCACCGCCAGCAGCCCCCTTGTCGTACAATCCTCCGCCCAGACCGGCGCCGGCCTCAGCGGCAGCCTCAGTGGTTACAGCGGCCTCACCGCCGGCGCCAGCGTGCCCTTCAGCTACGTCCTGAGTAATGCCGGCAATGCCGCCCTCAGCAACCTGCCGGTGCAGATCATCGTCAGCAATACCAGTGGCGGCAGTTCGACCCCCGTGGCCACCCTGACAGGCGGCACTGTAGCCAGCCTTGCCGTGAACAGCAGCAGTACCCCGGCCAGCCTCAGCTGGAACAGCACCGGCATCCCCTCCGGCACCCCCTTGCAGGCTACCCTGCAGGTGCAGGTTGGCAGTGGCTGGATCACCCTGGCCCAGCCCTCGTTTACCCTGGCCAAGCCGGTGGTCACGAGCAGCCTGAGCAATGTCGCCGCCAGCTATGCCCCCAACGGCAGCCTCAATGTCAGCGCCGCCATCCAGAACCAGAGCCCGGTCGGCTTCAGCCCGGCCACGGTCAACTGGGCGCTCACCAATGCCAGCGGCACCGTGCTGGCCAGCGCCAGCAGCCAGCCCACCCTGGCCGCCGGCAGTGCCATCAACCCCACATTTACCTATGCCCTCGCTGGTGTAGCCGCCGGTACCGACACCCTGACCGTCACCGTCGTCGGCAATGGCGAGACCCTGAGTACGGCCAGTGACCCCATCGTCATCCAGTCCACCGCCCAGACCGGCGCCGGCATCACCGGCACCTTGAGCGGCCTCACCGGCCTCATTACCGGCAGCACCGCCAGCGTGGCTTACAGCCTCACTGACAACGGCAACGCCAACCTCAGCAACCTGCCGGTGCAGATCGTCATCACCAACGGCAGCAGTACCGTGGCCACCCTGAGCGGCGCCCTGGCCAGCCTCGCACAAGGCAATACCGCCGGTAACAGCCTGAGCTGGAATACCACCGGCGTCGCCGCCGGCGTGACCCTGAATGCCTCCCTGCAGGCCCAGTTCAACGGCGTCTGGGTCCCGGTCGCCACACAGTCCTTCAGCCTCGGCAACCCGGTGCTCAACGCCACGATCACCAATGTGGCCGCCAGCTACGCCTACAACAGCCCGGTCAGCGTCACTGCCAACATCCAGGACCAGAGTGCTGTGGCCGTCAGCAACGCCACCATCACCTGGACCCTAATGAGTCCGGGCAGCAGCACCGTGGTCAATACCAGCACCATCAACGGCGCCACCCTGGCCGCCAGTGCCACCACGTCCGAGCCCTATAACTACACCTTCAGCAATGCCGCCGCCGGCAACTACACCCTGATGGTTGTGGTCAGTGCCAACGGCACCATGCTCAGCTCCCAGAGCACTTCCCTGACTGTCACCTCCACCGCCCAGAGCGGGGCAGGGGTCAGTGGTAGCCTGAGTGGGCTAAGCAATATCGTCGCTGGCAGCACCGCCACCATCGGCTACAGCGTGACCGACGCAGGCAACGCCAACCTCAGCAGCTTGCCCGTACGTGTCCTGATTACTAACAGCGGCGGCACTACCGTGGGCACGCTCACAGCTACTATCCCAAGCCTGGTTGTTGGCACGCCTGTCAGCAATACGGTGAGCTGGAGCAGCACAGGTCAGAGTATCGGCACTGTCCTGAATGCCACCTTGCAAGCCCAGTTCGGCGGCAGCTGGATCAATCTGGCGCCGGCCCAGCCCTTCACCCTGGTCAAGCCGCCGGTGAGCACAACCCTCAGCGGTGTGGCCAGTGGCTATAGCTACAACAGCCCGCTTAGCGTCAGCGCCAGCATCCAGAACCAGAGCACGGTCGCCATTCCGGCGGCCAGCATCGTCTGGACGCTGACCAGCCCGAGTGGCGTCCTGCTCAACAGCCAGACCGTGAGCCCGGCCCCAACCCTGGCCGCCGGGAGCAGCACGACTGAGCCTTACAGCTATACCCTCAGCGGCGCCGCCCCCGGCAACTACAGCCTGGTCATAAGCGTCGCCACCGGCGGCACCGTGCTCAGCACCCAGAGCGCCACCGTGGTCGTCACCTCCAGCGCCCAGACGGGTGCCGGCGTAGCGGGCACCCTCGGTAGCCTGAGCAATATCGTCGCCGGCAGCACCGCCAGCCTCGGCTTCACCGTCAGCGATATCGGTAACGCCAGCCTCAGTAATCTGCCGGTGCAGGTCATCATCACCAGCAGCACTGGCGCCACGGTCGCGACCCTGCCCACCACGCTGGCCAGTGTCGCCATGGGCGGCAGCGCCGTACCCGGTACAGTCAGCTGGAACAGCAGCGGCCAGGCTATCGGCACCGTCCTCAATGCCACCTTGCAAGCCCAGTTCGGCGGCAGCTGGGTCACCCTGGCCCCGGCCCAGCCCTTCACTCTGGTCAAGCCGCCGGTAGGCATCACCCTGACGGGTACAGCAACGGGCTACAACTACAACAGCCCGGTCAGCGTCAGCGCCAGTGTGCAGAACCAGAGCACGGTCGCCATTACCGGGGCGACCATTGCCTGGACGCTGAGCAACGCCGCTGGCACGGTCATCAATACCAGCACCATCAGCCCGGCACCGACGCTGGCAGCCGGCAGCACCACGCCTGAACCCTATGTCTACGCCTTCGCCAACGCCGCACCGGGCAACTACACCCTCGCCATCAGTGTGGCTACCGGCAGCACAACATTGGCCACAATCAGCGCCACCCTGGTGGTGACCTCCACAGCCCAGACCGGCGCCGGCATCAGCGGCACTCTCAGCAACAGCCCGGCGACGGCGACCCTTGGTCAGACCATTGTCATCGGCGAAGTGCTGGCCAACGCCGGCAATGCCGCCGTCAGCAACGTCCCGGCCACGCTCACGGTCAGCCAGAACGGGGCCATGGTCGAGACCTGGAGCGATACCGTCACCAGCCTTGGCATGGGTGCCAGCCAGAATCTGGCGTACAACTTTGTACCGAACGTGGCGGGTAGCTATCAGGAACAGTTGAGCGTCAGCATCGGTGGCAAGAGCCTCGTCCTCGCCACCCAGACCCTCACCGTCGCCGCGCCCCCGGTCAAGATCAGCGTCAGCCCGGTTGCCGGCAGCCATGCCCGTGTGCTCGTCTACTACAGTTGCCAGCCCGGCTGGCAGCAAGGCCTGCTCGGCTGGATCCAGGGCCAGTACAACTACGCCTGCTTCAGCGAGCGCCAGAGCACACTCACCACCTACCTCAATGGTCTCGGCGTCCCCTATACCCTCGTCAAGGACGACCCCAGCTTTACCCAGGCCTTCCGCAGCGGCCTGTACAACAACTACTGGCTGCTGGGCGCCGTCGATCTCCTTGCCAATGACGTCACCGACGAACTCGTCGAAGCCGTCAACCGCGGCGACAGCCTCCTCATCGACAGCGGCAGCCAGTACTGGGGCAACTACCCCCTCTACCAGATCGCTGGCGTCCAGTACGAAGGCCAGCTCGGCTTCAACAGCAGCAAGCTCAGCTTCGCTGCGCCTGTCTATGCTGATCTAGCTACCGTCACCGGCCTCAGCACCGACACCCAGCCCCTGTACTTCAAGGTCTTGAGTGGCGCCACCGACGCCTGGTGGACCGCCACCCAGTGCGGCCACATCCAGCAGGGCTGCCAGCAGGGTCAGCAACTGGACAGCGGCTTCTACCAGCAGAACGCCCATGCCACCCAGTACCCCGCCATCGTCAGCGGCCAGTACGGGCAGGGCAAGACCCTGGCCATCGCCTTCGACCTCGTCGGCAGCCTGCAGGGGAGTGGCAATACCCTGATCACCCAGCCCAGCCAGCTCAACAGCGGCTGGAGCACCATGCTGGCTGATAGCCTGGCCTATACCACTCCAGCGGCCCTGACCCGTCCGCTCATTCCGGGCGAGTTCTACGCGGCCAGCTTCCCCATCCAGAACCAGGGTCAGGCCACCGGCCTCAACCTGTATCTGGCGCAGCCTGTCGGCGGCACCTACCTCAGCGCCAGCCAGACCGGCACGGCGGAAAGCAACGGCAGCGAGCTGTTCCAGGATAGCCTGACGGCCGGCCAACTGCTGGACCTGTTCACCGACCAGACGGCTCCGGCCACGTCCGGCAGCTACAGCCTGAGCCTGAGCGCCGATACCAGCAGCACTCCCTCGACCGTGCTGGGCAGTTACAACTACGCCTTCACGGTCGGTGCCAACCAGGCCAGCCGCGTCAGTACAGTGAACAGCGAGATCAATGCCATCGCCCCGACCTTCAGCAATGGCCTTGCCTTGCTGGCCGTGAAGGGCTACTTCAACGCCGCCAGCAATGCGCTCAGCCACAACGACCCCGATGATGCCATCGACCCCCTGGCCGATGCAGGCAATAGCCTCGCCCTCATCAGCGGTACACAAGCTGCCCAGGCTCGCAGTGACCTCGACCTGCTGCTCAAGCTGGTTGAAAGCGAGTGGGTCGCACCGGGCCAGACCTGGGGCGCCCAGCAGTGTGGCTTGCAGCAGCGGTGGGGCGTGGGTAACTGGTAAGGTGACGGGCAGGGCGGCAAGGCAGGGCCAGGACAACACCTGAGCCCTGTCCGCTTTCTGCCAAAAGCACGACACAACGATATTGAACGTATTGCAGCAACAGATGCTGATCCCGCCAGACCGGGCCAGCCGAATGCATAAATAGGGAAAGCAGCGATGGTTAAGCGGGTAATGAAGATCACGGGAAGCGGGCTGCTGGTAGCCCTGCTGGCGGCGTCGGTGCAGGCAGCCATGCCGGACACGGCCGCGCCAGCGGCCATGGCCGCCTCGGGCACGACAGCCACCCCGATCATATCCTCGTCCCCGATCCGGCCGGCTCATGCCGCTGTTGCTGCTGCCAGCCCGGTGAGCAAGACCCCAGCCCCGGCCCCGATCAAAGCCAAGCCCCAAGCCGTGGCCAAGGCCCCGCTCATCATCCTCCCGGCCAAGCCCCGACCCTTCCACCTGGCGGCCGGCCTGTTCGCCCCCACCCGCACCGTCGTCACCCCCGTCAATCACGGCCCGGCTTCGACTGCTACCAACGCCACCCGTAAAGCCACCGGCAACCTCGCCACCCAACTGGCCAGCGCCAGTGTGCAGTTGCATGCAGCCACACCCGCTGGCTTGTCCCCA
>Ga0302187_10000119_pt1 | contig 74241 bp, 60 predicted proteins | sample II_Bog_E1_3_FD_202120 | JGI IMG/M metagenome (GOLD analysis project Ga0302187, IMG submission 202120) | Peat permafrost microbial communities from Stordalen Mire near Abisko, Sweden - II_Bog_E1_3 | ecosystem: Environmental > Terrestrial > Soil > Wetlands > Peat | place: Sweden: Abisko...
CTACGTCAGGTGCGTGCGGGAGATGGCGCAGGACCTGCCCCGTCTCAACGCCATCCGGCAGGGCCTGCGTGCGCACCACTGCGCTGATGCCGCCAACCTGACCCGGCATCTGGAAGCGGCCTATGCCCGCATGTGGCAAACCTGGTGCAAGACATGAGCACAGGGCGTAACGATCCCTGCCCCTGCGGCAGCGGCAAAAAGTACAAGCAGTGCTGTATGGGGAAGGAGCCACAGCAGGGCCAGCGTTCAGTCGTTCCGGCCCTGATACGGCAGGCCGTGTCATACCTGGAGACTGGTCGGCTGGCGCAGGCTGACGCGGCTTGCCAGCAGGCTCTCGGCCTGGTGCCCAACCACCCCGGTGCCTTGCATGTGTGGGGCTTGCTGGCCCGGCACCAGGGCCAGCCTTCGCTGGCCGTGGAGCGTATCAGCCGGGCGATCAAGGCCGAGGCGCAGCCGAGCGCGTTCATGCATTTCAACCGGGCGGCCGCCTTGCACGAGTTGGGCAGGCTCGACGAGGCCATTGCCGACTACCGACGGGTCGTATCCCTCAAGCCGGGCCATGCCGAGGTGCACAGCAACCTCGGGCAAGCCTACCTGAGTCTGGGGCGGCTGGATGAGGCTGCCGCAAGCTGTCAGCGAGCGCTCCAGCACCAGCCAGATCTGCTGGTGGCCCGGCACACACTGGGGCTGATCCTGTTGCAGCAAGGCAAGCTGGAAGCCGCCGGGGTCAGCTTTCAGCATGAATTGCAGCTGACGCCGGAGGCGGTCGATACCTGGACCAATCTGGGTGCGGTGTTCAGGCGCATGGGCCAGCTTGATGATGCAGAGTCCTGCTACCGGCAGGCCCTGCTGCGGCGCCCCGACTACGTAGATGCCCTGGCCAACCTGGCGCTGGTATTGCAGGACAAGGGGCGTTCGGAGGAATCGGTCACGCTCTACCACAAGGCCCTGCAATACCGGCCAGACGGCGCGATGATATATAACAACCTGGTGGTGGCCTTGCTGGCGCTGGGGCGTTATGAGGAGGCGGAGCAGGCCTGCCGTCAGGCCCTTTTCCTCGATCCCCGCCTGCTGATGGCGCACAATAATCTGGGCAACGTGCTGCGTGAACAGGGGCGCATGGCTGAGGCGGAGGCCGCCTACCGGCAGGCGCTGACGCTGAACCCCGGCATGCAGCATGCCCATGCCAACCTGTTATGCATCCTGCAATACCGGGGGGGCGTCGGCCCGGAGGCCTTGTTCCTTGAGCACCGGCGTTTTGCCGCCCGGTTCGAGACGCCGCTAAAGCTGCACTGGCAGCCCCACGCCAATACCCGTGACCCGGCCCGTCGGCTCAAGGTAGGCTATGTCTCCGGCGACTTCTGCTACCATGCCGTTGCCTGTTATATCGAGCCCGTGCTGGCCCACCACGACCGAGCCAAAATCGACGTGTACTGCTACTACAACCGAGCGCTTGGTGACGCCGTCAGCGAACGCTTCCGCGCCCTGGCCGATCACTGGCTGCCCTGCACGGCCTTGTCAGATGATGCCTTGGCCGAGCGCATCCGCCGGGATGGCATCGACATCCTCGTTGATCTTTCCGGCCACACCGCCCTCAACCGCCTGCTCACCTTTGCCCGCAAGCCCGCGCCCGTGCAGGTCACCTGGCTGGGCTATCTGGGCAGCACCGGGCTCGATGCCGTGGACTACCGCCTTACCGACGCCGTGCTCGACCCCGAAGGACAGGCTGAAGCGTATTACGCCGAAACCGTCGTGCGCCTGCCCAACTGGTTCACGTTTCGCCCCGAGCCTGACAGCCCACCCGTGAACGAGCTTCCTGCGCTTCGCAGTGACACCTTCACTCTGGCCTGCCTCAATAACCTCGTCAAGATCAGCCCGGAGGTCGTCAGGCTCTGGGCCCGCATCCTTCACGAACTGCCAAACGCGAGACTCATGCTCGGCAATGTCACCGAAGCCGCCGTAGCCAGCCGTTTGCAAGCCCGGTTCGCTGCGCTTGGCATAGACGCTGAGCGCCTGCTGCTCATGCCAAGGCTCCCCATTCATGACTACCTGAGGCTGCATCACCAGATTGATCTGGCCCTCGACCCCTTCCCCTTTGGCGGTGGCGTCACCACCAGCCACTCCCTGTGGATGGGCGTACCCGTCGTCACCCTGGCGGGCAGCACCACCGTATCGCGGCAGGGCGCCTCCATCCTCAGCGCTGCCGGGCTGCCGGAGTTCATCGCCAGCAGCGAAGACGACTACGTCAGGTGCGCGCGAGAGATGGCACAAGACCTGCCCCGGCTCAACGCCATCCGGCAGGGTCTGCGTGCGCACAGCTGTGCCGATGCCGCCGGCCTCACACGCCACCTGGAAGCCGCCTACGCCAGCATGTGGCAGACTTGGTGCCAATCATGACAGTCGGCCGTAACGATCCCTGCCCCTGCGGCAGCGGCAAGAAATACAAGCAGTGCTGCCTGCGCGAAAAGCCGGCCGCCAGCCCGGCCAGGCCAGCGCTGGACCCGGCTGTTCCCGGCCTTGTCCAGCAGGCGGTGGCACATCTGGAAGCGGGTCGGCTGACGGCGGCGGAGGCCCTTTGCCAGCAGGCCCTCAGGCTGGCGCCCGATTTTCCCAATGCCTTGCATGTGCTGGGCATCATCGCCCGCCATTCGGGCCGATTTCCGCAATCCGTGGAGCTGATCGGCAGGGCCATCCAGGCCTCGCCCCAGCCGGGCGCGCTCATGTATTTCAACCGCGCCACCGCCCTGCACGCGCTGGCGCGTGTGGATGACGCCGTGGCCGATTACCAGCGGGCCGTGGCCATCAAGCCCAACCTGGCCCAGGCGCATGGCCAACTGGCACAGGTGCTTGCCGCGCAGGGGCGGTTTGACGAGGCCGAGGCCAGCTGCCTGCTGGCTCTCAAGCACCAGCCTGATCTGCTGGTGGCCCGGCAGACCCTGGGCTTCGTCCTGTTGCAGCAGAACCGGCCGGAGGAGGCCATCACCAGCTTCCGGCGTGAGCTGAAGCTGGCGCCGGCGGCGGTGGATACCTGGAGTAACCTGGGCACGGTGTTGCAGCGGCTGGGCTCGGTGGAGGAGGCTGAGGCCTGCTACCAGCGGGCCCTGGAGCTGCGCCCAGACCATTTTGACGCGCTGGCGAATCTGGCAGCCCTGCACCAGCAAAACGGCCAGCTGGAAAAAGCCGTCAGCGCGAGCCGGCTGGCCTTGCAGCACTGGCCCAAGGCCGCCCGCATCTATAACAACCTGGCGGCGGCGCTATTGGCCCTGGGGAACTACGACGAGGCGGAGGAGGCCTGCCGCCAGGCTATCGCCCTCGACCCCGACATGTTGATGGCCTATAACAACCTCGGCAATGTGCTGCGCGCGCAGGGCCGGCTGGAGGCGGCGGTAGCTGTATACCGGCAGGTGCTGGCGCTGAATCCCGGTATGCTCCATGCCCATGCCAACCTGCTGTTGATCATGCAATACATGAGCAGCGTCGGCCCCGAAGCGCTGTTCCTTGAGCACCGCCGCTTTGCCGCCCAGTTCGAAGCCCCGCTCAAGCCACACTGGCAGCCCCACGCCAACACCCGCGACCCGGCCCGCCGCCTCAGGATAGGCTATGTCTCCGGCGACTTCTGCCACCACGCTGCCGCTTACTACATCGAGCCCGTGCTAAGCCAGCACGACAAGACCAGGGTCGAGGTCTACTGCTACAGCAATCGCAGCCTCAGCGATGCCGTCACCGAACGCCTGAAGACGCTCGCCGATCACTGGCTACCCTGCATGGGCCTGACTGACGACGGACTGGCCGAGCGTATTCGTCAGGATGGCATCGACATCCTCGTCGATCTCTCCGGGCATACAGCCTTGAACCGGCTGCTCACCTTCGCCCGCAAGCCCGCCCCCGTACAGGTCACCTGGCTGGGCTATCTCGGCAGCACCGGGCTCGACGCCGTGGACTACCGCATCACCGACGAAGCCCTCGATCCCGAAGGGCGGGCCGAAGCGTATTACGCCGAAACCGTCGTCCGCCTGCCCCACTGGTTCAGCTTCCGCCCCGAGCCCGACAGCCCCCCCGTGAACGAACTGCCCGCCCTCGGCAGTGAATACTTCACCCTGGCCTGCCTCAACAACCTCGTCAAGATCAGCCAGGACGTCGTCAACCTGTGGAGCCGCATCCTCCAGGAGTTGCCAAACGCCCGGCTCATGCTTGGCAACGTCACCGAAGCCGCCGTCGCCACGCGCCTGCAGGCCATGTTTGCCCTTGCCGGCATCGCCCCCGAACGCCTCCTGCTCCAGCCCAAGCAGCTCATGCAGGACTACCTCGCCCTGCATCACCAGATCGACCTCGCCCTCGACCCCTTCCCCTTTGGTGGTGGCGTTACTACCAGCCACTCCCTGTGGATGGGCGTACCCGTCGTCACCCTGGCGGGTAATACCACGGTATCGCGGCAGGGCGCCTCCATCCTCAGTGCTGCCGGGCTGCCCGAGTTCATCGCCGGCAGCGAAGACGACTACGTCAGGTGCGTGCGGGAGATGGCGCAGGACCTGCCCCGTCTCAACGCCATCCGGCAGGGCCTGCGTGCGCACCACTGCGCTGATGCCGCCAACCTGACCCGGCATCTGGAAGCGGCCTATGCCTGCATGTGGCAGACCTGGTGCAAGACATGAGCACAGGGCGTAACGATCCCTGCCCCTGCGGCAGCGGCAAAAAGTACAAGCAGTGCTGTATGGGGAAGGCCGCGCCGCAGTCCCAGCCCACTCAGCGTCGGCAGGTGGATGACCCCGCCATTCTCGCGCTGGTGCAGCAGGCCGGGGTGCATGTGGGGGCAGGGCGCCTGCAACAGGCCGAGGCCGGCTGCCAGCATATACTCGCGCTGGTGCCCAATCACCCCGATGCCCTGCACATGCTGGGCGTGATCGCGCAGTGGGTGGGCAAGAACCAGCAGGCGGCTGAATTGCTGGGCAAAGCCATTCAGGTGGCGCCCCGGCGCTCGGCCTTCATGTACTTCAACCGTGCGGTAACCCTGGAGGCGCTACAGCGGGTGGAGGAGGCCATGGCCGACTACCGCCAGGCCATCGTCCTGATGCCCGCCATGGCGACGGCCCACGCCCAGTTGGGGCGGCATTACATGGTACGGGGCCAGCTTGAACAGGCCGTGGCTTGTGCAGAGCAGGCAATCCTTTGTCAGCCGGATTTGTTTGCCGCGCATTTTACCTTGGGCATGTGCCTGCACCGGCTCGACCGTTTTGAGGCAGCCGCAGACGCCTTCCGGAAGGCGCTGGCCTTGCAGCCAGACTCTGCCGAGGTGCTGCACCATCTGGGCGACATGCTGCAACGGCAGCGTCTGGTGTCCGAGGCGGAGGCCTGCTACCGGCAGTCCATCGCCCTTGACCCCAAGCTGGAAACGACTCACAACAATCTGGCCAACCTCCTGCTCCGGCAGGGCCGGCAGGAAGAGGCGCTGGATTTCTACCGGCAGGCGCTGGCGATTGCGCCACATCAGGCAGCCGTCTTCAGCAACGTGCTGATGCTCATGCAATATCTGGAGCTGTGGAGTCAGGACGAGGTTTTCCTGGAGCACCGGCGTTTTGCCGAGCGCTTCGAGGCACCGCTGAAGCCTCTATGGCGACCGCACGCCAATGACCGCCAGCCGCAACGGCGGCTTAAGGTTGGTTATGTCTCCGGCGACTTCCGCGCGCACGCCGTGGCGTATTTTCTCGAGCCTGTGCTGGCCTGCCACGACAAGGCAAAGGTCGAGGTCTTCTGCTACCACAACTATGTCATTGAGGATGCCGTCAGCGCGCGCATCAAGGCCCTGGCCGATTACTGGTTGCCTTGTGTCACCCTGTCGGACGAGGTCCTGGCTGAGCGCATCCGCCAGGACGGTATCGATATCCTTGTCGATCTTTCCGGCCACAGTGGCTTGAACCGCCTGCTGACCTTTGTGCGCAAGCCCGCGCCCGTGCAGGTCACCTGGCTGGGCTATCTCGGCAGCACCGGGCTGGATGCCATGGACTACCGGCTGAGCGACGCCGTTCTCGACCCCGAAGGACAGTCCGAGCCGTACTATTCCGAAACCATCCTGCGCCTGCCGCACTGGTTTGGTTTCCGGCCCGAGCCTGACAGTCCGCCGGTCAATGAACTGCCGGCGCTCGCTACCGGGCAGCTGACGCTGGCCTGCCTGAACAATCTGGCGAAGTTGAACCTGCGCGTGGTGAGCCTGTGGGCATGCATTCTGGAGGCCTTGCCGGGTGCAAGACTCATGCTGGGTAATGTCAGCGAGCCCGCCGTGGCGAGCCGTGTGCAGGCGATGTTTGCGCAGGCCGGCGTTGCTGCCGAGCGCTTGCTGCTGAGGCCGAAGCTGGAGTTGAATGAGTATCTGGCCCTGCATCACCAGATTGATCTGGCCCTTGACCCCTTTCCCTTTGGCGGCGGTGTGACCACCAGCCACTCCCTGTGGATGGGCGTGCCGGTGGTGACGCTGGCTGGCAATACCACGGTGTCGCGGCAGGGCGCCTCCATCCTGAGTGCGGCCGGGTTACCGGAATTTATTGCCACTAGCGAAGACGATTATGTGAATTGTGTTTTGGCGTTGGCACAAGACCTGCCCCGGCTGAATGCCATCCGGCAGGGCTTGCGTAGGCATTGCCTGCCCGATGCTGCCGGGGTGGCCCGGCATCTGGAGGCGCTTTACGCGACGATGTGGGCCGATTACGGCAAGCAGTAATGCCGTTATTTTCCCGCTGAGGCCAGCGCAAAGTGCACGGCGATCAGTACACCAATAATCATGATCACGGCAAAAACAATACCCGCCACGATAAATGACGTGGGGTCATTGCTGTTGAAATCACGCTCGCGGTTTTTCTCGGTCTGCACGCCGAACCAGGCGCGGAAGACACTGCCCAGCACGGTCAGCGGGCCGACTTGTTCCGGCTGCTGCGGTTTCGGAGGCTGGGTCTTTTTTTCTTCCGTGTTTTCGCTCATCAGCTAATCCTCAAGTTTCCGGCTCATAACCCAGGTTGGGTGAAAGCCAGCGTTCAGCGGTGCGCATGTCCCAGCCCTTGCGTCTGGCATAGGACGCCACCTGATCCTGCTCCAGCTTGCCGACATTGAAATAGCAGCTGTCCGGGTGGGCATAATAAAAGCCGCTCACCGCCGCCGTGGGGAACATGGCGAAATGTTCCGTGATGGTAATGCCGGTCTCCCTGGTGGCATCCAGCAGCTGGAACAGCGTGGCTTTTTCGGTGTGTTCCGGGCAGGCCGGGTAGCCGGGGGCAGGGCGTATGCCCCGGTATTTTTCCTTGATCAGGGCGTCGTTGTCGAGGTGCTCGTCCGGCGCATAGCCCCAGAATTCGCGGCGCACGCGCTCATGCAGGTGTTCGGCAAAGGCCTCGGCCAGGCGGTCCGCCAGGGCTTTGACCATGATGGCGTTATAGTCATCATGTTTGGCTTCGTACTGCTTCGCCACTTCCTCGGCGCCGACGCCGGCGGTCACGGCAAAGGCACCGATATAATCGATGACGCCGGTGTCCTTGGGGGCGATAAAATCGGCCAGCGAATAATTGGGCTTGCCGCTGACCTTGTCGCTCTGCTGGCGCACGTGGTGCAGGGTGGCGATGACGGTCTCACGGGTTTCGTCGGCATAGACTTCAATATCGTCACCACCCACCCGTGCCGCCGGCCACAGGCCGATCACGGCGTTGGCGCTGATGAGTTTTTCGTCGAGCAGCTTTTTCAGCATGGCCTGCGCGTCGTCAAACAGGTTGCGTGCGGCCTCGCCCACGACCTCATCGGTGAGGATGGCGGGGTATTTTCCGGCCAGATCCCAGGAGATAAAGAAGGGTGTCCAGTCGATATAGCGCACCAACTCGGCCAGCGGATAATCGGTGAAAGTTTTGGTACCAATAAAGCTGGGGCGGGGCGGGGTATAGGCGGCCCAGTCGCCATGATAGCCCTGGGCGATGGCCTGCTCGTAGCTGAGCCGTTCTGCCTTGGGCTTGCGATTGCGGTTGCGCTCGCGCACCTCCTCGTATTCGCGCTGACGCTCGGCGACAAAGGCAGGCTTCAGTTCCTTGCTCAGCAGCGCGCTGGCCACGCCCACGGCGCGTGAGGCGTCGGGCACGTAAACCGTGGCGTCGTTCTTGTATTGCGGCTCGACCTTGACGGCGGTATGCGCCTTGGAGGTGGTGGCGCCACCGATCAGCAGCGGAACGTGGAAGCCCTGGCGCTGCATTTCACGCGCTACGTGCACCATTTCGTCCAGCGAGGGCGTTATCAGGCCAGAGAGGCCAATAATGTCGACATTCTCGTGTCGCGCCGTTTCCAGGATTTTTTCCGCCGGCACCATCACACCAAGATCAATAATCTCGTAGTTATTGCAGGCCAGCACCACGCCGACGATATTCTTGCCGATATCGTGTACGTCACCCTTCACGGTGGCGAGCAGGATCTTGCCCTTGGTTTCGATCTTGCCGGACTTTTCTGCTTCGATAAATGGAATCAGGTAGGCCACAGCCTGCTTCATCACTCGGGCGGATTTCACCACCTGCGGCAGGAACATCTTGCCGGCGCCAAAGAGGTCGCCCACCACGTTCATGCCCGACATCAGCGGGCCTTCGATTACGTGAATGGGGCGCGCTGCCTCAAGTCGAGCCGCTTCGGTATCTTCCTCTATATGGGCCGTAATACCCTTGACCAGCGCATGTTCGATACGCTTGGTCACCGGCCAGCTGCGCCATTCCTGAGTCTCTTCGATCTTCTTGCTGCCGTCACCCTTGAACTGCTCGGCAATCTCCAGCAGGCGCTCGGTGCCGTCGGGGCGGCGGTTCAGGATTACATCCTCCACGCGCTCTTTCAGTTCGGCGGGGATATCGTCATAAATCGCCAGCTGGCCGGCATTGACGATGCCCATGGTGAGGCCGTTGCGGATGGCGTAATACAGGAATACCGCGTGTATCGCCTCGCGCACCGGCTCGTTGCCACGGAAGGAAAACGACACATTGGAAATGCCGCCGGAAATCATGGCGTGCGGCAGGTTCTGCTTTATGTAGGCGCAGGCATTGATGAAATCGACGGCGTAATTGTTGTGGTCATCGATGCCCGTGGCCACGGCAAACACGTTCGGGTCGAAAATGATGTCTTCCGCCGGGAAACCGACTTCGTTCACCAGAATATCGTAGGAGCGTTTGCAGATTTCCCGCTTGCGCGCCTCGGTATCGGCCTGGCCCGTTTCGTCAAAGGCCATGACGATCACGGCGGCGCCATAGCGCATGCAGAGCTTGGCCTTTTCCTTGAATTCGGGCACGCCTTCCTTCATGGAAATGGAGTTGACGATGGCCTTGCCCTGTATGCACTTGAGCCCGGCCTCGATGATCTCCCACTTGGAGGAATCCACCATGATGGGCACACGGGAGATATCCGGCTCGGAGGCGATCAGGTTGAGGAAAGTGATCATGGCCTGCTGCGAATCCAGCATGCCTTCGTCCATATTGATGTCGATAACCTGGGCGCCGCCCTCGACCTGCTGGCGGGCCACGTCCAGCGCCTCGCTGAAACTGCCTTCCTTGATGAGGCGCGCGAATTTCTTGGAGCCGGTGACGTTGGTGCGCTCGCCCACGTTCACGAACAGCGAGTCGGCGGTAATGGTAAACGGCTCCAGCCCGGCCAGCCGGCAGGCCGGCGCGATCTGCGGCAACTCACGGCGCGGGTATTTGGCCACAGCCCTGGCAATGGCCGCGATATGCTGCGGCGTGGTGCCGCAGCAACCGCCGACAATATTCAGAAAGCCGCTGGCGGCAAACTCATCCAGAATGGCGGCGGTGTCTTCAGGCGTTTCGTCGTATTCGCCAAAGGCATTGGGCAGGCCGGCGTTCGGGTGGCAGCTGACATAGGTCTCGGACTTGTTGGACAGCTCCTCGATATAAGGCCGCAGTTCTTTTGCACCCAGCGCGCAATTGAAACCAATACTGATCGGCTTGGCGTGGCGCACCGAGTTGTAAAAAGCCTCGGCGGTCTGGCCGGAGAGGGTGCGGCCGGAGGCATCGGTAATGGTGCCCGAGATCATGATAGGCAGTTCGATACCGATCTTCTCGAAATAGGTCTGCACGGCAAAGATGGCGGCCTTGCAGTTGAGGGTGTCGAACACCGTTTCGATCAGGATGATGTCGGCGCCGCCGTCGATCAGGGCGGCGGTGGCCTCGGTATAGTTCTCCACCAGTTCGTCAAAGCTGACGTTGCGGAAGGCCGGGTTGTTCACATCCGGCGACAGCGAACAGGTGCGCGAGGTGGGGCCCAACACCCCGGCCACAAAGCGCGGCTTCTGCGGCGTCCTCGCGGTCCACTCGTCGGCCACTTCGCGGGCGAGGCGGGCGCACTCGCGGTTCAGCTCATAGACCAGCGACTCCATGCCATAGTCGGCCTGCGAGACCTGGGTGGAGTTGAAGGAGTTGGTCTCCAGGATGTCGGCCCCGGCGGCGCAGTAGGCGTCGTGGATGCCCCGGATCACCTCGGGCCTGGTCAGCACCAGCAGGTCGTTATTGCCCTTCAGATCGCGCGGCCAGTCGACAAAGCGCTCGCCCCGGTAGTCCTCTTCTTCCAGCTTGTGGCGCTGGATCATGGTGCCCATGGCGCCATCGATGATGAGGATGCGCTGGCGGATTTCTTCAAGCAGGGTCGCGGTGCGAGGGGGCGTCTTCATCTAACTGACACATACCGATGTAAAAAAGAGGCCAAATTCTAGCAGAAAGCGCTCGCGGCAGGGCGGCTTTGGGTATAATAGCTGCAATAGTTGACTGATTTAGTGGGAATTGAGATGGCAGACAGCAACGAAGTCAAAATCACGATCACCGAGTCCGCCCAGGGCTACCTGCGTGATCTGCTGGCCCGGCAGAACAGCGAAGGCATCGCCGTGCGCATCTTTGTCGAAAGCCCCGGCACCCCCCGTGCCGAGTGTTGCATGGCCTATTGCACGGTGGGCGAAAACCAGCCCGACGATGTGCGCCTGAACTACGATGGCTTTGCCGCCTGGATCGAGATGAAGAGCCTCTCCTACCTGGAAGACGCCGTCATCGATTACAACAAGGACCGCATGGGTGGCCAGCTGACCTTCAAGGCGCCCAAGTCCAAGGTGCCCAACCTCGGCACCGGCGCCTCGCTGGAGGAGCGCATCAACTACGTGCTCTACAACGAGATCAACCCCGGCCTTGCCGCCCACAATGGCAATGTCAGCCTGCTCGATGTGTATGACGACGAAGAAAACGGCATGACCGCCGTGCTCAAGTTCGGCGGCGGCTGCCAGGGCTGCTCGGCGGTAGACATGACGCTCAAGCAGGGCGTGGAAACCACGCTCAAGCAGCAGATTCCCGAGTTGCAGCGCGTGACGGACTCCACCGACCATACCGTGCGCGAAAACGCCTACTACAAGTAAGGCCGCCTCTGCCTTTACAATGCACGGCTGCCCCTGTGGGGGTAGCCGTGCAGCTTGCCTGCCCAGCCCGCAACCGGTCGTGATGGAACACCCGCCGCCATGAGCCAGCCCCGAGTCCTGATCCGTCGCCTTGGTCGCCTCGTCTATGATCGCCTGCCGCTGTCGCGCTATGCCCGGCACCGCCTGCTGACTCTGCTGTTCCGCGTGGGCGGGCCCTTGGGCCTGTTCAAGGGCATGGCGATCTACGAGCTGTGGCTGCGCGAGCAGGGCATCAGCTTCCCTACGCTGGATATTGCCGGCCCGGTGCCGCCCGAGCAGTACGATGCCGTGCTGGCCAGCCTGCGCTTCGAGGTGGTAGCCACGCCACGGGTGTCGGTCATCATTCCCGCCTATGGCAAGCTGGAGCACACGCTCATGTGCGTGCGCTCCATTGCCGCGCACATGCCGGTGGCCAGCATCGAGGTGATCGTCGCCGAAGATGCCTCGGGCGATCTGGACATCCTGCGTCTGGGCCAGGTGCCCGGTCTGCGCTTTATCCTCAATGACACAAATCTCGGCTTCCTGCGCTCCTGCAACCATGCCGCCGCGCAGGCGCGCGGGGAGTTTCTGTACTTCCTCAATAACGATACCGAAGTCACGCCGGGCTGGCTTGATACCCTGCTGCAGCTGTTTGCCCTCCACCCGGATTGCGGCATGGCCGGCTCGAAGCTGGTCTATCCCGACGGGCGCTTGCAGGAGGCAGGCGGCATCATCTGGAATGATGCCTCCGGCATGAACTACGGCCGGCTCGATGACCCCCGCCGCAGCGCCTACAACTATGTGAAAGAGGTGGACTACGCTTCGGGCGCATCCTTGCTGCTGCCGACGGCGCTGTTCCGCGAGCTGAACGGTTTCGACGAGCTGTATGTGCCGGCCTATTACGAAGACACCGACCTGGCCTTCCGCGTGCGCGCTCGTGGCCTGCGTGTGCTGTATCAGCCTGCCTCCCTTGTTGTGCATTACGAGGGCGTGTCCCACGGGACCAGCACCGGCGCCGGCATCAAGGCCTACCAGCTGGCCAACCAGAAAAAGATGCGGGAGCGCTGGCAGGCGGTGCTGGATGCAGAGCATTTTGCCCCTGGTAGCAACGTTTTTCAGGCCCGTGATCGCAGCCGCCGGCGCAAGACCATTCTGGTGGTGGACCGCTACACGCCCCAGCCGGACCAGGATGCCGGCTCGCGCGTCATGTGGTGTTTCTTCCGGCAGTTTGCCGCCATGGGCCTGAATATAAAGTTCTGGCCGCAAGACCTGTGGTATGAGCAGGCCTATGTCGAACCTTTGCAGCAGCTGGGCGTTGAGGTTTTTTACGGGCCCGAGTACGCCGGGCGCTTTGACCAGTGGCTGGAGGCCAACGGCCAGTATCTCGACTATGTATTGCTCAGCCGGCCTGATGTCAGCATCGGCCTTATCAAACCCCTGCGTCGGCACAGCCGCGCCAAGCTCCTGTATTTCGGCCACGACCTGCATTTTGCCCGCCTGCTCAAGCAATACGAGCTGACCGGCGAAGCCGCTTTGCAAAAGGAGGCCGAGGCCACGCGCAAGCTGGAACAGCGCGTCTGGGAGCAGGTTGATGTGGTGTACTACCCCTCGTCCAGTGAGACCGACACAGTGCAGTCGCTCTGCCCGCAGGTGACAGCACGCACCGTGCCTCTTTATTACTTTGACGACGAGCCTGAGCGGCCCTTGGCCAGCTTCCAGCCGCAGGGTCGGCAGGACATCATTTTTGTTGCCGGCTTTGGCCATGCCCCCAATGTGGATGCGGCGCGCTGGCTGGTGCAGGACATCCTGCCCGAATTGCAGTGCAGCCATCCCGCGTTGCGCCTGAGTCTGGTCGGCGCCAACCCCACGGCCGAGGTGCTGGCCCTGGCCTCGGCCAGTGTGACCGTCACCGGCTTTGTCAGCGAAGCGCGCTTGCAGGAGCTTTACGCGGCAGCCCGCGTGGTGCTGGTGCCCCTGCGCTTTGGCGCCGGCGTCAAGGGCAAGGTGGTGGAGGCCATGCAGATCGGCGTGCCGGTGGTCACGACCAGCATCGGCTTGCAGGGTATGGAGGGCTTGCAGGAAATCATGCCGGCGACGGACGATGTGGCGGCGTTTGTCGCGCAAGCCCGTCGCCTGCTCGACGACGACCTGCTCTGGCAGCGTCAGGCACGGGCAGCCCACGCCTATATTCAGGAACACTTTTCGATGCGGGCCATGCAGCGCGTGTTTGCGCTGGATATTGATGCCGGGCTCAAGGGCGGCGAGGTGCCACCAGCTCGCTGAGCGCTGCACACCGCGCCGTTTTTTCTGGAAAAGTCGCCCACAAAAAAGCCCGGTTCATGACCAGGCTTTTTTACGGGGTGGCCTCAGGCAATACGCCGATTCGGCAACACATCCTTCAGCTTGCCGTGCATCGAACGAATGGCGTCCACGGTGGTATCCCAGGCGATGCAGCCATCGGTTACGGACAGGCCATACACCAGCTGCGACAGGTCCTTGGGAATGTCCTGGCGGCCAAACTTGAGATTGCTCTCTATCATCATGCCGATGATGGACTTGTTGCCTTCCAGAATCTGGTTGGTCACGTTTTCCATCACCAGCGGTTGCAGCGCCGGGTCCTTGTTGGAGTTGGCGTGCGAGGCGTCGATCATGATGTTGTGGGTGACCTTGGCCTTGTCCAGCTCGCGCTCGGCCACGGTGACCGACACCGAGTCATAGTTGGGCTTGCCGTCGCCACCGCGCAGCACCACGTGGCCGTAGGGGTTGCCGGCGGTGTTGATGATGGCCACCTTGCCCTGCGAATCTATGCCCAGGAAGCTGTGTGGGTTGGCGACCGAGAGCAGGGCGTTGATGGCCACCTTCAGGCCGCCATCGGTGCCGTTCTTGAAGCCGACCGGCGAGGACAGGCCCGAGGACATTTCCCGGTGCGTCTGCGATTCGGTGGTGCGCGCGCCAATGGCCGACCAGGTAATCAGGTCGTGCAGGTACTGGGGCGACATCGGGTCCAGCGCCTCGGTGGCGCAGGGCAGGCCCATCTCGTTCAGATCGACCAGGAGCTTGCGCCCGATATGCAGGCCATCCTGGATCTTGAAGGAGTCGTCCATATAGGGGTCGTTGATCAAACCCTTCCAGCCCACGGTGGTGCGGGGCTTTTCAAAATACACACGCATGATCAGGTACAGGGTGTCCTGCACCTCGTCGGCCAGCGTCTTCAGGCGGGCCGCGTAATCCTTGGCGGCTTCCACGTCGTGGATGGAGCAGGGGCCCACCACGAGGAAGAGGCGGTGATCCTTGCCGTCGATGATATTGCGAACGACCTCGCGCCCATTGAGCACGGTTTCCGTGGCGCGGGGCGAGAGGGGAATATCGCTTTTCAGCTGGTCAGGGGTAATCAGCACATCAATCGAGCGGATATTGACGTTTTCTATGCGTTGTTCAGCCATGGTACTTCCATATCGTGCAGCGGATCATGCGGCAGGTCATGCAGCGAGAGGGTCGATTCTATATGAAATGCCATTCCCGGCGCATCTTTTCAAGCACGACCACCGTACATCAATAAAAAACGAATTTCACGCTCAGCAGCACCAGCGTCAGGCCCAGGATGGGGCGGATGATATGGTCCGGCATGCGCGAGCTGAGGTGGGTGCCCACCCAGATTGCCGGCAGCCCGCCGATCAGCAGCATGAGCAACATATGGCCGTCGACATTGCCCATGCTCAGGTGGCCGAGGCCCGCAATCAGGGTCAGCAGCACGGCATGGGTAACATCGGTGCCGATGATCTGGATGGTGGTCAGGCGCGGGAACAGGCTCAGCAACACCACCACGCCAAAGGCCCCGGCACCCACCGACGACAGCGTTACCAGCACGCCCAGGGCGACGCCCATGAGCGCCGTGAACAGGAAGGTATGCTTGTCCACCACCCGGCGAAAGGGGCTTTGCAGGGGGTTGGCGTCGTGCAGCTTTTGCAGGCGCTTGCGCAGCAGCAGGGAGCAGCCGGTGACCATCAGCATGAAGCCAAGGGCGGTAGTCAGCACGTGTTTGTAGTGGTTGGCATCGCCGAACTCATGCTTCAGCACCCACACGGTCAGCAGGGAGGCGGGCAGGCTGCCGGCCGTGACCCAGGCCACCACCTTCCAGCGGATATTGCGTTTCTGGTGGTGCACCAGCGCGCCCCCGCACTTGCTGATGGAGGCATAGAGCAGATCGGTGCCGATAGCCGTTTGCAGCGGCACACCCATCAGGGTCAGCAGTGGAGTCATCAGCGAGCCCCCACCCACGCCGGTCAGGCCGACGCAGAATCCGACCAGCACACCGGCCAGAATGAGGCTGTAAGCAGCAGGCATTCGTCTTCCTTTATATACTCTTGAAGCGGGGTCTGGTTCACGGCTTAGCGGCTGGCAACTCTAAAGAAGCTGGGCTATGCTGGGAAGTGCTATTTACTTATACTTTTTTATAGCTAAATGCTTAAAGAGTATTAGGAGTGCACCCCGAGACCGCCTGCGTCCCTGCCATTGGCGCTGCCGCAGCGTAAAGACCCCAGCCATATCATAGAGATAGAAGAGGGTTGAGTCGGTCTTGCAGGTAGCCTGGGTATGACGGACGTTATTCGCCAGGGAGTTATTCCCATGAAGCATCTGGAGGGGCCATGAAGCTGCAACAACTGCGCTATATCTGGGAGGTGGCCCATCATGAGCTCAATGTATCCCTCACCGCCCAAAGCCTTTATACCTCACAGCCCGGCATCAGCAAGCAGATTCGCCTGCTTGAAGACGAGCTGGGCGTGGAAATCTTCTCCCGCAGCGGCAAGCACCTGACCCGCGTTACGCCCGCCGGGCAGGCTATCCTTGCCATTGCCGGCGAAGTGCTGCGCAAGGTCGAAAGCATCCGCCAGGTGGCACTGGAGTATTCCGACGAAAAGCGCGGCCATCTCTCCATCGCTACCACCCACACGCAGGCACGCTACCGGCTACCAAAGATCATCGAGTCCTTCATCAGCAAATACCCTGATGTAACCCTGCATATGCACCAGGGCACGCCACAGCAGATTGCCGAAATGGCGGCCGACGGCACGGTCGATTTTGCTATCGCCACCGAGGGCATGGAGCACTTCTCTGACCTCATCATGCTGCCCTGCTACCACTGGAACCGTTCGGTGGTGGTGCCCAGAACCCACCCGCTGGCCAGTGTGAAAGAGCTGACGCTGGAGGATATCGCCCGTTATCCCATCGTCACCTATGTGTTCGGCTTTACCGGCCGCTCCAAGCTCGACGACGCCTTTGGCAGCCGGGGCCTCAACCCGCGCGTGGTATTTACCGCCACCGACGCCGACGTCATCAAGACTTATGTACGCCTGGGCCTGGGCATCGGCATTGTCGCCCACATGGCCTACGAGCCGGCCACCGACACTGACCTCGTGGCGCTCGACGCCAGCCACCTGTTCGAGTCCAGCACCACCCGCATCGGCTTTCGCAAGGGCACCTTCCTGCGCGGCTTCATGTATGACTTCATGCACGAGTTTGCCCATCACCTGAACCGCGACCTCGTCGATTCTGCCATCCAGAGCCATTCGCGCGGCGAGATGGAAGACCTGTTCCGGGACGTCAAACTGCCGTCACTGTAGTCGCCGGGAGGCAGAGCACGTCTGTTTAAACCGGGCAGGGTGTGCCCAGGATTTCAGTTGCACTGCGTCAGTACCACACTCCGACCATCTGCTATATTGGCGGCCAAAGCCCGGCGTGGGCCGCCCGCAAAGACTGGCCAGACCGCCGCCACCTCTGGAGACAGTTTTGACCGCCGCTCCCCGTCATCGCAGCACGACTACCCTCGCACTCTTTGTTGTTTACAGCCTCATCATCCTGGCTCCGGACATTCTGTTCCTGTGGGAGAGGGATGCCATCTGGGGCAGTGGCTTCAGGACTTTTGCGATGCTGCTCATGAGTGTGGCGTTGTATGCGTTCCTCTGCGCCCTGATCGGCCGTCTTTATATTGTCGCGTGGCTGTTGTTGCCCCTGGCGCTGCTGGCTCCCGCCGAAATGTATTACATGGCGCTTTATCACCAGCCCAGTTCGGCGCGCATCCTGGCCATCATCGGCGATACCAATATGCAGGAGGCCGCCGATTATCTGCGTGGCCGCAGCCTGTTGCTGGGCGGGGTACTTGGCGTCAACCTGCTGGTCTGTGTTGCCCTGTGTGTCACGTTCTGGCGGCGCCGCCTGGCCTGGGGTGCACGGGAGTCGCGCTGGATGGTGCTGGCATTCTGCGGTCTGCTGGTCGCACTCTTGTTTGCCCTGCGTGATACCACGCAGAAAGGTGTGTTGAACGAGGTCAGCTTCTGGAAAAAAAGCGCTGACGCCATGCCGGGCGGCATCAGCCTGATGCTTCAGCAAACCTGGCTGGACAGCAGCTATCCCTTTGGTGTGCCCATTCGCGTTGCCCAGTTTCTGAAATTCCGCGACGCCCAGCGGCTCAGCGAGCAGAATCTGGCAAATTTTCGTTTTCATGCCCGGCAAGTTATCAGCGTGCCGGGCAAACAGGTGTATGTGCTGGTCATCGGTGAAACGGGGCGGCGCGACCGCTGGCAACTTAACGGCTACCAGCGCCCGACCAATCCCCGTCTGGCGCAGGAAGCAAACCTCGTCAATTTCAGCGACATGATCTCGGTAACATCGTCCACCTTTTCGTCGGTGCCCTTCATGGTCAGCCAGCATAGGCTCGACGAGGATGGCATCAACGAAAAGTCGGTGGTGAGCGCCTTCAGGGAAGCGGGCTTTACCACCTACTGGCTGTCAAACCAGGACCCGCAGGGCAGCGTGGGCTCCATGTTCTCTACAGAAGCGGATCACAAGGCGTTCTACAATCCATCCGACTGGAGGCACCAGGGCCCCTACGACGAGGTGATGTTAAAACCCCTGCAGGATATTCTCGCCAAGCCCGAAGCCCGGCAATTGATTGTGCTGCACACCATGGGCAGTCATTTCGATTATGCCGCGCGCTATCCCGACGCCTTCGATGTGTTCAAGCCTTCGGCCAAGCCGGCAGGTTCCCGCTCCGATAGTGACTTCAACAGCGCGACCGAGCTTAACAACAGCTACGACAATTCGATTGTCTACGTGGATTATTTTCTTGATGAGGTCATCAAGCGCCTGAAAGCGACCGGCGCCCCGGCATTCATGCTGTATTCTGCGGATCACGGCGAAGACATCCTGGGTGGAGATTGCCCACGCTTCGGGCACGGCCTGATGGACAAATACAACCTGGAAATAGCCAGCGTCGCCTGGTATTCCGACAGCTATGGCGCAAGGTTCCCCGGCAAGGTCGCCAGCCTGCGCAGCCACGCCACCCAACGCCTCACCGAGCAGAGCCTGACGCCCACACTCATTGACGCCGCCAGCATCACCATCGACAACCTTGATCTTGAGCGCAGCGTGGTCAGCGACCAGCTGCGCTATCACCCCCGATACGTCATTACCAGCCCGGTAGCGCTGGACTACGACCAGGCAAAACTTGCAGGGTATTGCCAGAACGTTGAACCCTCGGGTGGCGCAGGCAATTAGCGCTTGTCAGGGATGACCAGGCCTCAGAGAAAATCCAGGTCAGCGCTGTTATCCAGCAACTCCTTGAGTTCCTCGGCTTCGCTGGTCCTGGCTTGCAGCACATCTTTCACAAACTTCAGATAGATCGTGTAGACCTCGCGGCTGCCGTCGTCGCGCTGCACCACGAAAAAGGGCGCCCGCTCCACCGCGAGTTCGCTGGCCAGCACCATGCCGGCAGACGCGGGATCGCGTTCATCGGCCACGATGATCTCGTCGATCAGGCGCAGCTGGTCTTCCTGCTCCATGCGTTCCAGTACTTCACCGCACTTCTTGCAGGGGCTGCCGTCGGCCAGGATTTTTTTGACCATGGTGATTTTCATGACGGCTCCTTGATAAGGGCCCGCCGGAGCGGGCCTTGATGACCAGACAAGTTACTTGGCGGCACCGGCCTGGTTTTTCAAGTTGTCCAGGTGCAGGCCGCATTCCTTCTTGGTGGCTTCTTCCCACCACCAGCGCCCGGCGCGCTCGTGCTCGCTTGGCAAAATGGCGCGGGTACAGGGCTCGCAGCCTATGCTGACAAAGCCGCGCTCGTGCAGCTCGTTGAAGGGCAGCTCGAAGGCACGGATGTAGTCCCACACCTGCGCAGAAGTCCAGTTGGCCAGCGGGTTGAACTTGACCATGGTCTTGCCGGGGCTGGAAAAGGCCTTGTCGACCTGGGCCACGGGCACGGCGGCGCGGGTGCCGGGGCTCTGGTCCTTGCGCTGGCCGGTGATCCAGGCGTCGAGCGTGGCCAGCTTCTTCTTCAGCGGCGCCACCTTGCGGATGGCGCAGCACTCGGTATGGCCGTCTTCGTAGAAGCTGAACAGGCCCTTCTTGTCGACCAGCGCGGCAACCTGCACGGGGTCGGGGAAGCAGACCTCAAGGGTGATGCCGTAGTGCTTGCGCACCTTGTCAAGAAAGCGGTAGGTCTCGGCGTGCAGGCGGCCCGTGTCCAGGGTAAAGACGCGGAAGGGCTTGCCGGTTTTCACGGCCATGTCGATCAGCACCACGTCCTCGGCGCCACTGAAGGAAATGCCGATACTGTCGAACTGGCCTAGCGCCAAGGCAATAATATCCTGCGGGCGCTGCTGGTCATACTCGCTGGCCCAGGTCTGGATGGTGGCGGCATCAACGGCCATAGAGAAGTCTCCTGTCAGGACTAACGGCGGTATAAGCAAGGCGGGGCAGCAGTTTACCAGAAAAGCGCGGTGTGCCGACATGCCCCGGTGGCGGCCACCCCGGCGGAAATGCCCGAGCCATCATTGCAGAAGCGGCTGCCGCCCGGTAAAGTGGCGCCGTTTTTCAAGCAGCTTTTACAGTATTATCAAGGGGTATGTCATGGAACTGGTCTGTCTCGATCTGGAAGGTGTGCTGGTGCCGGAAATCTGGATCAACTTTGCCAGGCGCACTGGCATCAAGGCGCTTGAGGCCACCACCCGCGACATCCCCGACTACGACGTGCTCATGCGCCAGCGCCTGCGCATCCTGCAGGAGCACAAGCTGGGCCTGCCCGACATCCAGGACGTGATCGCCGGCATGGGCCCGCTGCCCGGTGCCGCTGAATTTGTGGAATGGGTGCGCGAGCATTTCCAGCTCATCATCCTCTCCGACACTTTTTACGAGTTTGCCCACCCGCTGATGCGCCAGCTGGGCTGGCCCACCATCATGTGTCACCGCCTCGAAACCGGCGCCGACGGCATGATTAGCAACTATGTGCTGCGCCAGCCCGACCAGAAGCGCGCCGCCGTCAAGGCTTTCCACATGCTCAACTACCGCGTGATAGCCGCAGGCGACTCGTATAACGACACCGGCATGTTGGACGAGGCGGACAAGGGCATCCTGTTCGATGCGCCCGAGAACGTCATCCGCGAGTTCCCCCAGTTTGCCGTGACCCGCAACTACGAAGAGCTGAAGGCACAGATTCGCGGTGCGTCTTTACGCCAGATTCCCTGAGTGAGTGGCAGGGTCACGGTTTTGTAGGATGGGCGGTAGTAGCTTGGGGCGGGCGGGTGTAACCCGCCCGCAATGCACAATCGACATCTACCCCAGTTCCTCCAGCGTCCGCAGCAGCCCTCCGATCTTGTTGAAGCACTCCTGATACTCATCCTCCCAGCGCGAGTCGGCGGTAATGCCGCCGCCGGCCCAGGCCCATACCTGCCCCTCGGCACAGACCAGGGTGCGGATGGCGACATTGCTGTCCATATTCCCGCTGGCATCCAGCCAGGCAATGCTGCCGCAGTAGATCGAGCGGGCCGTGGGCTCTAGCTCGGCAATGATTTCCATGGCCCGGCGCTTGGGCGCCCCCGTGATCGAGCCGCCGGGGAAGGCATCGCGAAACAGCTCGAAGGGGTGGGTGCCCGGCCGCAGGCGGGCGCTGATGCTGCTGACGAGGTGATGAACGAGACTGTAGCTTTCCAGTTGGCAGAGTGCAGGTACCGTTACGCTGCCGGTGACAGCATGACGGCCAATATCGTTGCGCAGCAGATCCGTGATCATGATGTTTTCGGCACGATCCTTGGCGCTGTGCAGCAGGGCCTGCGCCTCTTCCTTGTCGCGTAGCGGGTCGGGGTGGCGAGGACGGGTGCCCTTGATGGGGCGGCTGACGATGTGCTCGCCCTGCACCTCAAGGAACTGCTCCGGTGACAGGCAGAGGATGTCGGCGAAGGGGTAGCGCAGGCAGGCCGACCAGGGTGAGCGGCTGCCAGCGCGCAGGGCCCGGTAGGCGGCCCAGGGTGAGCCCGTGTAGCGGGCGCTGAAGGCCTGACTGTAGTTGACCTGATAGCAGTCGCCAGCATGAATGTAGTCGAGAATGCGCTGGATGTCGGCCGCATAGCGCTGCTGGCTGGTGGCTGCCCGGAAGGGCTCGCTGAGCGTGAAGGCGGGAGTCGGCGCCGGGGGCTGCTGCAAGGCATACAGCACCTGTTGCCGGGTTGATGCCGGGCAGCTGTCGAGGAATACCAGCCGTGTCTGCTGCTGCTGGTGATCCACCCGGATAAACCAGTCATACCAGCCAAAAGCGGCCTGCGGGCAGGCCGGGCCGGTGCTGTCGAGGGGGCTGGGAGTCTGGCCGGCATCATAAGCCCAATAACCAATAATCCCCCCTCCGAAAAAGCCGTCGGCCTGCGGTGTCAGGTTTTTCGGCCCGGCCAGGGCGGCATGCAGGCTAATGGCGGCAGCAAAGGGCTCGTCGCCCCGCACCGAGTCGGGCACGTCACCATCCCAGACGGCGCGATTCCCCGACCAGTGGCAGCTGACGCGCGGCAGGGCGGTCATCAGTTCGTAACGGCCCAAGCCCTGGCTATCCAGCCACAGGGCACAGGGCAGGTCCTGTAGCCTGGAGAAAACGTCAGCGTTATCCGGGTGATAGGGCAGGGTATGCGAGTCGGTCATGGGGCAACTGCTGGCAGGAGTGAGAGCATTTTACCTGAAGGTGGCCCCCTGCGGGGCAGCAATTCTGTCATACCGGCTTCATCAAGCCGCGCTAGCGTCAGCTTTCGGCAGGCGGGTGATGGCTGTCGTAACTGACCCGTTGGCCACGTGGCGCGCCAGTCACACAAACATGGTGGAAAGGGTAAAAAGCCAAACAAACTACTTGTTGACTTTATCTTGTTCATGATAGTTTCCACATGCGCAATAACCAAAACAACAGTGGCTTCACTGAGGAGAATTAGAATGAAAGGGTTGAAGAAACTTGCACTCGCGTCTGCCGTACTTGCGATCTCCACTGGCGCTTTCGCCATGGAAGCTCTGCAGGACGACGACATGTCCAACGCTACCGGTCAAGCCGGTCTGACCATCGAGACCAGTGGCACCAGCATCACTGCCTCGGCAATTCGCTATTATGACAGCACTGGCTTCAACAGCGCTGCCACCAATTACGCTGCCGAACTGGCTGGCAACCCCTACCTGTTCACCAGCACTGGTGACAGCACGGGTACCCCTCTGCCTGGTCCTTGCTCTGGCATTACTGCTACTGCCTGCGTGGGTAACTTCACTGCTGGCGGCGCCCTGAACCTGAGCAACTTCTCGCTGACGGAAGGCGTCTCCACCACCACGATCGACATTGGTTCCACTGGCACCACGTCGGGCGACACCACCGGTCTGCTGATTGGCGCCAGCGCCAACAACCTGACCGTTAGCCTGGGCGCCATCTCCATCGACAACGGTACTGAACTGAATGGTTCCGTCTATGCCGGTGGTGCTGGTCGTGCTGCTACCAACGCTCCTACCTATAATGCTGGTGGCTTCCTGACCAGCGGCAAGGACTTGGGCGGCTTGGCCATCAGCTCCATCAACCTGCCGCCGAGCCTGATGATCATCACTGCTGGTGCTGCTCAGCTGGCCAACGGTACTACCGGTGCCCAGGGTTCTGGTCTGACCATCACCCAGTTGCTGCCGATCGCCGACCTGTCCCTGACCGTGTCTTACTATAACACCGCCACTGAGTCCTACACCGCTGGTTCTGGCTTCACCGCCAATACCGCTGCTGGTGCTTCGGCCAATGACGGCATCATCTCCCTGCCGATCAATCTGATCGGTGTTTTGACCGGCCCGGTTGAAATTGCTGTGGGCAAGGCTGGTGGCGGCTATGCCACTACCTCTACCGAAGGTCTGGACATCCTTACCACCGGCACCTCGATTGGTGCAGTTGATATTGGTAGCCAGGATCTTGGCAACGTTAATGGTATCCAGATTGCTGGTACTACCGTTGGTAGCATCGGCATCCTGAACCTGAAGGTTGGTAGCCAGTTTATGGCGATTTCCGGTCACTGATCGGCGATACAAGCCAAAGAAAAAAGAGGGCCCCTTCGGGGGCTCTTTTTTTGCCTGTGTTTCACTGGCACGGGTAGCGTGTTCCTCTGTGCCGCCTTTGTTGGTGGTGAGCGACCGACCGGTCCGGTTGGTGTATTGTAGTGTTGTGTTAACGCTTGTTGGCATTGCCAAAGCAGAGTGGTAGCCTCCTACAGCAAGGAATGAGCTGCTCCAAATGCAGCTTTGCTGTACGCGGCCTGCAGTGGCGCCTGTGGATGCATGGGCGGGCGGTCGGGCAGATGTTCCTTATCCTTTTGATTATAATAAGAACGAATGTGGTTTTCGCATTCTTCCTGCCCGCGTAATGTTCGACAGCAATGGTCTGGCGATGTTGAGGGTGCGAAGGGTTTGCTGCTGGAAGGAGAGGGTATGCCGGACATAGGCAGGTTCATTTTGTGCGCGACGCTGGGGTTTTCAGCGGCGGACTGCTGGGCTATTGAGCCTCTGGGTGATGCTGACCTGGCGAGCACCTCTGGTCAGGCTGGCTTGACGATAAATGCAACGGTCCCTTCGGTTAGCGCGAGTTCCATCCGCTATTATGACAATGATGGCATGTCGGCAACGGGCGTTTCTGCCTATGGTATTGCTGGCTCTCCTGTTTATCTTACCAGCGACGGCACTTCTTCAGGTACGGCATCGCCGGGGCCTTGCGGCGGACTGCTCAATCTGACCTGTGTCAACGACTTTGGGGTGGCCGGCGGTAGTCTCAACTTCAATGATTTCAGCCTGTCGGGCACCAATGTGCTGGCATCTATGGATGTGGGATCGACAGGTACGGGCTCAAGTGCTGTCAGTGGCCTGTTGCTCGGGCTGCAGGTCAATAACCTGAACATCAACTTTGGCGCCATATCCGTGGATAATGGCAGTGAGTTGAACGGGGCTCTCGGTGTGGGGACGGCGGCGACGAATGCACCTGTCTACAATGCCAGTGGTGTACTCACCTCCGGAACCGATTTTGGCGGGATTGCGCTGACACAGTTGAGCATTTCCCAAATGCTGATGCTGGTCAGTGCGGGTGCTCCCGACCTTGGCTTTTCTTCGGGTCTGACGATCACCAGTCTTCTGCCGTTTTCGATGCAGTTCAAGTTTGTTTACTATAATACGTCCCTTCAGTCCTACAGTGGCAGCGGTGGGTTTACGCCTGCGGTGGGCTATTCCGCCAACGATGGTTTGCTGGTTGTCCCGGTTTTCCTGACGGGTGTGAGGCTGGGGCCAATAGAGATTGCTGCAGGGGACTCCGGCGGTGGTTATACCAGCAGTTCATCCCAGGGCCTGGATTTTGCTATTTCGGCTACTACCATCGACTCGGTTGATATAGGTGGCGATGCGCTCGGTGCCGGCGGCATTCAGGTTGCGGGTACCGACTTTGGCAGTGTCGGCCTGGAAGGTGTGCACATAGCGCCCCTGAAGGTTTCCGTCGGCGGTCATTGAGTCCGTGTGGAGCGTCGACGCCAGACGATCTTGACGGGCAGGGCTTGTGATGGTTTTCGTGGCGGGTCTTCGGCGAGCTGCAGGCTGGCTCCGGAGCAGCCGTCATAACGGCAGCAAAACAATAATATATTGAAGAAATGGATGTTTATGAAAGGCTTCCTGGCAACTGTCGTGATGTGTGGCTTGATTGCGCCGGCATATGCTCTGGAGCCGATGGCTGATGACTCCATGTCCGATGCCGTGGGCCAGTCCGGCCTGACCGTGTCCCTGTCTTCTCTCGACGTTGAGGTCGATCACCTGCGCTATAGCAGCACCACGGGTACTTCTGGTGGTTCGGGCACCTTCAATAATCAGGGCACACTCGACTTTGCCAATTTTGACCTGGCCATTCCGGGTGGCGTGACCTTTGGCTTTGACGTAGGCAGTACGGGGCACTCCAGTTCCGCCAACAGTAGCGCCGTGCTGGGTATCAGCGATATTGTCGGGGCGTCGATAACCACGGGGGCGATCTCTTCGGACTCCGGTACCGAACTGGCGGCGTCGGGTACATCTACGCCCATCGGTGACTTCCAGCTCACCAATATCGATATATCCGGGCTCAAGTTCCTGGTTGTGGCCGGCGGTAATACAACCGCTTCGGGCATCTCCCTTTACCCCCTCATGCCCATGAATATCAGCATGAACTACAACATCGACGATTACTCCAACGGTGGTGTATTCAGTGGCACATGGAGTGCGATGGGGGTTTACCCCAGCTATGTCTCGCTGGAGGTTGGTACCACAGGTACGGGGCTGGTTCTGTCCTATGGCAATACCACGATTGACAGCCTGTCGCTGACGAATCTGCACATAGGCACCAATCTGGCAGGTCTGGAGCTGGGTGGCCTTTATTTATCCAATCTGGTGATGCCGGCTTCCTCCATCACGATTTTGGGGCACTGAGTATCCAAAGAAAGAGGCTCATCCCAGGCGAGGGTGCTTAAGTAAGCCACGACCAATGAGGCGTCAATATACCCTGGCGTGGTTTGTCGCTTTCCAGGTCTTCGGCATCACAGAATTTGTACGAAAGTCTTGCTTGATGACTCGCCGGCCTTGCTAAACTCGCCAAAGCCGGTGCGCCCTACGGGAAAACAAGAACAAAGAGAATTGCCCATGAAGTTTGCTCAATCAGTGTTGACCGTAGCGCTACTATTGGCTCTCTCTGCCAATGTGTATGCCATGGAAAGCATGGGCGATGACTCCATGGCCGATACCACCGGCCAGGTCGGCATAAGCATCTATATGGACCTGAATGTCAGCAACTCCACGTTCAGCTACAAGGACCCTGATGGTCTGGCCAATGCCGACAGTACTGACGCCAACTCCTCTGCCATGGTCAAGGCCTACTCGCCTGCGTTCAACGGCTTTTCGGGTACCGGCGATGGCGCCGACCTGAATGTCCGTGACCTGACCGTGTTTTCGTCGACCATCCAGGCTGGCAGTGGCTATACCAATGCCTCGGGCAATGCCGCTCCCATGCTGACCACGATTGACGTTGGTGCCAACTCCTCCCATGAGGCTGTAGTTAACCTGAATATCAGCATTCCGCAGTTGAACATCAGCTTCACTGGTATCGATGTCTGTTCCTCAACCGTGAGCGCCGGCGTTGCTCCCTGTACCTCCGGTTTCAGTGTTGTCAAGGCGCCTTCGGCGATGGATCTGGTGATACAGAACCTGACCTTGAACTTCCAGCTGGGCTATGCCGCGCTTGGTCACCTGGCCCTGGTCAGTGGCGGTTCCACGCCCATGAGCATGGCCCTTGGTACAGCGGGTGGTACCAATAAAGTTGTTATTGCCGATCCGAATAACACCAATGGTGGTATCGGTCTCGGCTTGCTGTCGGTTACCGGGCTTGACTTGGGTGACGGCAGCACTGCTGCCAAGTCGACCTACATCGATGCCTGCTCCAGCACGGTCTCTGCCAATTGCAGCAGCAGCGACGCCCCCGGTGGTCTCCTGATCAGCTTTGGCAGCAGCACCATGGGCAACGTTGGCGTGTTCATGCAGAATGTCACTTTCGGTGATACCGGGGCCAGTACCCCCAGCCCCTCCATTGGCAATATTACGCTGACCAGTCTTGGTATGGGTGGTGCGTCCGTCCGTATCGTCGGCCACTGATTTCTGTGCTATGCTTCGCGCGCACGCTCCGGGTACTTCCGGGGCTTTGCTTTAGCTGCTGAAAGCTGGCTGTGCCATTACAAAATGGGTACAAAATGCCGCCGTTGCGGTTTGCCTTTGCCAGTGAAATGACAGACGATTTAGGCGCTGCAGGAGGTCCCTGTAAGCAGAATTAAAACAAGAACTTGCACGGATTCGCCACAAAAATGTATGTCGTAATCCTGGGTGTCTGGCTGATGTTTTTTTCCGTCGACGAGATGTCCGTAGTCAAGGATGTCCAGGGCGGCGATATCTATTTTACAACCCCCATCAATGGCCACCAGGACGGCTTGATGTATCTCCACGAACGTCCTGTTTCAGTCAAGCCCCTTTCCCAGTTCATCTACAAAAACGTGGTCCACCAGGCCTATGACTACAGTTGCGGTTCAGCGGCGCTGACCACAGTGCTGAACTTCTACCTGGGTCGTGATTTCCGCGAGCAGCAGATCATGAACGGCCTGCTGCGCTATGGCGAGTACGACAAGATCGTGCAGCGCCGAGGCTTCTCCCTGCTCGACATGAAGCGTCTGGTGACTGCACTGGGGCATCCGAGTGGGGGCTACAAGGGCACCTTTAACGACCTCATGACGCTGGACCATCCAGCCATCGTGCCCATCCGCTATGCCGGCTTCAAGCACTTCGTGGTGGTCAAGAAGTACAAGGATCACCGCGTGTTCGTGGCTGATCCCTCCATGGGCAATATCAGTTTCACCGAAGAGAACTTCAAGGCCATCTGGGACAATAATGTGATGTTCATTATCTTCCCCAACGGCTTCAAGCCGCATTCGCAGTTGGAGCTGACCGACGACGACATGCGCTTCGTGGATGACCAGACTGTCAACTCCCTGGCCTTTGCCACGATCCAGGACTTTCCGCTCAAATATCAGCATAGCGCCGATGAAGCCGGTGCTACCGTGCGCGTATTCAATAGTGATACTACCGACCCTGCCCAGCCTATCGTGAATGTCAGTCAGCGGCAGTATTACGAGCAATTGCGGTAAGCGTTCAATACCATGTTTTTCTGTTGTGAGAGTCAGGTTGTGATGTCAGACCACAAGAAAAAAGAAAAAGGAAGCCGTGTCATGATCAGTTGGGGTAAGAAGGGACACATTGTCTTGCTAGCCTGCGTTGCCGCCTTGTCGGCACCCTGCTTGGCATTTGCCGACAGTTCATCAGACGCTGCTCCGGCCGCTGCTGCCAATTCCGGCTCGTCGTCTGGCGCTGCGCCTGCGCCAACGGCGACCTCCGGGTCTGACAACGGCTCGTCCACCAGCAGTTCGACGTCGGCCGCGCCAGCTGCCAGCGGTACGCCTTCTGACCAGGCGGCTCGCGACGCGCTCAAGCAGAAAAGCGGCGATGCCAGCAGCGAAAAGAACCTGCAGGATGTGTTCAAGGCGGCGCAGCCTACCTACTCGCTGTTGAAGGCGGGCGGGATAGACATGATCTACTCGGTGAACTACTCCTACTTCCAGGACAGCACCATCGACATTGCCCTGAACAACGACTCTTCGGCGATTACACGTTTCCGCATCGAGAATGACGCCCAGCACAGCTTCACCAACGATATCAGCATGGACTACGGCGTCTGGGACAACCTGACGGCCAATTTTGACCTGCCGATGATCAGCAAGTTCGACACCATTTCCGGTTTGAAGACTACTGGCCTTGGCGACGTGTCCGTGGGCATGCGCTGGCAGCCTTTCCCGGTCAAGCTGGGCCTGCCGACCACCACCCTGTTTGGTACGTTTTCTACCGCGTCCGGCTCCAGCCCCTACGAGATTGACCTGAACAACAACCTGTCTACCGGCAAGGGTTTCTATTCCATTACTGGCGGCGCCAGCGTCAGCAAGGTTATCGACCCGGTCGTGCTGTTTGCGTCGGGGAGTTATTCCTATGGCATCCCCATTACCGGCCTCAACCAACTGCGTGGCTCGGAAGTCCTCGAACGCGTCAATCCCGGTGACTCCTTCGGCTTTTCCTTTGGCATGGCCTATTCCCTGAACTACGACGTATCGATTTCCAGTTCCGTGCAGGTGTCGGCTGGCCTGCCGACCAAGTTCACGTTTACCAACGGTACCATATTCAATTCGTCCGATGACTTGACCAGTACGCTCAATCTTGGGGTGTCCTTGCGCACGTCGCCCAAGCGCATTGTCAACCTGACGTTCGGATTTGGCCTGACTCCTGACTCACCCAACCTGATTCTTGGCTTTAACCTGCCCGTCGATATTGCAGGTCTTACTACTACCGGCCAATAAAACTGTTTGCATAGGTTGTTGATGCTTCATGTCGAATAACACAAAAAAAAGTACCGGAATATGGGCTGGGGTGACGGGAGCCCTGGTATTCGCCCTTCTGGCCTGCTTGTCCCTGCAAGCGGTCGCCGGCACGCTCGCGGACGATATTTCCATTGACGTCCGCGCCTTGTCTCTGGGTAATGCGGTTACGGCGGATCCTCCGGGGATCAGCGCCATTCACTACAATCCGGCTGGCCTCGCCAATATTGAAGGCCACGAGGCCGACTTTCAGGGCCTGGGTGTGTTGTTCTCGCTGACGGGCCAGTATTCTGCCCCGGCTGGCTACAATGTTTTTGGCTTTTCCGATGACCCCGTGGTGTGTAGCGATACGCCCAATATTCACTCCACCTGTACCAACTTTGTCACCAGCCAGAGCAAGGCCAAGGGTGTGGCCCTGTACGTACCCTTTCTTGACAAGATCGTGGAACTGCCTGCCGGTCCGCTGGCCGCACCGCTGGCGTCATTTGCCTTTCATCCGCCAGGCTCCAAGTTTACCTTCGCCAACGGCTTTTATATCCCGATGGCGGGTGGCTATTACCGTTCCTCCAGCGATCCGGGTGACTACTGGGGTCAGGACGTAGCACTGGAACGCATCACCTATCTCTCGCCTTCATTGGGCTTCAAGGCTACCGATACGCTGTCGCTGGGTCTGTCGGTTGGCATGTCCTACCAGGCCGTGGCCATAGATCAGAATTTTCGCTCACCCAACGACTTGCTGGGCGTCGCCCGCCTGATCAACGACAGCGTCTGCCCGCCGTTTCGTGGTCAGAACAACTTCGTGGTGGACTTGTTCCTGTTCGGCTTTTGTAATGCCCAGCAGGGCATAGGTCCCTTTGACAATCTGGCCTCGCTGCAGATTTCCATGACGCAGTCCATGTCCGACACCTATAACCTCGGCGTGCTGTGGCAGCCCAGTGACGACTTCGCCTGGGGCGCGGTATTCCAGAGTGGCGCCCAGATGCATCTGGTCGGCCACTACAACATCAACTATGGCGCTGGCGTACAGGATGTCTTCAACTCGGTAGGCTCCTCGCCCACGGGCGCCATCCTGCTCGCGGTGCTCGGGCTGCCCGGCTATGTGCCGCCCAGCCAGAGCGGTATAGCCTCCATGAATCTGCAGTACCCTGCCCACTTCAAGACCGGTATCAAGTGGTACATCATGCCCGACCTCAAGTGGAACTTCGACTTGGGCTGGAGCCAGTACGGCGCCTGGAAAGACATGACCTTTACCTTTGCCAACCCGCCAGCCGTGTTGCAGATTGCCCATTTGCTGTCGCCCGACGCGACCGCCACCTCGCTCACCTTGCCCCTGGGCCTGCGTGATGTCTGGAACTTTGGCACCGGGTTTGAATACACCTGGACCAACCGTATTCATCTGCGGGCTGGCTATGAGTGGCGGCCCGGTGCATTGCCGGACAGCAAGCGTACACCGCTGTTGCCTATCAACAATGCCAATCTGTTTGGTGTCGGCATGGGCTACAAGTACGACAAGGACACGGACATTGACCTCTCGGCTGCCTATATATACAGCCATGACGAGATTCCGGCCAACACCAGTACCAATGCCAATTCGACCTCACTCACGAACATTATTTACAATCCTTATGCCGGTCTTGATATCAAGACCCAGGCCAGGATCACCATTCTCGGTATTGCATACAGAACCAGGTGGTAAGTGCGGACATCAAGACGTGTGCTGTCCTGGCTGATGCCCTTGGCATTGGTTGCCTGTAGTCACCTGGGCAGTTCGGCAGGGCAGCCAGGGCGGTTTTATACCGTGGTTGATGCGCAGGGTCGGCTGCAGACGCTGCCCTTGCCCGTTGCCCCGGTTTCGGCCGCCGCCCCCGCCGTGCCAGTGGTGGCGCCAGCTGAGAGCCCTGATGCCCGCCTGCCGGTATCGCTGCCTTCAGTGTTGGTGGTGCCTGCCGGGGTGTTGGCCGCTGCGACGGGTGGGCCAGGCTTGCAGGAGGCGGTCCCGGATGACCGGCCCGACTTGTTTGCCCCCGACGATGCCTTTGTGGACAGCACGGTGCTGGAGGCCCACAAGTTCAATATGCAGAACAAGAAGAAATTTGGCTTTATGACCGATGCCACCGGCCACATGTACCCCGTGTATTTTGAGCGGGACGAGGGCACGGAGCAGCAGGCAGAGGCTGTGCAGGCCCCCGTGGTGACGGCCAACGTGGCGACTGCGGTGCAGCAAGGCAGTAGCAACTGGCCTGCTGGCCAGGCGGTAAACATCTGCTGTTCGGCACTGGCGGCAGCGGCAGACGACCAGTTCGGGCTGGTCGCGAAGCGCGCCTATCACGTGCACCTGCCGGCACCTGATTGTTCAGGAGCCGCGTGCAAGCCGGTGGTGTTCAGCTTGCCCAAGCACCCGAAAGAGCATGTGCTGCGCCTTTATTCCTACCTGAGCAGCCTGAGTTGCCGGGTATGCCTGCAGTGGCCGACAGTGGTCGTGCTGGACCACAAATACCAGCCACTGCGTGCTTATGTGGCCAACCTCGGTGGCTACAAAGCTGAAAACTGGCTGGATTACGCCTCGTTCCATTTTGATGTTGATATTTCTGATGCCGATGATGCCTTTCTGATGCTGGTCCAGTCAAAAGGCGCCCTGACCTACAAGAACAAGCACTACCAGGGCAGTGACAAAGGTGAAATAGCGTTCGCGCTGATCCCGTAGGATGATTTATGAAAATGCCATTTCTTAAACTGGGTTTGTTGGCACTGATACTGGCATGCCTGGCGGCGTGCAGTGACAGCAACAACCTCAAGGACCCGTCCAGCAGCACCACGACGGCTGCAACCAGCTGTGACCCGAGTCAGGCCGGTTGTGTCGAAGGCCAGTTTGTGGCCGATCAGGTGGTCAGCGGCCTGGGCTATACCTGCACGAGCACCAGCCAGTCCATCACCGTCACCTCGGTGACTGACAGCAGCGGTTTTTTCACCTGTCCGAGCGGGTCCTCTGCCACCTTTTATATAGGCTCGCTGGCCAGCAGCAATCAGGTCATTCTGGGATCGGCCGTCGTTTACCCCCAGGTGCTGCCAAGCAGCAGCACCAGCGTCGCACAAACCAGCGGTATTGTGACCATTACACCCTCCATGCTGATACTGTCCGGATCGTCAACGGTGGTGAGCATCGGTGACCCGGCCGCCAATATTCCCGTCATGAACATGGTGCGCTTCCTGAAGGCAATCGACGACGATGGCCAGACCTGGCAAGACCCGCAGTACTCGGGCTTCAATGGCAGCAATCGTATTCTTATCGACAATAACGTGGCAGGGCAGGTTGGCAAGCTGGCGCAGAGTCTGCAGCCTGCGGAGTTTCAGGGCACCGATCTCAGCCCGGCCCTTGAGGCCTTCATCGACAGTATTCCCGGCAAGGACTATACGGTGGATGTGCCACCCCTGGCCTTGGCGCAGCAGCAGTACCATGACTTTCTGAATGGCTCCTTTGCGGGTGTTTACTTCGCCAGCGGCCTGCCTTGCTCGAGCACTGACCCCGGCAGTGTCCTGGGTCAGGAAATATACAACCAGGGTATGTGCAACCCCAGCGGCGTCGGCTCGGCTCCCCGCAGTGGCGACCTCATGCTCTTTGTAGACCGTACCGGTTATGGCTTTGGTTTTGGGGTAACCTCACAGAGCAATATCATTTCCACCCAACCCACCGCCTTTTATGTTGAGGGACTTGATGCCAGCGGGAAGAACCCTGCGAAGGGCAATGACCTGACCCGACCCTTTTCCTACGCGACTGATGAACTGGCCCTGGGTGCAGAAAGCCAGACAGGCCAGACACCGCTGCCGGCGATGAGCTGGAGTGGCACGTTGAACCGTGGCGTTATTGCATCGACAGTATCCAATTACCAGCTGTTTTATGGTCAGGCGCTGACCGCTTCCATCTCGAGCACCCTCGGCTTGTGGACGTATGACGCCAATAACAGTAGCACGCAGCCTGCTTATTATGTACCCAATGGCCAGTTCTTCATGTATGACGCCAAGCCGGCCAACCCCTTCCTGAACAGCTCCGTTTATAGTCAGCTGCAATTTCCCATCAATCTCCAGCTGACCTTCGAGTATCCCCAGAGCAGTGGCAGTGCCTGCAACCAGTCAACTGATAAATCGGGCTACTGCTATCTGGATATGTCGCCTCCCAGCGTGGCGCCCGGCGCCGTATACGACAGTCTGCCGGGCACGCTGCAAATCAGCATCCTGAAAAATGGCAACATCATCACCAACCTGAACCAGGACTGCAATCAACTGTTGGATCCCTCGGCGGCGGTGTTGACCGATACCTCGGGTGGCCAGGAGTACCGCATTGGCTTCGTCAGCACGGTTGGAAGTGGAGTGATGCCCAGCGACAGCACGAATACCACGGTAAACCAGCTGTCCCTGACTCTGCTGTTTCCACAGAATTCCAACGTTGCCTTGCCACCTGCGCTGCAGGGCGTATTGGCAGGTGTCTATTCATCCCTGGAGGAGAGCGGCGGCACCTCAGTCTCCGGTCTGGTGGAGTTGCCTGTGTCTGGCGGCAGCGCGTTTACCGTAGTACCGGCCGACAATATGCTTTGGGATAACTACTTCGCCTCTGTGTCGAATTCGGGCAGCGCCAGCACTGGCGGCATACTGGTAATCAAGAAAGCCAGCCAGCAGTGCACCGCCAGTAGCTAAGGCGATTGCTTTTCCGAAATGACCATGGTTAAAACAACAAACCCGCCAATCTGGCGGGTTTGTTGTTTTAAAGGCGAAGATGCTTTCAGGGGAAGCCAACCATGCCCGCAGCATCAACTCAAACGGCGATAAAACAGTGCTCGTGGCTGATCCGCCGAGGTCTGATAGACCTCGCTGAAGTCGCGCAGGCCCGGCAGCGCTTTTTCAATATCCTTGTCTGCCCGCACGGCAAAGCTGTTGAAGCCACAGCGCTGCTGGTAGAACAGGGTGTCTTTCAGTACATCACCCACGGCGCGCAGCTCGCCCTTGAAGCCATAGCGGCGGCGCAGCAGGAAGGCCTGGGAATAACCGCGTCCATCGGCAAAGGCCGGGAAATTGATGGCGACAAGGTCGAGGCTGGCGTTGTCTTCCGCCAGTGCTTCGGCATCGTCAGCCGGCTCCAGTTGCACCCCTTTGCGGCCCGCATGTGCCAGCAGCTGCGCCTTGTACTGCTGCCAGGTAGCCAGCGTGACCAGCACATTGCCCGCCGGCAGAGTCAGACCGCTGTCGTCAGGCTGCAACAGCACAAAATCGTCCTCGACAATGACGCCGTCCTTAATGAGCATTGGCATAAACACGCTCCTTGAATTTTTCGATGCCGATGCGGCGGTAGGTATCAAGGAACTTCTCGCTGGCGCTACGGTTGTCGAGATAGGTGTTGATGATCTCCTCGATCACATCGGCCATTTCCTCGGCATAAAACGAGGGCCCGAGAACATCGCCGAGGCTGGCATCGTGGCCAGAGTTGCCACCCAGCGACACCTGGTAATATTCCTCGCCTTTCTTGTCGACGCCGAGAATGCCGATAGTGCCGACATGGTGATGTCCGCAGGCATTCATGCAGCCGGAAATATTCAGGTCCAACTCGCCAATATCATAGACCGCGTCGATATCGTCAAAGCGGCGCTGGATCTGTTCGGCAATCGGCAGGGACTTGGCGTTGGCCAGCGAGCAGTAGTCGCCGCCCGGACAGCAAATGATATTGGTCAGATAGCCGATATTGGCGGTGTCAAAACCGAGCTGCTTGAGTTCCAGCCACACCGCATAAAGATCGCGCTCGCGCACGTCGGAGAGCACGATATTCTGCTCATGCGTGGTGCGCACTTCGCCAAAGCTGTACTGGTCGGCCAGGTTGGCTACGGCTTCAAGCTGCTCCGCCGTGATGTCGCCTGGTGCGACACCGGTACGTTTCAGCGACAGCGTGACAATGCGATAGCCCGGCACCTTGTGTTCATGGGTATTGCGCAATAACCAGTTGGCAAAGGCCGGGCTGTCGTTCTGGTGGGCCACCAACACGGGGTCGCTGGCAACCAGGGTTTCGTAAGCGGGGGCGGTGAAGAAGCTGGCGAGGCGGGCAAATTCCACCGCCGGCACCAGCAGGCCGTCGAGCGGCGTCTGCGCAAACTCGGCTTCCACCTTTTCTGCAAACACGGCAGGCGTCAGGGCCTTCACCAGAATCTTGATACGGGCCTTGTACTTGTTGTCACGGCGGCCGTGCAGGTTGTACACGCGCAGGATGGCTTCAAGATAGGCCAGTAACTGCTCACGCGGCAGGAAGTCACGGATGATGGCGCCGATCATGGGAGTACGGCCCAGGCCGCCACCCACCAGAATGCGGTAGCCGATCTCACCTTCGGCATTGCGGACAATGTACACGCCAATATCGTGTACCGCCGTGGCGGCACGATCGACATCAGGGTGGGCATTCACGGCAATCTTGAACTTGCGTGGCAGGAAGGCGAATTCCGGATGGAAGGTGGACCACTGACGGATCAGCTCGCAGGTCGGGCGCGGGTCTTCGATTTCACCTGCCACCACACCGGCAAACTGGTCGGTGGTGGTGTTGCGGATACAGTTGCCGCTGGTCTGGATGGCGTGCATCTGCACCGCCGCCAGCTCGGCGAGTATGTCGGGCGTGTCTTCCAGGAGGGGCCAGTTCAGCTGGATGTTCTGGCGGGTGCTCACATGGGCATAGCCACGGTCATAGCGCCGGGTGATGCTGGCGAGCGCGCGCAGTTGCCGGGTGGAAAGCATGCCGTAGGGCACGGCAATGCGCAGCATGGGCGCATAGCGCTGAATATACAGACCGTTTTGCAGACGGAAGGGGCGCAGCTCGTCGGCGCTCAGCTCGCCGGCCAGATGGCGGCGGATCTGGTCACGGTATTGGGCGACGCGTTCGTCGACGATGCGCTGGTCATAAGCGTCGTATTGATACATGGGCTTCTGCCAATCAGCTGGGTTTACTGAGGCTGCGCAGAATAACAGGCTGGATTCAATATGAAAAATGCCTTTTTCAAATAGGTATATTCAGAAATGCTTATGTAGCTGACTTGCACTCACCCTGCGGCAAAACGGGCAGAGTGAGCGGTGGAAATGCATCATCACGGGCCTGTCTTTCTGGTGGCTTTTGTACAGGTGACGAGCAGGTGAGGGCAGGGCGCATGGGGTCAGAATTAGCTCTGCGCCGATGCCATTCCGTGAAGGTATGACTGTAAGACAATGCAAATCCTGTCCGACAGTCGGCAATTTTCGTGGGTGGCCCAAGGGGCTTGTGATAGGATGGATCCCGCCGGCGCATACTCCGCCATATGGGGTGGACAGCAGGAAGGTTGCCGGCAGCAGTGCTCGATCATTACCTTGAGGATTCACGGGCCTATGGAATTCCAGGCGTCGGAAAGCTTGTCGGAGCAGATTGCCCAGCACCTGGGGCAGCAGATCATCATGGGCGACCTGGTGGAGGGCGAGCGCATACAAGAGTTGCGCATTGCCAAGGAGCTCAACGTCAGCCGTGGCTCGGTGCGCGAGGCTTTGCTGATCCTGGAGCGACGCCACCTCATCGCCATCTACCCCCGGCGTGGTGCCGTGGTGGCGGAAATCTCGGCCCAGCACGTGAAAAGCCTGTACGAGGTCATGTCCCTGCTCTTGCAGACGCTCTGCCGCAAGGCCGCCGACAACTGGCGCCAGCAGGACATGGAGGCCTTCATGACCCAGCTGCAAAAGCTGCAGGGCCATATGGATGACCACGACATCGAGGGCTTTTATCAGTCCGCCTTTGACATGTTCCGCATGACCTACCGTTTTGCCGGCAACGGTTATATAGAAGAAATCATGAACGACCTGCAGCCGGCCGTGCGGCGCAGTTACTACCTCGCCCTGCATGCCGACCGCCGTGAGCTGGAAGAGGCGTTTTCCTTCCTCAAGGGCATGATAGACAGCATGCTCATGCGCAAGGGCGATCAGGCCGCCAGCCTGGTCGACGAGTTCTGTGTGCACCAGTGCAATCTGGTGCTGGACTCCCTGATGCGCGTCAAACAGATCGAGCTGGCCTGGGCCCGGCGCAGCCGTCGCTAGGGTCTGTTGACGTTTCATTGGTCGTGGCGTTGCTGGTCAAAATCGCGCCAGACAAGGCACGACCGACGACTTGTGGTAGCTCCACACGAGGAGGGAGAAACGCGGTATGGCGCGATTTTGACCAGCAACCCTTCGGGACGGGACTGTAAAGCCCCACTGCTGTGTCTTTCGTCGCTCGTGTACGTAAAGTACACCGCGCTCCTCATTCCTTGCACTGGGGCTTTACAGTCTCCGGCGCCACGATCAATGAAGCGTCAACAGACCCTAAGCCACCGCCAGGTCTTTTTTTACCGGCATTTTCCAGGTTTTCAATCCTTGTGACTCGCGCGCCGGGCTGGCCCTTGGCCCCGGCCCCCGCCCGTCAGATTTCCCGTTTTTGCTGCCCGGTTCACAGTGTGAGAGGTCTTTTTTCGGTTCCATGACAGAGTTGGGCGGTGCTAAACTGGCGCATCTGGTCTGACCAATTTCAGTCATGGAAAAAATGTTACGCAAGTCTCTGGGTGAGCAACTGTTCGATGAGCTGTGCCGCGACATCGTGCAGGGCCGCCTGCCGGCCGGCGCCAACCTGCCGCCCGAGCGCAAGCTGGCCGAGCAGCGCGGGCTGAACCGGGGCGCCGTGCGCGAGGCCATGAAGCGGCTGGCGCAGATGCGCCTGATACATATCGTGCATGGCGGTGGCAACCGGGTGGCCGACTGGCAGGATGCGGCGGGCCTGGAGTTGCTGGCCGAACTGCTGGTGACTGACGCCGGCCTGCCGGACTTTGCCATGCTGCGCTCGCTGCTGGAAATGCGTGCATGCCTCGGGGTGGATTCTGCGCGGCGGGCGGCGGAGCACGCCGGACCCGAGGCCATACAAGGCTTGCAGCTCTGTGTGGATGCCATGCGCCGGCGCCCGTCCGACATCGAATATCTGCAAGCCGAAACCCAGCGCTTCTGGGCGCAGCTGGTGCGGGCTGCCGCCAACCAGGCCTATGTGATGACCTTTAATTCCCTGGCGCGCAGCTGGGAGCGCTATGGCCCCCACCTGCGCCACCTGCTCAGCGACGAGCTCAAGGCCATCAACCAGTATCAGGCCATTGTTGATGCCTGCCGCAAGCGCGACCCGGAACGCGCCGCCCGCCATGCCCAGCAGCTGGTGCAGTTGGCGAGCGAGCAGATGGGCAAGGCAGAGTTGGGTTACCAGCAGCGACAGGCTGTGAATAATGGTGACCTGTTCGCCTTTTAGGGCGTTACTGGTCATACCAATGATTTGGGTGCCGGGGTGCAAGGGCAGGAGTTGTATACGTACCGTACATAGAGACGGGGGTTGATTTTCGGTACACTTCGCGCGTTATCGAAGGGTAGGCTTTAAGGGTTCTGGCACTACCTCAAATATGTGCCGCAATGCACTGAAATTTATAAAGTTTTTGTTTACGTTGATGCGTGTTGTAAAAGCAGGCGGGCAGGCTGGAAACGGTGGCCCCCGCTGGCTTTGGCGAAAGCGGACGTTGAACGGGTCAGCAAGGCCCTTTAGAGAGTCCTTTCACTCAGGATCGACATGCGACTGAAGAGTATCAAACTGGCGGGGTTCAAATCCTTTGTGGACCCCACCACCGCGCTGTTCCCGACCAATCTCTCGGCGATTGTCGGGCCGAACGGCTGCGGAAAATCCAATATCATCGACGCCGTGCGCTGGGTGATGGGGGAGTCGTCGGCCAAGAATCTGCGCGGCGAGTCAATGACCGACGTGATCTTCAACGGTTCCACCTCGCGCAAGCCCGTGGGGCAGGCTTCCATCGAGCTGGTATTTGACAACACTGACGGCACCTTGGGCGGCGAGTACGCCGAGTTTGCCGAAATCTCCATCAAGCGCATCGTCACCCGTGACGCCAAGTCCGACTACTACCTCAATGGCGTGCGCTGCCGCCGCAAGGACATCACTGATATTTTCCTGGGCACAGGCCTGGGCCCGCGCTCCTACGCCATTATCGAGCAGGGCATGATCTCGCGCCTGATCGAAGCCAAGGCCGAGGAGCTACGCGTTTATATCGAAGAAGCCGCCGGCATCTCCAAGTACAAGGAACGCCGGCGCGAAACCGAAAACCGTATGCGCCACACGCGCGAAAACCTGGACCGCCTGAACGACATTCGCGAAGAGCTGGAAAAGCAGCTTGCGCATTTGCAGCGCCAGGCCCAGTCGGCGGAGAAATACAAGGAATACAAGGAAGAGGAGCGCCTGCTCAAGGCCCAGCTGCAAGCCCTGCGCTGGCAGGTGCTGGACGGGCAGGTGAACGAGCGCGAAGCCGCCATCCGCGAGCTGGAAGTGCGGCTGGAGGCGGTCATCGCCGAGCAACGCGGGGCCGATGCCTCGCTGGAAAAGCAGCGTGAATCGCAGCTGGAACTCAACGACAGCTTCAACGAAGTGCAAAGCCGCTTCTACAAGGTGGGCAACGAGATTTCCCGTCTTGAGCAGAGCCTGACGCACCGGCGCGAGCGGCTGGCACAGCTGAAGACCGATCTGGCCCAGGCCGAGCGCAGCCAGCAGCAGGCCTCCGAGCATTTGCAGCTCGACGAGGCGCAACTGGAAGAAGCCCGCGCCCAGATCATGGAACTGGAGCCGGAGCAGGAGCTGTATCAGGCCCAGGCCGAGGAGCTGGCCGTGAGCTTGCAACTGGCTGAAGAGCAGATGCAGCAGTGGCAGCAGGTCTGGGAGCAGTTCAACCAGAGCGCCCAGGGCCCGCGCCAGCGCGCCGAGGTGGAGCAGTCGCGCATCCAGCACCTTGAGCAGGCCTTGCAGCGCTCGCGTGAGCGGGTGGAGCGCCTTGAGAATGAGCGCAAGAGCCTGACCGCCGGCCCGCTGGAGGAAGAAGTAGCCCTGCTCAACGAGCAGCTGGCCGAAGTAGAACTGAATATCGAAGCCGGACACGAGCAGGTCGATCAGGTGGCCGCTGCCATCGTCGCCCGCCGTGACGGTAATAACCGCCTGCACGACACGCTCGACGGCCTCAAGAGCCGCCTGCAAACCTGCAAGGGCCGCGAGGCCTCGCTGGATGCGCTGCAACAGGCCGCCAGCGCCCACGGTGGCGCCAAGGCCTGGCTGGACGCTCACGGCCTCGGCAGCCGGCCCCGGCTGGCCGACAGCCTACAGGTAGAAGCAGGCTGGGAAACCGCCGTCGAAACCGTGCTCGGGCATTGCCTTGAAGCGGTCTGCGTTGACTCACTCGATGGCATAGGCGCCAAGCTGGCAGCCTTTGCCAAGGGCAATGTCAGCTTTGTCGAAGCCGGCATCGCAATGCCGCTGGCGCAGGGGCCCGCGACGGCGCTGGCCGCGCTGGTGCAGGGCACTCAGGCCACCGCGCTGCTGGCAGGCGTTTATGCCTGTGCAGACCTGGCCGAGGCGCTGGAGCTGCGCGCCCGTTTGCAGGCGCACGAATCCATCATCACCCGCGACGGTCTCTGGCTGGGCCCCAACTGGCTGCGCGTGGCGCGTGAGCAGGTGGCCGAATCCGGCGTGCTGGCGCGCCGGCAGGAACTGACCCGGCTACAGGAAGAAATTGGCGAGCTGAAAGAGGCCGTGCAGCAGCAGTCGGCCGAGCTGGAGGCGGGCCGCGAATCCCTGCGCCAGTTGGAAGTGCAGCGCGAAGAAGCCCAGCGCAATCTGTCGCAGCGCAATCGTGCACGCGGCGACGTGCAGGCCCAACTGGGCGCCAAGCAGGTGCGGCTGGAACAGTTTGCAGCGCGCAAGGATCGCATCGGCAAGGAAAAGGAAGACGTCGATGTCCAGCAGAAGCTCGACCTTGAGCAGCTGGCCGAGTCGCGCATGGTCTTGCAGGAGGCCCTGGAATCCATGGGCCGCGACACCGACCGCCGCGAGGCCCTGCTGCGCGAGCGCGATGCCGCCAAGGATGCACTTGATCAGGCACGCCAGCGTGCCCGCGCCGAGCGCGACGCGGCACACCAGATGGCCCTCAGGCTGCAAAGCCTGCGTACCCGTGAAGCCGCCTTGCAGCAAAGTCTTTCGCGCCTGCGCGAGCAGGTGGAGACATTAACCGAGCGCCGCGAAAGCTTGCGCGAAGGCTTGCTGACACAGGAAAGCCCCGACGGCGAATTGCAATTGCAGCTGGAAGAACAGCTGGCCGCGCGCGTGGCGGTAGAAAAAGAACTGGCCGAGGTGCGGCGCAGTCTGGAAAGCGTGCAGCATGAATACCGCGAGCTGGAACGGCGCCGGCATACCTCCGAGCAGCGGGCGCAGCAGGTGCGCGATGTGGTGGTGCAGCAGCGTCTGGAGTGGCAGGGCGCCATGTCACGTCGCGAGGCCTTGCAGGAACAATTGCTGGAAGCGCAGTTTGATTTGCAGACCGTGCTGCAATCCCTGCCGGCCGATGCCAACGAGACGCGCTGGCAGGAAGACCTCGAAAAAATTGCTGCGCGCATCAGCCGCCTTGGTGCCATCAACCTCGCAGCCATCGACGAGTATCAGGCCCAGGCGGAGCGCAAGAATTACCTGGATGCCCAGGACGCCGACCTGCGCGAAGCACTGGAAACCCTGGAAAACGCCATCCGCAAGATCGACCGCGAAACCCGCACCCTGTTCAAGGATACCTTCGACAAGGTCAACAAGGGGTTGCAGGAGTTGTTCCCCAAGGTTTTCGGCGGCGGCCATGCCTATCTGGAACTGACCGGCGAAGACCTGCTTGAAGCCGGCGTCACCATCATGGCACGGCCTCCGGGCAAACGTAATTCCACCATCCACCTGCTCTCGGGTGGTGAAAAGGCACTGACGGCCTTGTCGCTGGTATTCTCGATTTTCCAGCTGAATCCTGCGCCGTTCTGCATGCTTGATGAAGTGGACGCCCCGCTGGACGACGCCAATGTCGGGCGCTTTGCGCGTCTGGTGGAGGGCATGTCGGAGCGGGTGCAGTTCATTTACATCACACATAACAAGATCGCCATGGAAATGGCCACGCAGTTGATGGGTGTCACCATGCATGAGCCGGGCGCCTCGCGCCTGGTGTCCGTGAACGTTGAAGAGGCCGCGGCATTGGCGGCCGTATGAGGACTGTGGCATGCAAACTTACTATGCCATTCTGGGTGTAATCCTGCTGCTGGTGGGTCTGGTCTATGTGGGCCAGATGTACCGGCAATACCGTCGGCGTTTGCGCCTGCGGCTGGAGCCGGTGCCGCCCGTGGCGGATGCGGAAATACGCAGCCTGGACGCCGTGAGCAAGGTGCGCGTGGTGCCGCGCATGGGCCAGACCAACCCGGATTTGCCGCTGCTGCCCGAGGTCAGGCCAACGCCTGCCCTGGGTGCCGTCGTGGTACGCGAGCGGCCGGTGCCGCCCGAGCCCAAGAGCGCCGAAGAACTGGAGCCGCTGCTGGACGAACCTTCCCGGAGCGTCGAGCCCTTGTTTGTCGAGGCAGAGCTGGCCCATCGTTTTGACGATGTTGATATCAGCGAGCCCGTGGTGGTGGCGCCGGTAGCGGAAGATAGCGAGCCGGCTCCCGAGCAGCCCGCCTTGCTGCCTGAGCTGGAGCTGGAAGAGGCCATCAGCGCCCCGGCCGAGCCGGCGCCGGAAATGCCGGTGCTGCAAGGCCCGGTCAGCAACAAGCCCAGGCTGGTGGCGGTGCCCGCCGTGCAGCAGCAGGACATGTTTGCCGGCGAAGCCCTGCCGCCCCCGCCAGTGCAACGGCGGCGCTCGGTCACGGCCCGCGCCAGCACGCTCTATGAAACGCGGGAACTGGAGCCGGTCAACACCCTCGGCAATTCGGCCAACCAGCAAAAAATGCCGACGGAAGATGTCGAAGATGTGATCGCCGTGCACGTCATCTGCCGGGGCGCGCCCTTCAAGGGCGAAGACCTGCTGCGCTGCATTCTCAGCTACGGCCTGCGCTTTGGCGAAATGAACATCTTCCATCGCCATGAAATGCCCACGGGGCAGGGCAAGGTGTTGTTCAGCATGGCCAAGGCGGTGGAACCTGGCACGTTCGATATCGAGGGCATGACCAGCGAAGACGTTCCCGGCGTGAGCTTTTTCCAGGCCCTGCCGGGTGTCAACAGCATCCAGGCCTACGAAATCATGATCGACACCGCCAAGCGTCTGGCGTTTGAACTCAATGGCGAAATCCTCGACCTGCAACAAAGCCCGCTGACGCGGCAGCTGGTTGAACATTATCGCGAGCGGGTGGCGGAATTCGAGCGCCGCCGGCTAATGCAGCGCAAGGTAAAGTAAGGCGGTTTTTTAACCCCCTGTCCCTTCGGGAGAGGGCGAGGGAGAGGGGAATCTGGCACTGATCCGTGCTGACGCCCGAGATCACCTGGATTTCCCCAGTTGCCAAAAAATAAAAGGAACGATTGTGGATATCGAACAGGCCACCGCGCAGGTTGAGCAACTGCGCCGCGAACTCCGCAAGCATAATCATCGCTACTATGTACTCGATGACCCCGAGCTGCCCGATGCCGAATACGACAAGCTCTTTCAGCAACTGAAAAGCCTGGAAGCCAGCTTCCCGACGCTGGCTTCGCCCGATTCGCCCACTCAGCGCGTGGGCGACAAGCCGCTTTCCGCTTTCAGTCAGGTACAGCATGAAGTGCCCATGCTGTCGCTGGACAATGTCTTCAATACCGACGAATTCACCGAGTTTGACCACCGCGTGCACGAGCGCCTGCAACGCGACGATAGTCAGGATATTACCTATTGCTGCGAGCCCAAGCTCGACGGCCTCGCCATCAGCCTGCTCTACGAAAATGGCCGTCTGGTGCGCGGCGCCACCCGTGGCGATGGCAGCACCGGCGAAGACATTACCCATAATGTCCGCACCATAGGCAGCATTCCTCTGGTGCTGCTGGGTGAGCAAGTGCCGACCCTGCTGGAGGTGCGCGGCGAGGTGGTCATGCCCAAGGCCGGCTTTGCAGAAATGAACCGCCAGCAGCTGGCCAGGGGCGAAAAAGTCTACGTCAATCCGCGCAATACCGCCGCCGGCAGCGTGCGCCAGCTCGACCCTCGTCTGACTGCGCAGCGCCCCCTGGAGTTTTATGCCTATGCCTTTGCGCAGGTGCAGGGTATGGCGCTGCCGGGCTCGCAATGGAGCATGCTGCAAACGCTCCAGGCCTTTGGATTTCGCATCAGCAGGGAAATAAAGCTGGGGCAGGGCGTGGACTTCGTCAAGGCATTCTATGCCGATGTGCAGCACCGCCGCGAACAGCTGCCCTATGAAATTGACGGCGTCGTCATCAAGGTGGACGATTTTCATCTGCAGCAACTGCTGGGCTTTGTGTCGCGCGCCCCACGCTGGGCGACCGCCTTCAAATTCCCTGCGCAGGAGGCGGTGACGACGGTTGAAGGCGTCGAGTTCCAGGTAGGCCGTACTGGCGCGCTCACACCTGTAGCGCGTCTTGCCCCGGTGTTTGTCGGCGGCGTCACCGTCAGCAATGCCACCCTGCACAATATGGACGAAGTGCGGCGCATGGACGTGCGCGTGGGCGACAGCGTGGTGATTTATCGCGCCGGCGATGTCATTCCCAAGGTGGTGCGGGTGCTGGAAGAGCGTCGGCCTGCCGATGCGGTTCCGGTTGAGTTGCCTGCACACTGCCCGGTCTGTGGTTCCGACATCGTGCGTCCCGAAGGCGAGGCCATTGCCCGCTGTTCCGGCGGGCTTTATTGCAGCGCCCAGCAGAAAGAAGCGCTAAAGCATTTTGTCGCCCGCCGCGCCATGGACATCGAAGGACTGGGTGACAAATGGATAGAGCAGCTGGTGGATCGGGGCCTGATCAAAAATAGCGCTGACGTTTATCGCCTGCAAAAAGACCAGTTGCTGGGCCTGGAGCGCATGGGCGAGAAATCCGCCGATAATCTGCTGGCCGCCATCGAAAAGAGCCGTAGTACCACGCTGCCGCGCTTCCTGTTTGCGTTGGGCATCCGCGAGGTGGGCGAGTCCACGGCGCTGGCCCTGGCAAAGCATTTTGGCAGCCTTGAAAAACTCATGGCGGCGGACGCGGAAACCTTGCAGGCAGTGCCGGATGTGGGCCCGGTTGTGGCTGCCTCGGCAGCTGAGTTTTTCCAGCAGGAACATAACCGCGAGGTAATCGCCAAACTCGGTGAATACGTGCACTGGCCTGAACTTGCCGCCGAGTCGGATCGCCCGCAGCCGCTGGCGGGGCAGGGCTGGGTGCTGACCGGCACGCTGGCCACCATGAGCCGCGACCAAGCCAGGGAAAAACTGCAAAAGCTGGGCGCCAAGGTCAGCGGCTCAGTGTCGAAAAAAACCAGCTGCGTGGTGGCCGGCGAAGCCGCCGGCTCCAAGCTGGCCGATGCGGAAAAACACGGAGTGCGTGTGATCAACGAGGCAGGGTTTATCGCGCTGTTGCAAGAGCAGGGGTTGGGTTGATGGGGCGTCTGCTGCTGGCGATGTGTCTGGCGTTTTGCCTGAGTGCCTGCGTCACCGTGCCGCCCACGACCCGCAATGATTTGTGCACGGTGTTCCAGCAAAAAAGCGGCTGGTACAAGGACGCACGATCAGCACAGACCAGATGGGATACCTCCATTCCGGTGCTGATGGCGACCATGGCGCAGGAGTCCAGCTTTGTGGCCGACGCGCGCCCGGCCCGGCATTATTACCTTGGCTTTATTCCCGGCGCGCGCCCCTCCGACGCCTACGGCTATTCGCAGGCCAAGGATGATATCTGGAGCTCCTATAAACATCAGGCCGGCAGCTTTGGCGCCTCGCGTGATGATTTTGGCGACGCGATTGATTTTATCGGCTGGTATTATGCCCAGTCGTACCAGCGCGATGGCATCCAGCGCGATGACGCCTATAATCTTTACCTGTCCTATCACGAAGGACTGCAGGCCTATAGCCGCCACACGACGGTGCCCAAGAGCTGGCAGCAGCAGGCGCAGCAGGTGGCAAGGCGCTCACAGCAATATACCACGCAGCTGAAAACCTGTGTCGATGCGCTGGAAAAGGCAGCGTCGAGCTGGTTTTGATGGGGTATTCCGCACAATTGGAAAGGAATCGTATTGTGACAAATAGGCTGCCGATAGTATTCAACTTCCCTTTAAGTATTTCCTTGCTGATGGCATGTGTAATGCTGCCGCTGCCAGTGCTTTTTATTATTGCCTTGGTTGAGTCTTCAGCTTTTTATCATTCTCATGATCCCACCATGTTTGATGTTGGTTTGACTGGAACAGCCTTCTTTATATTTTTCTTCTTCTTTACGACATTCAAGAAGATAACAATTACTGATTCTGATGTTGTCTCTGTAACCTTATTTGGGAAAGATATCATTCCCGTTAAAAAAATAATTAGTTGCGAGGTTGTCAGTAATACACGTGGAACATCGTGGCTTGAGATTCATGTGGAATATGCTGTGGTGGATATCGGGCACAGCTTTTTGAAAAAGCAATTGCATGAAATGGCTGCTTGTATAAATGCTAGAAAAGTGTCATGAAGTGATTTTAACTTTAGAATTTTACACTCTTGAACTTCCAATGAATGGCTTATTTGGGCCAGTCATTGCGTGGCCTGCTATGCCGAATCCGAGCAAAAGCAGCCTTGGTAGTCGAATCTGGTTTTCCTTTGTGCGTCGGAGCAGATGAGCCTAACATGAAGCATTGGCTCGCTTGGTCGATGGGGCTGAAACGTAGTGAGGCTTCTTGAAGAGGTGTTAATCATGCCCGAAATCATTTTGCATCAATGGGAGGTGTCGCCGTATTGCGGCAAGGTACGGCGCATTCTGGCCTTCAAGGGGCTGGCGTTTTCCACGCTGGAATATGCCGGCTGGAAAATCCAGCAGCCGGGCAAGCTGAGCAAGGTGGGCAAGTTGCCAGTGCTGGAATACGACGGCGAAATGATACAGGACAGCTCGGTCATCGGGCAGTTCCTCGAAAAAAAGCACCCCACGCCAGCGCTTTATCCGGCTTCCGGCATGGCCTCGCACCTGGCGCATGTGTTCGAGGACTGGGCCGACGAGTCCCTGTACTGGTACGAGGTCTACCTGCGCTTCATGTATCCCGAGGCGGCGGATCAGGCGTTTGAGGTTATCCAGCGCGGCCGGCCCGCCTATGAAAAAAAGCTCTTGCTGCTGGCCGCCGTGCCCATGATGCGGCGCAAGCTCAAGGAGCAGGGTCTGGGCCGCTACCCCCGCGAACAGGTCGTGCAGCAGTTCATGGGCCATGTCGAGCATCTGGAAGGCATACTTGCCGCGCAGCCCTGGCTGGTGGGTGACGCTTGCAGCATTGCCGACATTGCAGTGGCCTCGCAACTGGCCGAGGTGCGCCGCACCAGCCATCTGGCCGACGCCATCATGCGCTACCCGGCGGTAGCGGCGTGGTTGGAAAAGCTGGGCTGATTACAGCTGGCGTCGCCGCAATCCCTTCACCCAGAACCGCGCCGGGTGCAGGCTGTCCTGCACCGCACGTGGCACGGGGCAGGGCTCGCCCGTGATCTCCGCCGCCAGTATTTCCGCCGCCAGCAGGGCCTGGGTAAAACCGTGCGAGCCGTGGGCCAGACTGCAATAGAGGCCCGGCCAGAAGCGTGGCGCCGGCAGCCTTCGCGTATTGCCATCCCGCAGGCCGGCAAAGTCCCTGATAAAGTCTTCGTAAACCGGCAGCCCGCCGACGATGGGCAGGTAGTCCGGCGTCTGGCAGCGCAGGCTGGCCCGCCCTTGCCACTCCACCGTGGGTGGCAGGCTGTCTGCCAAATCGGGCAGGCTGGCGGCCAGCATCGCGCGGATTTCTTCCTGATCTTCTGCCAACAGGCCCGTGTCATCACGACCCTGCTGGAAGCTCGCCCCCAGGCAATGCAGGCCGGCGCTGGCGGGACTGATATAACCGCCGTGGCAGATAACCGTGCGCAGTGCCTGCGATAAGGCGTTGGCGGGCACTGCGGCAATCTGTCCCCGAACCACGTCCAGCGGCAACTGTCGGCATGGCACAAACTGCCGGGCAGCGCCTGCATTGGCCAGTACCAGCAGGGGAGTGTGCAGGCTGGCTCCTGCAGCCGTTTGCAATTGCCAGCCTCCGCCATCGGCCGGGGTGATGGCAGTGACTTCCTGCCCGTAGTGGGTGCGAATATTCGGGTGGGCCAGCAACGACTCGCACAACTCCCGTGGCTTGACCCAGCCGCCGTGCGGGAAATACAGGGTCCCGGACGCCACGGCAATACCTGCAAGTTCGGAGGCTTCATCGGCGCTCAGTTGCCTTACCTGCTCAGGCACCCAAGGGTGGCCGGCTACATTCTTTGCAGCCCGTGCCTGTGTTCCCTGCAACAGCCACAGTACCCCGCAGGGATTCCAGATACCTGCCGCTTCCAGCGCCGCGTAGCGTTGCCGGGCCAGTAAAAACGCCTGCTGCTGAAAATGCCCGTCAGCCTGCTCCGCCGGAGCAAGACGGGGGTAGACGATGGCGGCGGGATTGCCGGAAGCGCCCTCGGCCGGCCCCGGCGCGGCATCAAAAACATCTACCTGTACACCGCGTAATGCCAGCGCATGTGCGATGCTCGCGCCCGCGATTCCTGCGCCGATCACGGCGGCCCGACCCGGTGCTGTGCCGTGGCTCCTGACCAGCCAGGGCAGTCGCGCTGCCTGCACAGGGCTCTGAAAGCTGCCAGCCAGCATCTCGCGTTTCTGGCCAAAGCCGGGGTGTTTGTGGATAGCGAAACCGGCCTCTTGCAGGCCCCGGCGTACCTCGCCTGCCGCGGTGTAGGTCGCCAGCGTGGTGTTGTCATGGCTTAGCCGCGCCAGCTCGGCAAACAGGGCCTGGCTCCACATGTCACCATTGCGTGAGGGTGCAAAGCCATCCAGAAACCAGGCATCTACCCTGGCATCCAGCGCGCCAAGTGCGTGCACGGCATCGCCAAACAACAGGGTCAGGCTGACACGCCAGGCCGGAAACAGCAGTCGGTGAAAGCCTGGCAGCAGGGGCGGGTATTGTCCTGGCAGCGCGCTGGAAAAGGCTTCCAGCTCCGGCCACATGGTCAGTGCACGTTGCAAGTCTTCCAGTCGCAAAGGGTGCTTTTCCACCGACACCATATGCAGCCAGGCTGGCCCGGCGGGGCGGCAGGTCTGCCAGAGCGCGCAGGTCGCCAGAAAGTTCAACCCGGTGCCAAAGCCGGTCTCGGCAATGGTGAAGTTACCGCCGTTCAGCGCCCGAAAGCGCGCCTCAAGCTGGTTGTGGTGCAGGAAAACGTGACGGGTTTCGTCCAGGCCACCCGCGCGGGAAAAGTAGACGTCATCAAACGTCAGCGAGCGGGGGCCATCTTCGGTCCAGAGCAGGCTTGCGGGGGTAATGGAGTTGGCCATGCTGGTTTGCCGCCTCCCGCTTTTTATTGCAAAGGTGGACTTTTACAGCGGGGCAGCAGCCCCGCGTGAAGGGCAGAAGCAAGGCCCATGACAGGCTCTACCAGCCGGTCTTGCTGCGTCGCTTGTTATTGCTGCTGGCAAAGAACAGACCGAGCAGGAAGCCCACGATAACGGCCCCGGCGCCATTCCACAGCGCCTGCGTGCTGTGGTCGTTTTGCAATTGCTTGACCTGGCTGTCCAGGCTTTCCTGTTCCAGCTTCAGCACCTGATTTTGCGCCAGCAGGTCACGGTTGGCCTGGTCGAGCTTGTCAGCATTGGCGACCAGCTCCTGCTGGCGGCGCTGCTCCATGGACAGGGCGGTGCTCACGGCTATCGGCAAGGGCAAGCCCGAAATGGATGCCGGCAGTGGCGGCATGGTCATGGCAGCCGGGTGCGGCGGCTGTACCGGGTCGGCCCACACCAGGCTGCTGCAAGCCAGTGCCAGCAAGCACAACAGTGATTTCATGGCAGGGGCTCTCAGGGCAGGGTTTTCTTGAAGGGCTTGACCGTGACACGGGCATAGACCCCGGCGGCCACATAGGGGTCCAGCCCGGCCCAGGCCTCGGCTTCACCCAGGCTGGGGAATTCGGCCACGATCAGGCTGCCGCTGAAGCCGGCATCGCCGGGGCTTTCACTGTCTATGGCCGGGTGCGGCCCGGCCAGCAGCAGGCGACCAGCATCGCGCAGGGCTTCCAGCCGGGCCAGGTGGGCGGGGCGTGCGGCAAGGCGCTGGCTCAGGCTGCCGGGATGATCCTCGGTAATAATGGCGTACCACATCAGTCTTTGGACTCCCTTTCGTTGGAAGGTAAATGGTGTTCAGACGGCAATTGCTGATCTTCAGGCACTATATGCCGGCTGATATACAACATTTGCAGAACCGCAAACAGGAACGTCAGCCCAAATGTGCCAAAAACCTTGAAATTGACCCAGGTATTGGTGTCCATGTGAAAGGCCACATACAGGCTGACGCTGCCAAGGCTGGCAAAAAACACCGCCCAGGCCACATTCAGGCGCTTCCAGACCGGTACTGGCAACTGTACCGCCTGGCCGAGCATACGCTGTATGGCCAGTTCTCCGGGAATGATATGGGTGGACAGGAAGGCGGCCGCGATACACCAGTCGATAATGCTGGCCTTCCACTTGAGAAAGGTCACGTCGTGGAAGTACAGCGTCATACCGCCAAACACCAGGGTCATGGCCAGCACGATATGGTGTCTTTTCTCCAGCCGGCTTTCGCTGAACCACAGCCAGGCATACAGGCAGACCGAGCTGGCAATAAGCACCTCGGTAGCCGGGAAAATGCCCTTCAACTTGAAAACGGCAAAAAACAGCACGAGGGGGATGTAGTCCAGCCACTGCTTCATAAGGGTTTCCCGGCCTCTGTCGGTCTGTTAAGGTCAGCGTAAGGCCTGCTATGCGGGCATCTGCCTGAAAGAGCCGCATCTTAAATCACGTACCCCCTGGACACCATGCCTGTCATTGATTTGCACAGCCACAGCCGCTATTCCGACGGCGCTCTCAGCCCGGCGGCGCTGGTGGCGCGCGCCCATGAGCGTGGCGTGACCGTCCTGGCCCTGACCGACCACGACAGTGTGCGTGGCGTGCCCGAGGCCATGGCCGCCGCGCAGGTGCTGGGCATGGAAATGATTCCCGCCGTGGAAATCTCGGCCATCTGGCGGCACTGGACCGTGCATCTGGTCGGCCTGCAACTGGATATCGAGGAGCCGGGCCTGCAAGATGCCCTGGGTCTTCAGGCCGGCGCCCGTGGCCTGCGCGCCCGGCACATTGCCGAGCGTTTCGACAAGCTCGGCCTCGCTGGCAGCTACGAGGCCGTGCTGGCGCTGGCCGGCGACCCCGACAGCATAGGCCGCGCCCACTTCGCCCAGTGGCTGCTGGGTATCGGCCGGGTGAACACCATGCAGCAGGCCTTTGACCGCTACCTGGGGCAGGGCAAGCCCGCCGACGTGGCACTGCCATGGATGCCGCTGGAGGCCGCGGTGGCCGTCATACGCGCCGCCGGTGGCCACGCCGTGCTGGCCCACCCCGGCCGTTACGACATGACGCGCACCAAGCTGCGCGAGCTGATTACCGCCTTCAAGGCTGTCGGCGGCGTGGCGCTGGAAGTGGCCACCGCCACCGAAAAGCCCGATATCGTGCGCTACCTTGGTCAGCTTACTACCCAGTTTGACTTGTACGCCTCGCAGGGCAGTGACTTTCATGGCGCCCATATGCCCTGGATAGAGCTGGGGCGCTTTCCTCCCCTGCCACCTGAGTGCCGGCCCGTGTGGCAGCTGTGGCAGCCCGTACAGGCCCCCGTGTGAGCCCGCCATGAGTCAGTATTTCTATATTCACCCCGACAACCCGCAAACCCGCCTGATCAAGCAGGCGGTGGACATCGTCTGTGCCGGTGGCGTCATCGCCTACCCCACGGACTCGGCCTACGCCCTGGGCTGTCATCTCGGTGACAAGTCTGCGCTGGAGCGCATCGTGCGCCTGCGCCGGCTCGACGAGCGCCACAACTTTACCCTGATCTGCCGCGACCTTTCCGACATCGCCACCTATGCCAAGGTCGATAACCAGACCTACCGCCTGCTAAAGAACCACACACCAGGACCCTATACCTACATTTTGCAGGCCACCAGCGAGGTGCCACGGCGCGTGCTGCACCCCAAGCGCAAGACCATAGGCATCCGTATTCCTGCCCACCCCATCTGCCAGGCCCTGTTGGCAGCACTTGGCGAACCATTGCTCACTACCACCCTGCAACTGCCGGGCGATGAATACCCCCTCAATGACCCCGAAGATATCCGCGAGCGCATCGGCAAACAGCTTGAGCTGATTATCGACGGCGGTTTTGGCACCCTCGAATCGACCACCGTGATCGACCTCAGCGAGGGCACGCCGGTACTGGTGCGCCAGGGTTTGGGGGATGCCGCGCCGTTTTTTTAGGCAGGTGGGGGAGTTGGGGAGGCAGACCAGAAAATCGTGGTCTGTCTTCTATTGTTTCCAGTCAGGGAAGGCGTATGAAAATGACTCCGTCATTCCCGCGTACGCGGGAACCAGGAGCCTTTTTCTGCCCTGCCACTGCGTTTCTACCATGCAAAGTCACTGGATCCCCGCGTACGCGGGGATGATGATTGCCAAGCCCGTCCCTTTTATTCAACCAAACGGTTGATATTTCCCTCGTTCCGCACTAATCTAACCAAATGGTTCAACAATCATGCGGTCTCGACCAGCTCTTCCATGCCTTCGCCGACCCTACGCGACGGGCCATGCTCGCCACCCTGGCGCAGGGCGAGCGCAATATCGGCGAGCTGGCGGCGCCGCACGCCATGTCCTTCAACGCCGCCTCCAAGCATGTGCGCGTGCTGGAGCAGGCCGGGCTGGTGCGCCGCCGCATTGAGGGGCGCAGTCACGTGCTGCGCCTTGAGCCTCAGGCCATGGCCGCTGCCGAACGCTGGCTCGACCAGCAGCGCAGCGCCTGGGAGCAGAACTTCGACCGCCTGGCCGACTACCTGGCCGAAACCGACCCGGACGCACCCGGCAATGAATCCCCATAGGGCGCGCCGTGCGCTGGCGTGACCGGCACCCATAACCCGCAGTCGAGGTGAAACCCCATGAGAACTGACACCCCCACCCCCGCCAGCTTCGGCAACTTCACCATCAGCCGCCTGTTGCAGGCCAGCCCCGCCCGCGTCTTCGCCGCCTGGGCCACGCAGGAGGGCAAGCAGCGCTGGTTCAAGGCGCTCAGTGGTGAGTGGGAACAGATCGAACGCCGCTTCGACTTCCGCATTGGCGGCCAGGAAAGGCTGGCCGGCAAATGGAAAAATGGCATGGTCACCGACTTCACCGCCACCTATCACGATATCGTGCCCAACGAGCGCGTCATCTACGCCTACGACCTGCTGGTCGACGGCAAAAAGATTTCCGTTTCCCTCGCCACCGTCGAAATCCGCGCCGAAGGCAATGCCACGCGCATGACCGTCACCGAGCAGGGCGCCTTCCTCGACGGCTACGAAGACAAGGGCTCGCGCGAACGCGGCACCACCGCGCAGATGGATGCACTGGCGGCGTCGCTGGAAGACTGAGCCAGCGCCCCTTGCTGGCAGTGGTAATGATGAATGGGGCTTTTGCTCCTGCGTAAATAATTGGTCGCCCGGCTGCAAGGTCAGGCCGTAATTTATAGTCGTGAGAGGACAATCATGAGCAAGGTATTCGTAAACATCGGACTAAGCCTTGACGGCTACATGGCGCCGGAAGGAATGACCATGGAGCATTGGTCTACCCCCGGATACAAAGACTGGGGCGCGAAGTGGGGTGCGCTGATGAGTTGGCTCATCAATCAGCAGTATTTCCGCGAGAACCTCAAGTTCGGGCCCGGGGGCGAGACCGGCCCGGTCAATGACCTGGTTCGTAACACGGTGGAACGCATCGGCGCCAACATCATGGGCAAGCGCATGTTCGAGCAGGGTGCGGCCTCATGGCCCGAAGATGCCCCGTTTCACACGCCGGTATATGTGCTTACCCACGAGCAGCGTGAACCCTGGGTGCGGCCGGGCGGCACGACATTCTACTTCGTCAACGACGGCCCCGAGAGTGCCCTTGAGCAGGCCAGGGCGTCTGCGGGCAGTCGCGATATTCGCATCGCAGGTGGCGCGAACGTGATTCAGCAGTACCTGAACCTGGGCGTCATTGATGAGCTGGAAATCGCCCTGGCGCCAGTCGTGTTCGGCGGCGGGCGCCGCCTTTTCGAGAACCTGCGCGAGCCGGCGCCAAGGTTCCGGATTGACAAGGTACTTGATGGTCCCGCTGCTACACACTTGCGCTATGTGCGTGAGTAAGAACTCGTAGGGCGCTGGAATGGAGCTCTCCCTTCCCGGTGCGGCATCAGGTAAGGTGCGGCATCGGGTAATAGGGAGCAGACCATGATTTATCAGGGGGTGTTGGTTGGCTTCTGGGCGCGAGGGCGTTTGGTCTGCCCGACAAGAATAGGGGCAGACCATGATTTCCTTGAATTGTCCCTGTTGTTCCCATAAGTGTTGATGCTGAGCAAAGGGTATAAAAATGACTCCGTCATTCCCGCGTACGTGGGAACCCAGCGCCTTTTTCTGCCTTGCCTCCGTGTTTCTGCCGCGCAACGTCACTGGATCCCCGCCTTCGCGGAGATGACGGGAAGGGAGGGTTATTCGCTTCACAGCAGCCAGTTTTGTCATCCCCGCCGCCAGCACCGCAGGGATCGCTGCCCGACACGGCCATGATGGGAAGTGGCTCACGCAGGCCCAATGCCTGACTGCAATTTCTCGCCCGCCCCGCTATAATCACCCCCTTGTCTGCCTCCTGGAGCCGCCCGTTTTGAGTTCAGTCGCATCGCAACAGCGTGTCCTTTCCGGCATGCGGCCCACGGGTCGCCTGCACCTCGGTCACTACCATGGCGTCATCAAGAACTGGGTAAAGCTGCAGTACGAGCATGACTGCTTTTTCTTTGCCGCCGACTGGCACGCCCTGACCACGAATTATGATGATACACGTGGTATCGAACAGAGCACGTTCGAGATGGTAGTAGACTGGCTGGCAGCGGGGCTCAACCCCAAGGCCTGCCGCATCTTCATCCAGTCGCAGGTTGTGGCCCATGCCGAGTTGCACCTGCTGCTGTCCATGATGACGCCGCTGGGCTGGCTGGAGCGCGTGCCGACTTACAAGGACCAGCAGGAAAAGCTCAAGGAAAAAGACCTGGCGACCTACGGCTTCCTGGGTTATCCCCTGCTGCAAAGCGCCGACATCCTCATTTACCGTGCCGGTCTGGTGCCGGTGGGCGCAGATCAGGTCTCCCATGTGGAAATAACGCGCGAAATCGCCCGCCGATTCAACCACCTCTACGGCCGCGAACCGGGGTTTGAGGAGGCCGTGGCCGCCGCCGTGACCAAGATGGGCAAGAAGGCCTCCAGACTCTATCAGGACCTGCGCAAGCGCTATCAGGAAGCTGGCGACGTTGATGCCCTGGCCACCGCCCGTGCGCTGGTGCTGGACCAGCAGAACATCACCCTGGGCGACAAGGAGCGCCTGCTGGGCTCGCTGGAAGGCTCCGGCAAGATCATCCTGCCCGAGCCGCAGGCCCTGCTCACCGAGGCGGCGAAAATGCCCGGCCTCGACGGGCAGAAGATGTCCAAGTCCTACGGCAATACCATCTCCCTGCGCGAAGCGCCGGACGATGTGGATGCAAAAATTCGCAAAATGCCAACCGACCCGGCCCGCGTGCGGCGCAATGATCCGGGTAATCCCGATGTGTGCCCGGTCTGGCAGCTACACGAAATTTATTCGGATGCCTCGACCAAGGAGTGGGTGCAGCAGGGCTGCCGCTCCGCTGGTATTGGCTGTATTGAGTGCAAAAAGCCGGTAATTGACGCGATCAACGCCGAACTGGCGCCCATGCGTGAGCGTGCCCGCGAGTTGGAAAGCAACCCGGACCTGATCCGCAGCGTGCTCGCCGAGGGGGCGCAGGCCGCCCGCGACACGGCGGAAGACACCATGAAGGATGTCCGCACGGCCATGGGGCTGACGTATCGGTAATTGGGTGTTGCTGGTTTTCCGCCTGTCGCGCTCCCGACGCGTCATGGCACTCCCCACATCCCTGTGGATCGTAGGGCCGGCCATGCCCACGGACAACCGGCTGTGGAATTGTTCACCCTTGTTGATCGTGGCGATCGCCCGTCGTGCGCGGGCATGGCCCGCCCTACAAAAGCTGCGCCGGTCTGAGCGGGTTGTCCGACCAAACCGCGCCACGGGCCAGCAAAAACGTGTCATTGTGACGGTATAAAGGCACTGCACTCAGGCTTTGTTGGCCTTTCGTAAATGCGCCACACGCGGTACCATACGCACACGACAGGGCAGGGCTGTGGCCCTGTCTACACATACCGCTGGGAAGCGGCAGAGATACCCCTATGAGCGCAAGCGTTGAAGGCGACGACGAGCTGGTATTGGCGGCAATAGCCGAGGTACAGGCCGGGCTTCGCGATGAAGCAGCGCCGGCCACGGAGGCCCCCACCCAGCAGCAGGAAATGCCGTTTGCCCTTGTCTATGGCAAGGCCTTTACCAAGCTGCCGGAAGACCTGTATATCCCTCCCGACGCGCTCGAAGTCTTTCTCGAAGCCTTTGAAGGCCCGCTCGACCTGCTGCTTTACCTGATACGCCGCCAGAACCTCGATATTCTCGATATCCCCGTCGCTGAAATCACCCACCAGTACATCAAGTACGTGGAGATGATGCAGTCGCTCAATTTCGAGCTGGCGGCGGAATACCTCGTCATGGCCGCCCTGCTGGGCGAGATCAAGTCGCGCATGCTGCTGCCCCGGCCCAAGTCGGAAGAGGGCGAGGACGAAAACGATCCCCGTGCCGAGCTGATCCGCCGCTTGCAGGAATACGAACGTTTCAAGAAGGCCGCGCAGGATATCGACTCCATGCCGATGGAGGGCCGCGACTTTTACCTCGGCAAGGTGGCCGGCCCAGACTACCAGCGCGAGCGCACGCCACCTCATGTTGACCTGAAGGAAGTGTTGCTGGCCCTGCAAGACGTGCTGCGCCGCGCCGATCTTTTCGAGAGCCACCAGGTATCACGCGAAACCCTGACCCTGCGCGAGCGCATGACGGAGGTGCTGGAGCGGCTGCGTAATGGCGCCTTCATGCCCTTTGTGTCCCTGTTTACGCTGGAGGAAGGCCGCCTGGGCGTAGTGGTTACTTTTATGTCCATCCTTGAACTGGTGAAAGAAGGCCTCATTGACCTCGTGCAAACCGAGTCTTTCGGCCCCATACACCTGCGCGCCCGCTTGCAGGAAAGCCATGGTGACGGCTTTGACCTTGAGCTGGATACCGAAGGTGCGGGCCACGAAAGCGCGTTTGAGGCCGTAGAGCGGCCCGAGCCGGTGAATGCCAGCCTGTGGGATGAGGAAACAGACGGCGTGGTGGAAAAAATATGAGCCTGGACAGAAACCAGCTGAAGAACATCCTCGAAGGCGCCATGTTCGCCTCGGGCCAGCCCATGAGTCTCGAACACATGGGCTTCCTGTTTGACGAAGACGACCGCCCGGCGCCACAGGAGCTGCGCGCCGCGCTTGATGAACTGGTGCTGGACTACGTGGGCCGTGGCATCGAGCTGAAAGAAGTGGCCTCCGGCTTCCGCTTTCAGGTGCGCGCCGCCTATGGCCCCTGGGTCAGCCGTCTGTGGGAAGAAAAAGCCCCGCGCTATTCGCGTGCGCTGCTGGAAACCCTGGCCCTGATCGCCTATCGCCAGCCCATCACCCGTTCCGAAATCGAGCAGATACGCGGTGTGGCGGTGAGCACCAATATCGTCAAGACCCTGCTGGAACGGGAGTGGATACGCGTGGCCGGCCACCGCGACGTGCCAGGCCACCCGGCGCTGTTTGCCACCACGCGGCAGTTTCTTGACTCGTTCAATTTAAAGAATCTGGCGGAGCTGCCTTCGCTGGCCGACATCCGCGATCTCGACAAGATCAACGAAGAACTCGAATTTCTGGAGGCCCAGGCATTGTCCTCCGGCACCCCCCTCAATGATGAGGAGGAACTCGCCAAGGTTGTGGCGGAACTGGAAGCAGGGATGGTCGAAGGTGGCAATGATGCCCAAATCGCGCGTGACGATCACGTCTACGAATAATCCACTGCCCCAAAAGAATGGCTAAGCCCACATGAGTGAAAAACTGCAAAAAGTCCTGGCCAGGGTCGGCCTGGGATCACGTCGCCATATGGAGCTGGCCATCAGCGAAGGGCGTGTCAGCGTCAATGGCCACATATCCACGCTGGGCGACCGTATCGAAGCGCTTGACGAGCTGCGTATTGATGGCCGCCGCGTGCAATTCACCCTGGAAGACGAGGTGCGCCGCCGCATCATCGTGTATTACAAGCCCGAAGGCGAAATCTGTTCGCGCAACGACCCCGAGGGCCGTCCCTCCGTGTTCGAGCAGCTGCCGGTCATCGCTGGCGAGCGTTGGGTCATGGTCGGCCGCCTCGATATCAACAGCACCGGCCTGCTGCTGTTCACCAACGACGGTGAACTGGCGAACCGCCTGATGCACCCGTCGAACGAGGTGGAGCGCGAATACGCCGTGCGCGTCATGGGCGAAGTTACTCCCGGCATCCAGAAAGTATTGCTGGAAGGCGTGCAACTGGAAGACGGCCCGGCCAAATTCGAATCCATGCATGAAATCGGTGGCGAAGGTTTTAACCGCTGGTATCAGGTAGTGGTAAAGGAGGGCCGCAACCGCGAAGTGCGCCGCCTGTTTGAATCACAGGGCCTGAAAGTCAGCCGTCTGCTGCGTACCCGCTATGGCACGGTCAAGCTGCCACGGCATTTGCGTACCGGGCGCTGGATCGAGCTCGACAAGCCGGAAATCGACGAACTGGTCGAAGCCGTGCAGTTGAAGCCGCGCCGTGGCACCGGGCTTTATGGCCTGGCCAAGCGTCGCGCTGAAAAGCAGGTGGAAAACCCGCTGCCAGCGCGTCGTGGTGGTTTCCTGCGCCAGCAGAAGCGGGATGGACGTACGGGTGGTGGGCATAAGCCCGATCAGGAATGATTCGTGATAGGAGCAATAAAAAACCGCCGTGAGGCGGTTTTTTATTGCTGGCAGTTGGCTGTTCCCAAAAAGACCGCCTGCTACAGCAGGACTTACAAACCAACCTGCTTCAAACGGTTCGCCTGATTCAGCATCAGCGTTACCGGGCTGGTTTCAAACGGGCTGACCAGACCGAGCACCTGGTTGACCTCATCCAGGTGATTCATGTTGTAGTTGTCGCGGATGGACAGGCCCCAATGGTTGGAGCACTGGGGCACCAGATCATCGCTCGGGCCCGGAATCAGCACGGCCAGCAGCGCAAGGCCCGCGTCGGAGGGATCGAGCAGATTGGTGAAGTGGCCGGTACCGCCCCAAGAATAATAATACACGCCATTGCTGGCGAGGTTGGCGCCCTGGCCGCAGTTGCTGCTGGGTGCACCAGCGGGGAATTGCGCATTGAATGCCGTCATGCCGGGCGTGGTCAGGTCTTGCAGCGCGGCCAGCACATTCTGCTGGTACTGGGCGCCTTCCAGCAGGTCGACGACGCCAAACACGTCATTGATGGCGCTGGCAATCAGGCTGGTGCCGGCCGTGCCTACCACGGTGGTCAGGCCGGCCACGTCGTCGGCCACGGGCGTGCCGAAGTTGGGGCTGCCGATGACGGTAACCGAGGCGACAATGGCCGGGTCCACGCCGCCCACATAACGCACGGTGGGGCCGCCCTGGCTATGGCCGATCAGGTTGACCTTTTTGGCGCCGGTGATCGCCATGACCATTTGCGCCTGCGCCAGCAGTTGCTCACCGCGCACTTCATTGCTCTGCGAGGAGGCTTCGCCGGTTTCAAATACGCTGGCGCCCTGGGCGGCCATGGCCTGCGGAATCCCGTACCAGTAGTCAATCGGCCCAATGGCCGAGAAGCCGAAGAGCCCGTTGGCGAGCAGGATGGGGTATTTGGTCTGGGCGTAGGTCGTGGTGACGGCGGCTGTACCCTCAACCTTGCAGCCGGCGGTCGTGCAGGTGTCATAGCTGGACGAACTGGCAAAGGCCGGGGCTGCCAGCATACCGAAGGCCAGCAGGCCGAGTGCGTGTAAACGCTTCATGATTGCATCTCCCTGTTCTTGTTGTGCTGCCACCGGCGTGCCGGTTGGCATGAGTTTGTTTTTACTGATGCTGCGGAGCACAGGGTAGGGCGCGGCTGCCGTCCTGCGTAGTACGGAAACGGACGCTGGCATGAACCCGGTGGGACATGTATATCTGTTTGCTGACCGGACTGATGCTCAGGGACTGTTGCTGTTTCATTGGCCGTGGTGCCGGAGACTGTCAAGCCCGGTGCAAGGAAGGAGCGTAGGGCGTGGTGTACTCTTTGATCGGCAGCGCTCCCGGCGCTGCCCGATTGCCCCCCCAAAAAAAACCTGGGGGCGACATGAGTGACGAAAGACGCCGCAATGCCACGGCCAGTGCAACGTCGACAGACCCCGACTATATTAAAAAGAAAAAGGCGTCCCGATGACCCATAACCTCAACTCGCCACCTGCCGAACTCCCCGACACCGTGCTGGCCGGGCTGGTGCGCCATGTCGCCACTACGGCGGCGCGCGGCGGCTTGCCAATGGAGAGCCTGCTGGGCAGGGTCGGGATCACCCCCGCCATGCTGGCCGATCCCAACGGACGTATGCCGGTGGTTTTTCTGGAGCGCCTGATCGAGGCGGCGGTGGAGGCCAGCGGTGACGAGCTGCTGGGCCTGCATATGTCGCAGAGGGCCGAGCCGGCCGGCTTTGGCGTCAGCGGCTATATCCGGCAGGCATGCAGCACCCTGCAACAAACCATTGAGCTGACCATACGTTACGAGCGTCTGGTCAGTGACATCGGCACTACCTCGTTGCGGCACCAGCCCGGCACGGCGCTCTGGTGCTGGGATTGCAAGACCGATAATCCCCGGTTCCGGCGGCAGGCCACCGACTACCTGTTGGGCAGCTGGGTCAACATCCAGTTGCGCCTGGTCAGCCCACAGGGGCAGCCGCCGATACTGGCCGTGCATTTTCGCCATGCGCCGCCAGCGCGGCAGGAACTGCTGGCAGAGTATCAGCAAGTCTTCGGCTGCCCCTGCCATTTCAATCAGCAGGAGTCCGGGCTGGTGCTGGCCACCGCCACCCTGACCCAACCGCTCAGCCACCCCGACAGCGCGCTTCAGGAAACCCTGGAGCAGCACGCGCGGGCCTTGCTGGGGCAGCGCAAAACCGAGCCGAACTTTGCCGACACGGTGCGCGCGCAGCTTGGCCACCTGCTGCGGCAGGGCCATGCATCCCGCGAGCAGCTGGCGGAAAGCCTGGGGCTGTCCAGCCGCCACCTGCACCGCCAGCTGGAGGCAGCGGGTAGCGGCTACCGGCAGTTGCTGGACGAGGTGCGCCTGGAGCTGGCGCAGAACTGCCTGCGTGATCCGGCCTATAATGTCGAGGCCGTGGGGCTGCGCCTGTGTTTTTCCGAGAGTCAGTCTTTTATCCGCTGGTTTCGCGGCATGACAGGGGTAACGCCAGCGGAGTTTCGCCGGCAGCAGGCCTGAGCGCTTAGACTCCGCGCCCCCACTTTGCTAGAATCCCCTCTTTGCACCGAGCACCCAGCATTGTCCAGCCGTGTCCGCGTTAAAATCTGTGGCATAACCCGCCTTGAAGATGCCCTGGCCGCCGTGGTGGCGGGTGCGGACGCCGTGGGCTTTGTCTTTTACGGCCCCAGCCCCCGGCACGTGGCGGCGGAGCAGGTTGCGCATATCGTGGCGCTGCTGCCGCCCTTCGTGACTACCGTGGGCCTGTTTGTAGACCCCACGGCTGCCGAGGTTGACGCCGTGCTGCGGCAGGTGCCGCTGGCCCTGCTGCAATTCCACGGCGATGAAGACGACGCCTTTTGCCGGCAGTTTGGCCGGCCCTGGATCAAGGCGCTGGCCATGCGGCCGGGCGCCGATATTGGCGCTGCCATGGCAACATTTCCCGGCGCCAACGGTTTTCTTCTGGACGCCTGGCACCCTGATCTCAAGGGGGGCACGGGCGCGACCTTCGAATGGTCACAATTTCCGCACGACGCCGACAAGCCGCTGATCCTGGCCGGGGGCCTTACCCCGGTCAATGTGGCGGAGGCCATCCGCCAGACCCGGCCCTATGCCGTGGACGTGAGCGGTGGCGTCGAGCAATCCAGGGGCATCAAGGATGCCGCGTTGATTCAAGCCTTTATGGCAGGAGTAGGGTCTGCATGAGTCAGCCTGTTGATTATTCACAGTTTCCAGACAGCCGTGGGCATTTTGGCATCCACGGTGGCCGCTTTGTTTCCGAAACCCTGATGGAGGCCCTGACCGATCTTGAGGCGCTCTATAACCGCCTCAAGAACGATCCGGCCTTTCTCGCCGAGTTTGACCACGATCTGGCGCACTACGTGGGCAGGCCTTCGCCGCTCTACCTGGCCGAGCGCTGGACGCGGGAACTGGGCGGGGCGCAGATCTACCTGAAGCGTGAAGACCTGAACCATACCGGCGCGCACAAGATCAACAACACCATCGGCCAGGCGTTGCTGGCCAAGCTTTCGGGCAAGACCCGCATCATCGCCGAAACCGGCGCTGGCCAGCATGGCGTGGCTACTGCCACCATCGCGGCGCGCCTGGGGATGGAGTGCGTGGTGTATATGGGCGAGGAAGACGTCGCCCGCCAGTCCATGAATGTCTACCGCATGAAGCTGCTGGGCGCCACCGTGGTGCCGGTCACCTCCGGTTCTCGCACCCTCAAGGATGCCCTCAACGAGGCCATGCGCGACTGGGTGACCAATGTCGACAACACCTTTTACATCATCGGCACTGTCGCCGGCCCCCACCCCTACCCCATGCTGGTGCGCGACTTCCAGTGCGTGATCGGGCGCGAGGCGAGGGCGCAGTGCCTGAAGCAAGCCGGCAAGCTGCCCGATGCGCTGGTGGCCTGTGTCGGTGGTGGTTCCAATGCCATCGGCCTGTTCCACCCGTTTCTGGCTGACGAGGGCGTGGCCATGTATGGCGTCGAGGCTTCCGGCCACGGTATTGCCAGTGGCAAGCACTCGGCCCCGCTCAATGCCGGCCGGCCGGGTGTGCTGCATGGCAACCGCTGCTACCTGATGGCGGACGACGACGGCCAGATCATCGAAACCCACTCGGTCTCCGCCGGTCTCGACTACCCCGGCGTTGGCCCCGAACACAGCTGGCTCAAGGATATCGGCCGCGCCCAATATGTGACGATAGACGACGAGGAGGCCTTGGCCGCCTTCCGCGCCCTGACCCTGACCGAGGGCATCATTCCCGCGCTGGAGTCCAGCCATGCTGTTGCCTATGTGCAAAAGCTGGCGCCGACCCTGCGCCCCGACCAGATCATCATCTGCAACCTCTCGGGCCGTGGCGACAAGGACCTGCTGACCGTCGCCACGCTCGACGGGATAACCGTTTAAGGACCATTGCGATGAGCCGTATTACCGCGTGTTTTGCCGAACTCAAGCAGGCCGGCCGCAAGGCGCTGATCCCCTATATCGTCGCCGGTGACCCGGTGCCCGGCGTCACGGTCGGCTTCATGCAGGCCATGGTGGCCGCCGGGGCCGACATCATTGAGCTGGGGGTGCCGTTTTCCGACCCCATGGCCGATGGCCCCGTCATCACCAAGGCCCACGAGCGGGCGCTCAAGCACCACACCAGCCTGCATCAGGTGCTGGAGATGGTCGTCGAGTTTCGCCGCACCGACAGAAAAACCCCAATTGTATTAATGGGTTACCTGAATCCGGTGGAGCGCATGGGTTATGCCGTTTTTGCCGAGGCTGCTGCAGCGGCCGGGGTAGACGGAGTGCTGACGGTAGATCTGCCGCCGGAGGAGGGCGCCGACCTGACCCGCGAACTGCGCGAGCGCGGGCTGGACCCCATTTATCTGCTGGCGCCCACGACCACGCCGGAGCGTATTAAACTGATCACAGACGCCGCCAGCGGCTACGTGTATTATGTTTCTCTGAAAGGCGTGACCGGTGCCGCCACTCTCGATGTAGAGGCCGTGGCCAAACGCCTTGACACAATTAGAACCATCAGTCATTTGCCGATAGGCGTTGGCTTTGGTATCAAAGACGCTGAGTCTGCCGCTGCTGTTTCCCGTCATGCCGACGGGGTGGTGGTGGGTTCGGTACTGGTCGCCACCGTCGGCCAGTTGCAGGAACAGCCGGCCGCGATACCCGCTGCCCTTGCCGGCATACTGCAGGCCATGAGAACGGCCATGGACAGCCTGTGACTGCTCTTTTTATGGGCAGGCTACTTGCAGGTTGAAACAGGAAATTCGGCTGACCGCCTTTCGGCCAGCCCAGGGGTTTTAAAATGAGTTCGAGTTGGCTGGAAAAAATTCTGCCCAATGTCGGCGGAAATGTTGAAGACCGACGCGTTTCGGTGCCTGAAGGCCTGTGGCGCAAGTGCCCCAAGTGCGACGTGGTGCTCTACAAACCCGAGCTGGATCGCAATCTCAATGTCTGCCCGAAGTGCGACCACCACATGCGCATCAATGCGCGTGAACGCCTCAACATGTTCCTGGACCAGGAAGGCCGCGAAGAAATCGCCGCCGAGCTGGCGCCAGACGACCTGCTGAAATTCAAGGACACCAAGAAGTACAAGGACCGCATCACCGCTGCGCAGAAAGAAACCGGCGAAAAAGATGCCCTCATCGTCATGAAGGGCCACCTGAACAGCCTGCCCATCGTCGCCGTCGCCTTCGAGTTCACCTATATGGGCGGCTCCATGGGCTCGGTGGTGGGCGCCAAGTTCGTGCGCGCGGTAAATGTCTGCCTTGAGCACAAGATTCCGCTGGTGTGCTTTGCCGCTTCCGGTGGTGCGCGTATGCAGGAGGCGCTGTTCTCGCTCATGCAAATGGCGAAGACTGCCGCCGCGCTGGAAAAGATGAAAATGGAGGGGATACCCTATATCTCCTTCATGACCGACCCGGTGTACGGTGGCGTGTCCGCCAGCCTGGCCATGCTGGGCGACATCAATGCCGCCGAGCCCAATGCCCTGATCGGCTTTGCCGGCCCGCGCGTGATCGAACAAACCGTGCGCCAGAAGCTGCCCGAAGGCTTCCAGCGCTCCGAGTTTTTGCTGGCGCATGGTGCAGTGGACATCATCATTCACCGTCACCAGATGCGCGATACCATTTTCCGTATATTGGCCAAGTTTACGCATTACCCGCTGTAGTAGCGGGAACAAAAGAAAATCGGCCTGCGGGCCGATTTTCTTTTCAGCCGAGTGTTTCCCCGTATTCTGTGTGTTCGAACCTTGCACAAAACGGGGCCATACCATTAGACATCCGACCCGACTTGATACACCATGCCGCCATCTGCGGGTGCCTTGTAGCAGTACCCCAACGTGGCGGCCTTTCTGGATTACCGTATGCGTTTTCCCCATCTGGATGACTGGCTGCGCTGGCTGGAAGTGCAGCACCCCAAGGCCATAGACCTGGGGCTGGAGCGTATCGGCCGGGTGGCCGAGCGCCTGGGTCTGCGTCAGCTGGGCTGCCCGGTCATCAGCGTGGGCGGCACCAATGGCAAGGGCTCGACCACGGCGACCCTGGTGAGCATTTTCCGGGCGGCGGGGCTCAAGGTGGCCAGCTATACCTCGCCGCACCTGATTCATTTCAACGAGCGCATCTGCCTCGATGGCGAGCCGGTGGCCGATGCCCTGATCGTGCAGGCGCTGGACGTTGTGTATGCCGCTTGTGGCGATACTTCGCTGAGCTATTTCGAGTTCACCACCCTGGCCGCGTTTTATATCTTCAAGGCAGCGGCGCCGGATGTGGCGGTGCTGGAGGTTGGCCTCGGTGGGCGGCTCGATGCGGTCAACCTGATCGACGCCGATGTGGCGGTCGTGACCAGTATCGGCATCGACCACGTGGACTGGCTGGGCGACACCCGCGAGCTGATCGCGGTGGAAAAAGCCGGCATCTTCCGCGCCGGGCAGCCGGCCATCTGTGGCGACCGCGAACCGCCGGCCAGCCTGCTGGCGGCTGCGGCGGACCGGGGCACCCGCCTGCTGGTCAAAGGCCGTGACTTCGATTTCATGCAGGACGGCGAGGGCTGGGCCTTCCGCGACGATCACGGCATACTCGGCGGCTTGCCGCTGCCGCGTGTGGCGCTGGACAATGCCGCCACCGCGCTCGCGGCCTTGCGCCAGTCTGGTTTGCTGGTGAGCGAAGAGGCCCTGCGTGAGGGTCTGGCGCAGGCTGCGCTCGCAGGCAGGGCGGAGCAGGTGGCGAGCGAGCCCGATATTATTCTCGACGTGGCGCATAACCCGCAGGGGGCGGCTTTTTTCATGGCGCAACTGGGGGCGGCCAAGCCGGGGCGGCGTACCCATGCCGTTTTCGCCATGCTCAATGACAAGGATATTGGCGGCGTCCTCGACGCCTGCCTGGGCCGGGTGGATGCCTGGCATATCGCCAGCCTCGACGGCCCGCGCGGCACGCCCTGGGCGGTGCTGGAACAGCTGCTGCTGGAGCGCGGCATGGTGGTAGCATCGCGCAGTGCCGATGTCGCCAGCGCCCTGCAAGCGGCGCGCGGGCAGGCGCAGGCGGCCGACAGAATTGTGGTTTTCGGGTCTTTTTACACCGTGGGCGCGGCCAAGACCGTGCTCGCTGGCGAGGGGGGATGATGGACAAGGGCATCAAGCAGCGTTTGCTGGGTGGAATCGTGCTGGTTGCGGGAGCCATCCTCTTGCTGCCTTATGTGATCGAAAACGCCGGCACCGGCCTGCCACCCAGACCACAGATTCCGGCCCATCCGGTCGTGCCGGCTGCTGACGACATGGCGCCCAAGCTTGATCAGCAGAAGGCCGAGCTGAATGGCGCCATCGACGAGGCCCATTCCGACCAGAACTTTTACCCGGTCAGCCCGCCTGCCAGCTCGGCGGCGGCAGTGGCTGTATCGGCGCCCGCAGCGGCTCCGGTGGTCGTTGCGCCCACACCCCTGCCTGTGCCTGATGAAGTCCCGCCTGATGCCACTCCGCCCGTGGTGGCGCAGCAAGCTGTGGCGGCCAAAGCGGCGGCTGCTACCGCCCAGGCGCTGGCTCAGGCCAAAGCCGACAAGGCCGCTGCCGTGGCCGCCAACGCGGCGGCCGCGCAAGCCCAGTCCAAAGCCGACAAGGCTGCTGCCAAAGCCGACAAGGCTGCTGCCAAAGCCGCCAAGGCAGCAGCGGCCAAGGCCGCGAAGGAGGCCGATGTCATGGCCGATCAGGAGGCCGCCCGCGCCATGGCCGTGTCGGCAGCGGTGGATATGCCGGCTACGCCCAGGAAGCCGGCTGATACCGACACCCCCGGCACGGCGGAGGCCTGGCAGGTGCAGGTGGCCAGCCTCGGCACCGAGGAAAAGGCCAACCAACTGGTGGCCAAGCTGCGCAAGAAGGGCTATCACGCTTCCGCACGTGCCAGCGGCCAATACTGGAAGGTGACGGTAGGGCCGGAGCTGGCGAAAGACATGGCCGATTCGATGCGGCAGAAGCTGGCCAGCGACCCAGGCCTCAAGCTGTCTGGCTGGGTGCAGCCTTACCGGCCTTGAGTAGTGCTTTGGTAAACCCCATATCCTGCGGGAGAGGGTGACTTGTTGGATATGGCAGCCATCAAGGCTGGCTGGCGCCCTGTGCAGATAGTTCAGAAGCGTTTGCTTTGGCCGCGCTTCGAGAGGCTCAGCACGAACGGGGTTGAGGATTTTCCCTCAAGCTACAAGCAACCGTTCACCCTGAGCCTGTCAAAGGTGGCTGTGGCACAGGGTTGTAGTCGGGGGCGTTTATTGGCTCGGTGGGAGGGTTGGGCCACGTACGCGTGCGCACAGCGCACCCTGCCTGACTGAACGGTATTGAATATGGTCCGCCAGAAGGTTCGGTGGCGGCGGTGCTGACGACTGTGGGCTGCGTTCCCGAAAACCCTATATCCTGTTAGAATATGGCCCGCATGGCGGCTGTGACCGCCATTTTTCATTTCCGGGTTACCGAGGTTACTTGCACCCCATGCAGCCAGCGGACTGGATTATCGTAGCGATCATCGCCATTTCCCTGTTTTTTGGCCTGATGCGCGGGCTGGTGCGCGAAGCCTTCTCGCTGGCGGGCTGGCTGGCTGCGCTGGTGGTTGCCCGAACCTTCTTCGAGCCTTGCGACCGCTTCCTGGCTGCTGATATCAGCACGCCCTCGCTGCGCCACCTTGCCGCCTACGGCGGACTTTTTATCGGCACCCTGATCGTCGCCTGGCTGCTGGGTTATGCCGTCATGTCCCTGGTGGATGCTGCCGGCCTCAAGTGGTCTGATCGCCTGCTGGGGGGAATTTTCGGCTTTATCCGTGGTCTTATCGTGGTGCTGGCCTTGCTCATTCTCATCGAGCCCTTTGTGGACCATGACCCCTGGTGGCATAGCGCAGAGCTGCCACCCGAATTCCTGAAGTATGCGTTCCTGGGCAAGGAGCTCAAACAAGATGTCATGCAGGTAGCCTTGCCAGCGCCCGGCCACGGCAAACACGGCAAGGTTGCCCGATCATTTCCCCAGCAATGAGGTGAGTTTATGTGCGGTATAGTGGGTATTGCCGGCAAGAGTCCGGTAAACCAGTCCTTGTACGATGCGCTGACGGTTTTGCAGCATCGCGGGCAGGATGCCGCCGGTATAGTCACCTGCCACAATGGCCGGCTTTTCCTGCGCAAGGAAAACGGCATGGTGCGCGACGTTTTTCACACCCGCCACATGCTGCGGCTTGTGGGCAATTTTGGTATTGGCCATGTGCGCTATCCCACCGCCGGCTCCTCCAGCTCGGCGGAGGCGCAGCCGTTTTACGTGAACTCGCCCTATGGGATTACGCTGGCGCATAACGGCAATCTCACCAACGCCCATGAAATCGCCCGCGATCTTTTTCGCACCGACCTGCGCCACATCAATACCGATTCCGACTCCGAAGTCCTGCTCAATGTGTTTGCCCACGAAATGCAGGAGCGCGGCAAGCTGAGCCCGAACGAAAACGATGTTTTTGACGCCGTAAGCGCCGTGCACAAACGCTGCAAGGGCGCCTATGCGGTGGTTGTGATGATTACCGGCTATGGCATTCTCGGTTTCCGCGACCCGTTCGGCATTCGCCCCATCATGATCGGCGAGCGCGATACCCCGGATGGGGTGGAATACATTATCGCCTCTGAATCGGTCGCCATTACCTCGCTGGGCTTTCGCGTATTGCGCGATCTTGAGCCGGGCGAGGCTGCCTTCATCAATTTCGACGGCAAGCTGTTTACCCGCCAGTGTGCCGAACACCCGGTGCTGACGCCCTGTATTTTCGAGCATGTGTATTTTGCCCGGCCCGACTCCATCATCGACAATATCTCGGTGTACAAGGCACGTATGCGCATGGGTGAGAAGCTGGCCGAAACCATCAAGGCGGAATGGCCGGAAAAGCATATCGACGTGGTCATTCCCATTCCCGATACCAGTCGCACCGCCGCACTGGAGTTGGCCAACAAGCTCAACGTGAAGTACCGTGAGGGCTTCATGAAAAACCGTTATATCGGCCGTACCTTCATCATGCCGGGGCAGGGCCAGCGCAAGAAGTCGGTGCGCCAGAAGCTTAACCCCATCGCCCTGGAATTTGCCGGCAAGAACGTGCTGCTGGTGGATGACTCCATCGTGCGCGGCACCACCTGCAAGGAAATCATCCAGATGGCGCGCGATTCCGGCGCCAACAAGGTGTATTTCGCTTCGGCGGCGCCGGCGGTGAAGTATCCCAATGTCTACGGTATCGACATGCCGGCGAAGACCGAGTTGATCGCCCATGACCGCAGTGTGGACGAGGTGTGCAAGCTGATTGGCGCTGATGGCCTGATTTACCAGCGTCTGGAAGACCTGATTGCCGCCGCGCGTGAGGGCAACCCGAATATTGAACGGTTTGATTGTTCGGTGTTTGATGGCAATTATGTCACCGGCGATATTGATGATCAGTATTTGCGTGAACTGGCCGCCTCGCGCAGCGACGCCGCCAAGAAGCGGCGCAACGCGCCGGTTGATAATGTCGATGAATCGAATATTGTGGATTTGCAGAACGGTAATTGATGGAAGAAATTGCTTGGCTGGAATTACAGATTCAGTTAGCGACGCAGAATGCTTTTAGTCCCCTCTCCCGGAGGGAGAGGGGGACAAGATGAAAGGCCCGTAAAATGAGCAACGACCACCCCACAGAAAACGACGTACTCCTCGGCGCCGGCCTCGACACCCTCGCTGTCCGCGCCGGCCAGCACCGCACCAACGAGGGTGAAAATTCCGAGGCCCTGTTCCTCACCTCGTCCTTCGTCTTCAAAAGCGCGGCGCACGCGGCAGCGCGCTTCAGCGGCGCCGAGCCCGGCAATATCTATTCGCGTTTTACCAACCCCACCGTGCGCAATTTTGAAGAGCGGCTGGCGGCACTGGAAGGCGGTGAGCGCTGCGTGGCCACCAGTTCGGGCATGGCGGCCATTCTGGCGACCATGATGGGCCTGCTGGCGGCTGGCGACCATGTGGTGTGTTCGCGCAGCGTGTTTGGCACCACCAACGTGCTGTTCGACAAATACATGAAGAAATTCGGCGTGAGCACTACCTTTGTGTCGCTCACCGATAGTAGCGAATGGCAGGCCGCCATCCAGCCCGCCACGAAGCTGTTCTTCCTGGAAACGCCCAGCAACCCGCTGTGTGAAGTGGCTGATATCGCCGCACTGGCCGAACTGGCCCATGCCCACGGCGCCTTGCTGGTGGTGGACAACTGCTTCTGCACGCCGGCGCTGCAAAAGCCGCTGGCGCTGGGGGCTGATATCGTCATTCATGCCGCCACCAAGTACCTCGATGGTCAGGGCCGTTGCATGGGCGGTGCCGTGGTGGGGCGGCAGAAGGAAATGGAAGAAGTGCTGGGCGTGGTACGCAGCTGCGGCCCGTCCATGAGTCCCTTCAATGCCTGGGTCTTCCTGAAGGGCCTTGAAACCCTGCGCCTGCGTATGGAGGCCCATTCCGCGAGCGCGCTGGAACTGGCTACCTGGCTGGAGCAGCAGCCCGGTATCGAGCGTGTGTTTTATGCCGGCCTGACGTCGCACCCGCAACACGCGCTGGCGGCGCGGCAGCAGCGGCGCTTTGGCGGCGTGCTGTCCTTCGAGGTGAAAGGCGGGCGTGAGGCCGCCTGGCGCTTTATCGATGCCACGCGGCTCATGTCCATCACCGCCAACCTGGGCGATGCCAAGACCACCATCACCCATCCCGGCTCCACCACCCATGGCCGCCTGAGCCCCGAGGCCAAGGCGGCGGCCGGCATCAGCGAAGGGTTGATCCGCATTGCCGTGGGTCTGGAGGACATCGAGGATTTGCGCAAAGACTGTTTGCGGGGGCTGGCCGCAGTATAGGCCTCACTATGGGGCGGGCCATGCCGGAGGATGGGTGGAGCGCAGCGATACCCATCAGATCAGAAGCGGCCACCATGGGTATCGCTGCGCTCCACCCATCCTGCGAAAGACGGAATATATCGAGGATTTGCGCAAGGATTGTATGCGCGGCTGGCTGCCGTTCTGAGCAAGCCCCTTCCTGTCATCAAACCGTAACCGTGCAGCAAGGACAATCAGGTTTTTGCGCTGAGGGGTTACGGGATGGACATGCTGTTCGGGAGCTCGCTTGCGGCGGGCACGGTAGTTTTGCTGGTATTGGCGTTGTTACTGGCACTGGCCTTTGAGTTCGTCAACGGCTTCCACGACACAGCCAATGCCGTCGCCACGGTCATTTATACCAAGTCGCTCAAGCCCAATCAGGCCGTGCTCTGGTCCGGTCTGTGCAATTTTGTGGGTGTGCTCACCTCAACGGGCGCGGTGGCCTTTGGCATCGTGGCCTTGCTGCCTATCGACCTGATCGTCAATGTCGGGTCCGGTCCCGGCTTTGCCATGGTGTTTGCGCTGCTGCTCTCCGCCATTATCTGGAATCTCGGCACCTGGGCGCTGGGGCTGCCGGCGTCCAGCTCGCATACCCTGATCGGCTCCATCGTCGGCGTGGGACTGGCCAATTCCCTGATGACACCCGGCGCGCATTTTGGCGAGGGCGTGAACTGGGGCAAGGTCAGCGATACCGGGCTCTCCCTGCTGATTTCTCCCCTTATCGGCTTTATCGTGGCGGGCCTGCTCCTGCTGCTGATCAAGTTGGTCATTCGCCGCCCCGAGCTGTTCACCGCCCCCAAGGGCGACACGCCGCCGCCGCTGTGGATACGCGCTGTGCTGATCTTCACCTGCACCGGCGTCAGCTTTGCCCACGGCTCCAACGACGGGCAGAAGGGCATGGGCCTGATCATGCTCATCCTCATTGGCATTGTGCCGGGTGTCTATGCACTCAATCTCGGCGCTGACACCAAGACCGTAGCCGCCCTGGTGAGCACCACGCACGCTGGCGTGCAGGTGGCCGACCGGCTGGCGGGCAGCGCGCCCGTGCCCGGCGATGCCGACGCCCAGGCAGCCCTGACCGCCTATGTGCGCTCCGGCAAGCTGGCCGACACCACGCTGCCGGCGCTGGCCCACACCCTGCACGAGATCGACGCCAACGTGGCGCAGATCAGCGCCATCAAGGACGTGCCGGAAGCCACCCGCCGCACCCTGCGCGCGGAAACCTACCTGGCCTCCGAAAGCATTGGTAAACTGAGCAAGGGCAATGCCCTGAACGACGCCGACAAGAAAACACTGGGCGCCGCCCGCGACCAGTTCAAGGCCGTCACCACCTTCATTCCGGTGTGGGTCAAAGCCGCCGTGGCCTTTGCCCTCGGCCTTGGCACCATGATCGGCTGGAAGCGCATCGTGGTGACGGTGGGTGAGCGTATCGGCAAGGCGCACCTGACCTATGCGCAGGGCGCCGCTGCTGAAATTGTCGCCATGGCCACCATCAGCGCCGCCGACGTGCTGGGCCTGCCGGTGAGCACCACCCACGTGCTCTCGTCCGGTATCGCCGGCACCATGTTTGCCAACCACTCCGGCCTGCAAAAGGAAACCATCCAGAAGATACTCATGGCCTGGGTGCTGACCATTCCGGTTTGTGTTTTTTTGGGGGCGATGCTGTTTTCGGCCGGGTTGTATGTTTCTTTTCATCTGTTTGGGGCTTGAAGCGCTGTAGATCGCCGGGCCGGTTGCGCCCGGCGATGCTGAGTCCGCCTGTGACACCACAGGTTCATTGGCAAACCCTATCGCTTCGGTCCACCCATCCTGCGGTACGGCCCGCAGTCTCCGTCGCTTGGCCAATCCCGGAGGGCAGCTTTTGCAGGGCGGGTGAAACCCGCCGGACAAGGCCGGAATTGCCCACCTACCCTTTATGAGTGCGTTGAACGGCGCACCGGCATCTGGCGGGTTTCACCCGCCCTATAAGACCTGTTCCATAGCGAGTCCGGCTGCCCCTCTACCGAGCGGGAGCAGAGAGGCATCACCTTCCGTTAAGTTAAGTAAGCCATTTATTTCCGTGGTTGTAGCTAAGCATACTTCCATTATTATTTAACTATCGCTTAATCTATGTCTGTCCCAACAACATACGGTAAAGAGGGCATGGCATGGACAAGAA